>ERZ825670.3599-NODE-3599-length-12948-cov-2.229349_pt1 | contig 12948 bp, 14 predicted proteins | sample MGYA00519929_ERZ825670 | MGnify/ENA primary metagenome ERZ825670 (study PRJEB31778, sample SAMEA3449207) | human gut metagenome | biome: human gut; feature: human-associated habitat; material: faeces | place: United Kingdom | collected 2010/2012 ...
TAATAACTGTAAAGATCGGCGGCACTCAACAAAAGTCTGATGCAGGCTGGGCTTGGCTTAAAAGAATCTGGGCTTCGTGGGCGGTCATTAACGGAATAGGCGCGTTTATAGCCTACATTCAGCCTTTATTTGCAGGCTACAACCGACTGCCTTGAGGTAAGCTATGATTAACCTTATTTTAAAGGATTTGGTGCTTTGGCTTTTCGGGCTGTTCCTTGATTTAATGAATTATTGCGCCGACGCACTTTTGGGGCTTATGAACACGGATCTATCGTACTTTGAAAGCAATGTGCCGATTATAGTAAAGCTGTACGGCGTATTCGTCGCGATAGGCTGGGGATTTTTAATAGGCAACTGCGCTTTTCAGTGCCTGAAAGCTATGTTTGCGGGTTTGGGTTTTGAAACCGAATCGCCGGCTATACTGCTTGTGCGTACTTTTCTGTTCGGCTTTCTCCTTATTATGTCCAAACAGGTTTGCGAAATAGGGCTGTCAATCGGCAAAACCTTAATGGAGCTTATAGGTTTGCCCGAAAAGGCAAGCATAACCTTTCCCGACGACAGTATGTTCCCCGACCTTACAAGCTCTTGGCTTTTAATTGTTATTATTGGGGTTTTGATAGGGGCGCAGCTGATTAAATTATTTTTTGAGATAGGCGAACGTTATGTTGTTGTAGCAATATTAACGCTTTTCAGCCCGGTTGCCTTTGCAATGGGCGGCAGCCGCTCAACAAAGGATATATGCTCGGGCTTTGTGCGTACCTATGCTTCAATGATACTTCTGCTTGTATCAAATGTCTTATTTTTAAAGCTTATATATTCCGCGTTATCCTCAATGCCGGACGGCGTGATGATACTCCCCTGGACGGTGCTTATAGTTGGTATTGCGCGTGTGGCGCGTAAGGCGGACAACCTGCTTGCGAAAATAGGGCTTAATCCCTCCTTTACGGGCGATCCGTTAGGAAACGGAATGGGCAAGGCGGTTGCGTTTATGGCGGCGCGAAGTATTTTAAGCTCGGCGACACATTCTGCTAATAAGCATAGTAATACGGCAGGAAAAAACAGGTCTGAATTTAAGGCTGACAGTACAGGGAATACGCATAACCGCAGCAATGCAAGCAGCAGAAGCACGGCGCATAACAGCAGCAGAGCGAATATGGGATTCAACGGCGGCAGTGTAAATAATTCAAGTCATGCAGGGTTTAACAGCTCTGTTCGCAATAACTCGTCGGTAAGCTCGGCGGACCTCGGCAAAGCAACCGTTACAAGCACAAATTCAAACCGTTTCGGAGGTAATAAAACACCGGGGCAGAAAGGAGACGCGAGGGTTGATAATAAAAACACGGCAGGCGGCAGAAATGCGGTGGCTGTCGGCGGAAAGAAGAATAATCCAGGCGCTCAGAAATACAGCGGTAAATTTACAGGAACAAAAATATCCGGAGCAAAGGGAACTAAGAATACGGCGTGGAAGCCGGATAAGAGCTTTAGTCATAATCCTGTCGGAAAACGGTTCGGACAGACAGATACCCCGCCGGAGACAAAGCCGGAAAAGGCGGTAGAAAATGAGTCGAAGCAGTAATTTTTTAGTATCCGCCCTGCAGAACGCGCAGGCAATAAGGAAAATATTGCAGGCGTTTTTAAGGGGCGGCTGGAAAGCGGCGGCGCTTGAAGCGGTAAAGCGTTATTGGCCGTATATTTTAGGCGCTGCAGTAGCTTTAATTCTGCTCCCGACAGTAATAATGGCGTCTCTGCCGTCGGTTATGCAGGGCAAAGCGCCGGAAACAGTAACAGACGAGGATATTACGGATATGTATATTAACCGAATGGATGAAATACTCTGCGATTCGGAGGTAGGGTCTGCTAATGAGATAAGGGTTGTCGGTCAGCCGCTTACATACAACGAGTTATATGCCGTAAGCCTTGCGCTGACCGGCAACAATACAGAAAAAATAACAAGGGAATTTCTTATTGGGTGCGTAAAAGCCTCGCTTGCTTACACCGTAGAGCGGGAGGAAAATAATACAGGAATAACAGCCGCCGTTATTCGCTATCTGAATTCGGAGGAGCTGGCACGGTTTAAAGGAATTTCGGACTCGGATATTGAGTGGATAGAGCTTGTGATTAAAGACTTAGAAAACAATAAAAAATCCTCACCGAGCGGTGAGGAATGAGGTCAAATGGGTTTACTTTCAACATAGCAATATTCCGGGCTTATATCTACCTTGTTGGTCCAGACCTTTTCGCTGTCAATATCGGGGTCAATATCCCAGCATAAGGCGTTTGCGTCATCTATATATACGCGCCTGAAATTGCTTATGTCATTGAAGCTTTCAAAAACGCCGCCTTGCTTTAGTGTGGGTTTCATATCCAGCCTGCGGCGTTCGCCGTTATCAAATTCAAGCGTGACCGAAAAATCATCGTTTGCCGTTGCCTTTACAATGCTCTTTCTGCCGTTTGCAAAATACTCCGCATACGGCAGAGCGAAGCCTTTTTCAAGGTAATATTCTACTGTACGCATAGCTTAAATCTCCTTTTAATTATCTTAACGGATCTATCGGGAAGGTTTCCTGCTTGTTCATAGCAAGCTCCCAATTTTCCATTAGCTCTGTTTGGTGAAACGCACCCCAGCCCAAAAGCATTTGAAGCTGCTTTTTCGGCATTGTGCCTGCGAGCACTTCCATATCGTTAATGGAAACAAGTACCTCGTCGCTGCCGTACCTCGCGTGAAAATGCGGCGGCATATGGTCGTTGTAATTGATATAAATTTTTATACCGCGGAACATTGAAATAGTGGGCATTTGTATCAGCTCCGTTTTTGTTTATTTTCTCGCTCTTTGCGAATTTCTTTAACCATTTCGACAATATCATCGTCGTTTGTGATTCCGAGGTCTTCGGCAACTCCTCGAAAACCGTTTTGGGCATTTTTGAGGGCGGTAATATCCTTATAATATGACTTATTCATATGTTTACCACCTTTCATTTTCAGTATATCACAAACGAAAAAAATCTTCAAGTATAAGTATAGGAGGAAATTTAATGGAAGAAATAACCGTAGTAATACCCGTGAATTTTACCGACGCCGGGCGGCTGTTCGGACTTTTTGAAATACGCAATGCTGTAGAGGCGGTGCTTATCTGCGTGCCTTTGGCAGCGCTGTTAATGCGCATATTGCCGTTCGGTCTTTTATGGCGGATAGGAATTGTAAGCGCTGTCACCGTTATTACAGGCGGGTTTGCGCTTATAGGCATCGGGGATATGAGCCTTATAGAGTTTTTAAAGCAGTATATCCGCTTTAAACGGCAGGCGAAAATTTTAACATACAGGGGTGTAAAAAATGAATCTTAAAAATATTCTGTTCGGAAGCGGAGATAAAAATGCAGAGGACGGCACGGAAAGGTTAGTGCCCGTAAAGGAAATATACGGCGGAGTAATCGCGCTTAAAAACGGTAAATTCGTAGTCGTAATCGAGGTTTTGCCGCTTAATTTCTACTTAAAATCCGAGCTTGAGCAGAAGAACATTATATCCGGCTTTGCGGCATTTCTTAAAACAGCGCCTGATGAGCTGCAAATAATTGTGGAAACCCGACCTGCGGATATATCCGCGTTTTGCGAAAGGCTTGAAAGCTATTACAATTCAGAGAAAAACGCAAATTGCCGCCGTATGATATTCGAGGACGCGCAGCTGGTAAACTTTATTGCCGAAACCGAAGGCTTATCCCGCCGCTTTTATATAGTCTTACCCTACACCGGACAGGCTCACGAAATTTCAGAGGTTGCCGCCGAGATAGGCGAAACCGCATTGACCGCAAGACAATATCTTGAAGCCTGCGGGCTTGAAACCGTAAGGCATAGCGATGAAGATGGGTTTTTAATAAATCTCTTGAGGAATTATTTCCGACCGTTTTCGGCGTCTGCGGAAATCCCGAATACAGCATTAAATGAGGCTTTAACGCCCGACAGCGCCGATCTTACAAACAGCGGATATATCTGTATTGAGGGGGAATACCGCTCGTATCTGTATATTTCGGGCGGAGGCTACCCCACTACTGCGGGGCTTGCCTGGGGCGCGCCGTTTGTTGAGGCGGGAGACGGGATAAATATCTCGTTTGTTCTTAAAAAGGAAAGCAGAGATAAAATATTGCCCAAGATAGGCAACACGGCAATGTTTAACCGTTCGCGCCTTAAAGATGTGGGCGATACAAGACAGGACTTTGAACAGCTTGACGATGCGGTGGAATCGGGACTGTATATGAAGTCGCAAATAAACCGCGAGGGTGAAGACTTTTACTATTTAAGCACCGTAATAACGGTTACTGCCGATTCACCCGAAAGCCTTAAAAAGCGCGAAAAGGATATTTTAAACCTTTGCGGAGCTAACGGTTTTTCGGTAAGAAAAGCCTATTATATGCAGGATAAAGCCTTTTTGTCCTCTTTGCCGTTATTACAGACCGACACGGATATTTTTAATAAATCCAAACGGAATATTCTAACCTCGTCCGCCGCGGCGCTGTTTCCGTTTTCGTCCTTTGAAATGTGCGACGAAAAAGGAATATTTTACGGGCTTAATCTGCATAACAGCTCGCCCGTAATAATAGACCATTACGATACCGCAAGGTACAGCAACGGAAATATGGCGGTATTCGGAATGTCGGGTGCGGGCAAAACCTTCTTTTTACTCTTGCTTGCAATGCGACTGCGAATGCAGGGCGTAAGGGTATATATTATAGCTCCCGAAAAGGGCTTTGAATACCGAAACGCCTGCGAAGCGATAGGCGGCAGGTTTGTGTCAATAGGTGCGGGGTCTGCCGACTGTATTAACCTTATGGAGATACGAAGAACAACATTGGATATTGATTCGGAAATGTCAGGTGCGCGAGATAATAGTTCTGTATTACTCGATAAAATTCAAAGCATACATATCTTTTTTGATTTATTATATCCCGCCATCACGCCCGACGAAAAATATCTTTTGGACCGCGCTATACTTAACTGTTATAAATCTTTCAGTATAACAAGAGATAACAGAAGTCTGACCGACAAAAGCGGAAAACTTAAAAAGATGCCCTGCTTTGCCGACCTTATTCCGTTTATGGAAAAGTATACGGAATTAAAGGCAGTTACTATGGCGCTTAAACGCTTGGCCGAGGGGTCGGCTTCTGGGCTTGGCGGACAGACGAATATAGATTTAAGGGCGCCCTTTATAGTGCTGGATACCTCGCGGTTAAGCAAGGAGTTTACCGCGCTCGGCACTTTTATTGCAACCGAGTTTGTGCGGGACAGAATATCTGTATCGCGGGTCAATAAAAAGGCGGTAATACTTGACGAGGCTTGGAAAATAGCCGGAGAAAACGGAAACGAGCAGGCGGCGGATTTTGTAATTAACCTTATAAAGACCGTCAGGGGCTACGGGGCTATATTTGTTTCGGCAACCCAGAATGTTGTGGATTACTTTGCGCTGAACGACGGTAAATTCGGGGACGCATTACTCGGCAACAGCAGACTGAAACTGTTGTTACAGCTTGAAGAAACCGAGGCGGTTAAATTGCAGGAAAAGCTGATGCTTACCGAAAGCGAAACGGCGGAGGTTATCCGCGCGGGCAGAGGCGAGGGGCTTTTATGCGCGGGGCGAAACCGTATAGCAGTGGAGATACGCTCATCGGACACCGAGTTTGACCTCATAACCACCGATCGCGAAAGCCTTGCGAAAAGAGTAAAAAGCGATTAAATGAAAACAATAAAACGGGAGGAATTGAAAATGGGAGTTATATGCTTTGTGTGCGGAGCAATGTTCGGCGGCTTGGTAGGCACTGTAACTATGTGTTTGGTGCAGGTTGGGAAAGAGAATAATTACGGTAAAACAGAAAAGAAAGGCGGAGACAAGCTGTAATGTCTACAAATTTTCAATTATTAAAAGAAATGAAAAAGCGGGTGCTGGCAAGCGGGGCTTGCGTGGATTCGCTAATAGGCGTGCCGCCGGATAGCGAACGCTTTAATAATCTGCTGGAGGTAGCATTACAACAGCAGGAAATGGCGTGTATTGAAATGCGCCGGCTTTACTGGCAACTGAAAAGTAAGGAAGAGACAAGCACGGAAATTAAGCCCGGCAAAGCGAAGGAGATATACGGAGAAATATCCGTAACGCCCGAAGGGTGGGTACATATAAAGCTGAACGCGCTGCTGCCCCATTGCAGAGTGACAGGCGGCACGCAGTATGTGACTGACAGTATTTTAAGGCTTTTAAACTCTGCGGAGTTTGACGGAATAAAGCTGCCGTTTTTCAGTAAGGCGTATCTCGGAATAATAGAGGTCTGCCCGCGGGATTGCAGCGATGTTTTCGACCACGACAACAAGGGCTTTAAGGCGGTACAGAATGTTTTAAAAGGCAGACTTTTCCCGGATGACGACCGCTTTGAAATGTCACTCGGATTATTTACCGAGCAGCGGAATGAGAGCGCCTGCCATATCTTTGTACTGCCGGATGATGAAGCCGGAATCTTCACGGATATGCGGCTTTCACACGAATTAGGGTAGTGCAGTTGATTTTAAAAACCTCAAAAAACAGCAGTTTTTTAAACACAACAAACTGCACAACCTATGAGACGGCATTGTTAAAGGATTTACAGGCAATTTCGGAGTATGTTTTCAGGGTTTAACTGACCTTAGTATGGGAGGTAGTGCAGTTTGTTTTTGAGCAATACAGAAATCCTTATTTTGAGGCTGTGTGCGTGGTGTAAGGATCTGCCGCTTGAAAGTCCGTTTTTACCCGAATATGAGGTGTCTGCCTTATTTCTTGCAGGGCTTTTAAGAACGAGTAAAAATCATAAAAGTATCAGAGTAACAGAGGCGGGAAACAGACTGCTTTCGGGTATAGGATTTAATTACGAGCAGGACGCACAGTTCAGAGGAACAAGCCCTCTTATAAACAAACGCCTTAATACTTCAAATCTGATGTTATTCTTTTTCGGCGGAAAGACGGATGTATTTTGCAGCTCCGTTCCCGACCGAAACAGTCCGCTTTCATTTTTGCCGTCCTTTGCACTTAGGCGGGAAAAGAATAAAAACCCATTAGGCACGGCACGCTTTAACGGAATGTTATATACCAAAAACACCGCCCGCGCCGTGTACTACATAACCGAGGAAAACGACGGCTTATACCCCGAAGCCGAGCGCAATACCTTTACAATGAATATTTTAACCGGCGGCAGAAGAAGCGCGGCGGCGTTTACGGGAGATAAAAGCCTTGAAAAAATAATCGAATATTCCGCACGCAAGACCACCAATTCAAGAGCGCTGCCGATATTAAGCGCCGTCCGTCGGCTCGATTGCCCGGTTACATTCTTTCCTTTGTCGCAGGCGGGCGCCAGACAAATGCGTATAATATCCGTCCGCGACCACCGTAGAATTATAGCCGAAAGCATTTTAAAGGCGAAATACAAACCGCCCGAAAAGAATTATTACGACGCGGCGGAAAAGATTTTAATAGGCATAGATATGGATATACCGCGAATGGAAACGGCGGCGGAGTACGGGGTGCATATATTTCTGCTTGACTGGCAGGTAAACGCCGTAAAAGAGGTTTTAAGAGGGAAAAGAGCGGTACTGCACCCGTTAAGTACCGAAACCGCCGAGGAAATGCTGCGGCTGCCGTCCGAGCTGTATATTAAGGAAACAAAGCCGTATATAACCGAGAAAGGAGAGTTTTTAAGTGCGCCTGTCTAAAATTATTGAGATACTGGAGAACAAGGCAATAGCCTTTTACAAAAAGAATAAGGACAGCATACCGAGATATATTTTAATTCTTTTTATCGTATTGTACGCCGCAGGTTTTGCGGTTCATTCCGTAACTACCGGATTACATAACTTTTATAGCGGAGAAAGCGAAAAACTCTTTACCGTAAGTATAACAAAAAATATATCTTCTCTTTTCACTCCGGCAGGAATAGGAACGGTACTGTTCGGTTTTCTTATGTTTCTGCTGTTCAGCGGAAAAGGCAAGGACCTTTTAAGCGGATATAAGACCGTAAAGGATAAGGAAAGAGGAATAGAGATACTGCCCGAGGGCACTCACGGCACATCGGGGTTTATGGATAAAAAGGAGCTGCCGGAATTTTTGGTTAGCGGCAGTATAGAAAAGGTGGACGAAACCCTGTTCGGAAAATTAGAAAACGGGGATTATGTCGCAATGAAGGATATGCCGGGTATGTCTAAAAATGTTATGGTGTACGGCGCACCCGGTACGGGAAAGTCACGAGGCTTTGTAATGCCGTTTGTAATGCAGGCGGCACGCAGGGGCGAAAGCCTTGTAATGGTAGACCCCAAAGCCGAGTTTTACGAAATGTATTCGGGCTTTTTAAACAGCCGCGGATATACCGTTAAGGCATATAACCTGCTTGACCTTTTTGCCTCTGACGGCTGGAACTGCGTAATGGATACGGCACAGGATATTACCCTTGTGCAGCGCGCGGCAGAAATAATTATACGGAATACCTCAAACGAGAACGAGCGCGGCGACTTCTGGGAGAAAGCCGAGAAAAATCTTTTAATGGCGCTCTTGCACTATGTTCAGACCCTTACATATCCCGGAACGGACAAGCTGCTGCCGCCCGAAGAACGAAGCCTCGGTACAATCTACAAGATTTTATCCACAACATCCGTGCAGGAATTGGACGCCCGATTCAGAGCGTTACCGCCCGACCACCCCGCTCTGCCGCCCTACGGTATATTCCGTCAGGCGCATAAGCAGATTTGGGGAAATATTGTAATAGGGCTTGGCAACCGATTAAATGTTTTCCAGAACAAATTGGTAGACGATATAACAAAGCATAACGAAATAGACTTAACCCTGCCGGGCAGAGAAAAGTGTGCGTATTTCTGTATTATTTCAGATCAAGACGGCTCTTTGGAGTTTCTGTCCTCAATGTTTTTCTCGCTTATGTTTGTAAAGCTATTCGATTACGCCCGTCAGCAGGACAACCGCCGCCTGCCTGTATGCGTAAACGTTCTTATGGACGAATTTTGCAATATTTCTCTGCTTGACAGCAAAAAGATATTTTCGGTGGCTCGCTCCCGTAACATAAACATTCAGGCGGTGGTGCAGAGTATAGCGCAGCTATCCGACAGATACCCAGGCAACGAGTGGCAGGAAATTGTGGGCGACTGCGATTACCAGTTATTCTTAGGCTGTAACGATGTTATGACCTCGGAGTTTTTCTCAAAGCAATGCGGCGAGATTACCGTAAGGGTAAATAACACGAATACGCCGATGCGACCGTTTTTGGATTTTCTGTCTCCTCAAAAGCCGTATATGCAGAATAAGACAAGCACAGGCAGAGCGCTTATGCTGCCCGATGAAATACGGCGGCTGCCTAAAGATAAGGCTATACTTTTGGTGCGCGGCGCAAAGCCGTTGTTACTCAATAAAATAACTCCCGAAGAACATCCGTCCTTTAAGCTGTTAAAATACTGCAAGGCGGCGGAGCATATACCGGCGTGGAAGCTTAAAAAGCCGGAAAAGGTTAAGAACAAAAAAGTACCGCAGTATAAAATGCAGTTTGAAATGCCGCTTGATACGGATGAAGACGGAAAGGAAAGCTTTGATCTGTCCGACGGGATAGATTGCAGAAAGCTTCAGACAGTAAAGGAAAGGGATATATAATGAACAGAACATACAGACTGAGTGATGTTGTAAACGAAAGATTTTTAAGACTTCCGTTATCCTTATTTGCCAATCCTAATTACAAAAGGCTCTCGGCGGAAAGCAAGCTTGTGTATTCGCTGTTGCTTGACCGTATGAGCCTGTCTCAAAAGAATAACTGGATAAACGAGGACGGCGAGGTTTATTTAATTTACAAGCGCGAGGAAATAGCGGATATACTTTGCATTACATACAAAAAGGCAATAGCGGCGTTTAAGGAACTGATCACTGCCGGATTATTACTCGAAAAAAGACAGGGGCGCGGCTTTCCGAACAGACTGTTTGTGCTTAAATGCGAATTAGAGGACAGCGACGCCGGGGACTTCGGCAGCTCTTTCGATAACCCGGAAACTGACGAAAAAGAACCCGAAAACCCGCAGGATACGCAGATGTGCGAAAACGGCATATCTAAAACTGACGAATCGGCATGTCTTAATATTCCGGATATACAGCCCAAGACATCCCAAAACAGCACATCAAGAACTGCCGTTTTAACACATCAAGAAGTGCCGAAACGGCAGTCAATCCAAACGGATAATAATTATATTAAAAATATCTATACTGAGTGTAATCAATCGACCGATCCGGCGCTGGCGGAAATTCTACAAAACTGCGAATTAAAAAGCTTTGAAAGCAAAACAGCGCAAATGCTTGAGAGCGCTGTCAGAGTGCTTTACTACAAGCAAAGCATTAAGCTGTCCGGTGCTGTGCTGCCGCAAGCGGAAATACGGAATCTGTTACGGCGCGTCAACCGCGATACGCTTATAGACGCGGTGGAGGTGCTGCGGCACAACGAAAACGAGGTACAAAACCCGCAGGGCTATCTTTACTCGGTTATTCTGAATGCTGTAAATGCTGAGCATACAAGCACCCTGCTTGAGTTGCCTGACAATATGATAGACAGGGAGATGCTCTATGCTTCTGACTAAAACACAAAAGAAAATACTTGAAATTGTGCGGGAATACGGCGGTATGAAAGCCGAAATGCTCAAAAGGCTCTGCCCCGACGCATATTCGTTTGAGGTGTCGCTCCATCAGCTTGAAGTAAACCGTAAGGTTGTGCCCGTCGGAGAGTATTACTGCGATGATACAGCTTTAATCTGTGACAGAAATACCGAAACCGCATTTGAGGTAATGCTGGCAGTATGCGGGCGCCCGCCTGAAATATACTGCCGCGGTCAGCCGCCATTTTCGCTTACATTCTTCAAAGAGCGCGAGCAAAAGCTCTGCCGTTATGATATTTGCGTTGTTGAACCGGGCAGGGAAATGGTGGTAAGCGCTCTGCTTGAAAGCGCGGACCCTAATTGCAGGGTAGTAATAGCGGTTTTGGAAAGCACTGAAAGGGGCGAATATCTGCGCATACCCTGCGATACATTTATTTGCATAAAAGAAAAAACGGGTTACCGTTTTTATAAGGGAGGAAAAACTATTGATTGATATTAAAGACTTTGAGCGTCATACCTCATTCAAACCGAGTAAAAGAATAAGCATTGAGGAGAAAAAGGAATGGGAGAGGATATTTTCTTCTCTCCGTTCGGGCGCGATACTTACAGGCACGGTAATGGGTAACGATACCGTATTGATGCCGGACGGTGAAGAAAAGCTTGCACTTACCATAATTCAGTACAGAATTAAGGTAATCATACCGTATGACGAGGTGTGGTATAACAGTGAAAAATGCCCGCCGCCGCATGTTATACGGTCTATGACGGGCGCGCATGTGGATTATGTTATAACGGGAATAAGAATGGACGGCGAGTGCTGCATAGCCTCACGCAAAAGAGCGCTTGCCATTCGCAGACGCAGCTTTTTAAAGCTGCCGTTTAAAAGCGGTAAGCGCGTCACCTGCAATGTAATAGCCGTGGGACGAGCCAAAGCCTTGTGCACCTGCGGCGGATTTGATGTGCTGCTCGGCACGCCGGATATATCCTACGGTATGATACCTGATTTAAAGGAGTGTATGCACACAGGAGAAGAACACGAGGTTATACTAAAAAGCTATGACGAAAAAACACATCAGCTTAAAATATCCATAAAGGAAGCAAAGCCGCACCCGTTTGACGGTGCAGAGCAGCGGCATCCCGTAAACTGCCGCAGAGCGTCCGTAATAACGGGGAAATACGACGGCGGTGTGTTCTGCAAACTTGAAAACGAACTTGACTGCCTTTGCAGTTATCTGCCGGAACAGAACGCCCTGGATTTTCATATAGGCGACCGCGTGGTAATTGTCATACGCAAATACAACTATGAAAGAAAGCTTGTTTTCGGCAGGATACTCGCGAGATGGTGATAATACCTATTACATTGCGCGAAGCGAATGAGTTTATTATGCGCCACCAAAGTCAAATTATCCGAACATTGTCATCAACGGTGACGCGTTCGGATTTTTGATTTTTATAAGCAATTTAACAAATGCATAAATACAATGGCAGAGAGTTTTTGCTCTCTGCCATTGTATTTTTAGTATCCATAATCTTTGATGATATTAATTAGTAATTCTCGGTCTTTTTCTACCTCCGCTTTCGAATAAAAACCATGCTTACAATTTAGACATTTTTGAGGCTCGGAACGATCTCGAAGTGTATCATCAAATTTGCAATTTGGATATGCTTTGACAATTTTACCGTCAACAATTTCAAAATGAAAGGCACTATCGGGGCAGAAACCTTTATCTTCAATATACTTTTCGGCAAAAGCAAAGAATTTGATATTAGAAAGTTTTAATAATTGTTCATACACATCTTTTCTGATAAATACTGCACCTGTTATAGGATCTTGGTAGTAAGACGCTTTATTGTTATTACAACAAATAATTTTATCACCATCGTCATTATACCAACACATTTCTTCCAAATTCAAAGACAGGTTTAGTAAGGAGATGATTTCGGTTGGCGGTAGAACCAATCTGGTATCGTCAAACAATCCGGAATTATATGCAATATCCGGGACAGATTTACACAACCAAGGCCTATAAGTGCAGTTCTTATAATTTAGCAAGTCGCCATTATAATCGTCAATTTCGATAGTGAGATACCTTTCGTTTCCGTCATTAATTATTGTTTCATCTGCGGAAGAACACACAAACAAGTCATACGTGTCTTTCCATTTATAATCCTCATGGGGATCACGCAGAGAAATCCTACAGGACAACAATACCCACTCATGACTATCGAACTCAATAGGCTGCAATATATTGAGAAGATTTTTCTTTGTTAGATCAAGATCTTTCCACCAAGCATCGTCCTTTTTTGGCGGTG
>ERZ825670.3601-NODE-3601-length-12941-cov-3.014667_pt1 | contig 12941 bp, 8 predicted proteins | sample MGYA00519929_ERZ825670 | MGnify/ENA primary metagenome ERZ825670 (study PRJEB31778, sample SAMEA3449207) | human gut metagenome | biome: human gut; feature: human-associated habitat; material: faeces | place: United Kingdom | collected 2010/2012 ...
TATGAAATGAAAAGGTAATGTTCGTAATAATCTCCCTTGTAGAGGAGGGAAATTACCTTTTGAAATTCATCCAGTGTCCAGAAATCCACTTTTGTTTTCTTGCTCTTGATGTTTCCTATCATTCGTGATGGATTTTTCTTTGCAAGACCGAGAACAACTGCTCTGTCAAAGGCAATAGAGAGCATACCCTGTACAATACGGATATAGTTTGGACTAAATTCTTTTGCGAGTTCAAGCTGCCAGTTCTGGACGTTAATGGGTTCTATCTCATCCACCGTCATTTTGTAAAAGTATGAAAAATGCTTCTGAATGGTAGAACGGCGGTTCAGATAGGTGCTTTCCTTTACTTGTGTTTTATACCAAGGAAGATAAGTTTCCTCAATAAACTGTTGAAAAGATAGCTGCTGTTTCTTTTCTGTTAATTCTTCTGTAGATGTCAGCATAAGTTTTGAATATGCTTCTCTGGCTTCTTTTTTTGTCTTGAATCCACTTTTGTATTTCTGAATCTGTTTTCCGGTAATCGGATGAAAACCTAAGTTTGCTCTAAAATAATAAGTTCCGTTTTCTGCTTTCTTAATAGGGTCTTTTGCCATGATTTCACTCCTTACATAAATGTGCAAGAAGTACAATCAGTTTGATTTATCAGTAAAAGTAATCCCTAGCAATTCTTCCACAGCTTCTCTGTTATACTGTTTTGGATCAAAATTACATTTTGGAACTTTTCCTTCTGAAAAAGCCCTTAACCCCCCTAGTATACTTTCTTCTGAAGAATTAATCAAATATTGTCCGTTTTCCATCAGACTATCCTTAACTGATGAAAAATCTGAAACTATTATAGGAAGCCCTACAATACGCGCTTCTAATAATACCATAGGTTGTCCTTCATATATAGATGGAAGTATAAAACATTTACAGTTTTTCATTAAAGTAAATGGATTTATAAGATTTCCCGTAAGAATAACCTTGTCCTTAAGATTAAGTCTTGCAATCTCGCCCTCAACCTGTTCCCTTAAAGGACCTTCACCTATAATATAAAGCTTGCTGTTAGGATATTCCTTAACATATTCTCCAAATGTTTTAGAATCTTTTCTAATATCAACAGCAACATCATAGATACGGCCTCTGCCGCATCTTACAAGTTTTGCCTGTCCATAAGGTGCTTCCTGATAATGCAGTCCTCTTAAAACGCCTTTTACTGATTTTGAATGGTTATCTTGATTAAATTCTACAGCAATACCATTGTCATAAAAATCAGATTTTTTATAATTCCATAAAAAAACCGCGGTTGTCACCAAAAACTTTTGGTTTAACCAGTATTACATCCTCAATTTTTTGTTTTTCAAATTCAAACGGCATATTCCCACTCCTTAGGATATATTTTATCATAAAGACAAAGAAAATAAAGCAAAAAAATATGCGCTTGGCGCGATTCGAACGCGCGACCTATCCCTTAAAAGGGGAGTGCTCTACCTGCTGAGCTACAAGCGCAAATTATTAAAATTTGAATTATTAATTTATCAATAAACCTTTTATACTTCGGCTGTGGAATAACCACGAGATATATATTAACAAGAACAAAATTTACTGTCAAGGGTTTTATTACTTTCTGATATTTCTTTAATAATTTCGGCTATTTCAGCTGAAATATCAGAGCTTTCCTTTATATTTGCTCTTACAAGTTTGGCAAATTCTGCTTTTTTAAATTCATGTAATCCTTTAGTTTTAAAAATATTTTCTAAATTTTTTACTTCAGGCTGTTCATCATCCAAATCGCTTTCGGAAATTGATGTAAAATTTGCAAAATGCATGTTTAACGTTTTGATTATAAGTGATTTAGGAAGCAAGTCTTCAAATTCTCCGCAGCTAACTAGATGAATTTTATCAATATCTCTAAGCTTAGGCTTAATCTGCCGGATATTATCCTCTGCATCTTTGTCCAGAAGTAAAAATACAGGAATTTTAAGCTCTTCTATAAGTTTGTAATACATTTTAACTACTTGATTTTTTCCACCAGCTGGAATAACCTGAATACCTTTCTGATAAAAGTCATAACCTAAATATTTAGAAAAGGCTGGTAGTAAAATTTCTTCCGTTAATCCTTCCACCAGCAGTACTTTTTCTATTGGATATTTAAGAAACAAATTTTCTCTCATGCTTATTAAATCAGAAGCTCTCGATAAATTTTTAAGCCACTTTAGATTGACACAGCAATCCTCTTCAATAGATTTAACAGCTTCATGATAATTTAATCTGTTTTCCAATAGACATTGCGTATCTGTATCATTTTTAAAAATGGAATTTTCATATTCCGCTAATCTTAAGTTTATTGAGTAATCACCGGAAATCGGATTTTCGAGTGAATTATTAAAAATTTCTTCCGCTATTTTTTTTATTTTTTCAGCAGGATAATTTAATAATTCATTTTTCTTAATTTTAGGTTCAATTAGATTTGACAAAATTATATCTGAAAAAACTCTTAAATATTTTTCTCTGGTAAATTTAAATCTAGTTAGCCTATCTAAAGATATTTTTATTTGTTCTGGTGTTAATTTTTTATACTTCATTAAAAATATTATATTATATCTTGTAAATTTTTGTAACGATTCTAATGTAAACTTTTGTAACAATAATTTAAAAAAAACGAAATTTTTAGCAATAAATATACTTTATATATATAAGAGTATAAAAAATACGGAGACGGTATAAAAAATGGCTTTCTTGTTATTACTACATGAAAAAATGAGGCTCAAACGTCAAGTCAATAAACTGACGTTAAAGCAGCTGCGCTATGGCAACCGCCTTGACCGTATGACTAAGAACATTTCTCGAGTGCAAAAAATGTACTCGAGTAAAATGACGCAATTAGAAAAACAAGCTCAGATGATGCAGAGTCAAGCTTCTGTATTCTTTAGAAATCAGATGGGCCTTGGAATGGATAATCAAGCCTTTAATCCTTGGAATATGTCAGGTGGCGGCATAACCTCATTTGTACTTAATCAAATGGGTGGTATGCTTGCAAGCGGACAAATACCAAAAGATAAAGATAACAAATTCCCTGCAATGGATCAGGCTAAGTTCCAAGAAATGCTTCAAGATTACTATACTAGCGGCTTAGGACAATACAAAGATGCAGATGGTAATCCTCAAGAAGGCAAATATGGCTCTAATGGTCAGTTCACGCAGGATGAAGTAACGGCATTTAAGATGGCAATGCAGGCTGCACAGCAAAACCAATCTCAAGCAAATATGATGTGTCAGCAAATGAGCCAAAACTATCAAAACAATGTTTCAATCTGGTTAGAAGCAGCAAAAGAACAATTAGAAGCAGAACAAGATGCAGCCTTGGCTCCTCTGGAAGCAGAACAAACAGATATGGAACTCGACAAAGAATCAGTAGAAACTCAATTAGCTTACGCAAAAGAAAGATTACAATCAATAGAACAGGCTTGCAGCGAAGAAACCAAGAATGCTGCTCCAAAATTCGGATTAGGTTAATTATAGTAATAATAACATTTAAAGGCGGCTCAGGAGAGTCGCCTTTTTTATTAAACTTCTAATGGCTGGTCTAATGAACGTATTGAAACATCTACTTCATTCGGGAAAAATTGTTTCATATGGTTAACTAAATCGTTCGTAGAATTTACCCAGAATACTGGAGATGTCAATATTTTAGCGGAATACCCTTCTACAGGAGGAAGTTTAAACATAACCGGATCATCTCCGTGATGTTTGGCCAATATGTTCTTTATACCGCAAAGTTCTTCGTACTTAATATCTCTTTTAAGACTTACAGTTACAATATTTGCATTTTCTACTGATTTTACACTGTCAATAAGCAAGCTTATCTGCTCTTCTCCTCTATGCTGAATTCGTCCTGTAACAACAACTTTATTATCCAGTTCTAGCAGCTCACCGTATTCCAGAAGTTTTTTATGGAAACATACACAATCTACTTTACCTGTTAAATCTTCAACAGTTACAAATCTAAGGAATTTAGATGGATCTTTTTTGGTAGGAATTTGCCTTGTTGCAGTTACAAGCCCGCATATTGTAACTTCTTCTTCCTCTTTTAGCTCAGCCAGTTCTGTAATTCTGTGAGTCATAAGAAATTGCAGTTTATCTCTGATTGAGAAAAGAGGATGTGAGGTTACGTAAAAACCTAAAAACTCTTTTTCAAATTGCTGAATTTCTTTGTCTGTATACTCTGCATCGCTGCCCACAAGCTGATACTGTACGTTAGCGAATCCATCATCAGCACCCATTGCAGCAAACAGGCTTACCTGCCCCATTGCACGGTCCTTTGCCTCTTTTGATGTAACATCAAGAATATGATCCATATTATCAAATAGCTGTTTTCTGCTCTTTTCTATATTTGAAAAGGCACCAGCTTTTATCAGACCTTCAAGCGATTTTTTGTTAACGAATTTTGCGTCTACCCTCTTGCAAAAATCGAAAATACTTGAAAATTCGCCATTTTCTTCTCTTTCTTTAATAATAGCCTCTACTACAGGTTCACCGACCTGCTTAATTGCAGCAAGACCAAATCTTATATTTTCACCGTCAGGTGTGTATTCTAAATAAGAATGGTTTATATCAGGAGGTAAGACCTTTATTCCGTATTTTTGAGCTTCTTCAATATATAGCTGAGTTTGGTCTTTATTATCCGATACGCTAGAAAGTAATGCTGATAAGTATTCTACAGGAAAATGACATTTTAAATAAGCTGTCTGATAGGCTACAAATGCATAAGCTGCAGAGTGTGATCTGTTAAAGCAGTATGAAGCAAACGCTTCTATCTGTTCAAACAAAGTTGCAGCATCATCAGGTTTCATATCATGATGAGTAGAAGCAAGTTCAATAAACTTACCCTTTTGTTTTTGCATCTCCTCTACTTTTTTCTTACCCATCATACGTCGGACAATATCTGCTTCACCGAGAGAATAATCTGCAAGAGTCTGGAATACCTGCATAATCTGTTCTTGATATACAATTGTTCCATAAGTATCTTTAAGAATCGGCTCTAAAAGCGGATGAGCATAGGTAACTTTTTTTATCCCATGTTTTCTGGCAACAAACTCATCAACCATACCAGAACCAAGCGGCCCCGGTCTGAATAATGCCACAAGAGCGCCTAAATCTTCAAATACGTCTGGTTTTAGACGTTTAACAAGGTTAATCATACCTTGTGATTCTAATTGGAAGACTCCTATAGTTTCTCCTCGAACCAGCATTTTATATGTTTCTTTATCATCGAGAGGAATATTGTTAATATCTATATCAACACCGCGGTATTTTTTAACCATATCAACGGTTTTGTATATCATGGTGAGGTTTCTTAACCCTAAGAAGTCCATTTTCAAAAGTGATAAAACTTCTGTTACTTCATGCGGCGGATAGCCGGTCTGTACAATACCATCTTTTGACGGCTGAACAGGAATAATTGTATCTAAAGGTGCGTGTGAAATAATTACGCCGGCAGCATGAGTACCTGTTCCGCATTTTAAGCCTTCAATAGCAATAGACATGTCTATCAGCTTTTTAAAACCAACTGTTTTTCCAGTTTCCGGATTTAAAATTTGATAATCTTCGTCATAGAGTTTTTTTAGTTCTGATCCCTCAGCTTTTACAGCATCTTTCAACCATTTCGCTTTTGGATTTGTAGCTGCAGCAATTTCAATAGCTGGTTCAATTAACCCGGCTAATCTATTACTTTCTGAAAATGGAACTTTTAATACCCTTGCAACCCCTTTAAATGCGGCTTTAGGTGCATAAGTTGAAAAAGTTATAATTTGACAGACTCTGTCTTCACCATATTTTTGGGTTACGTAATCTATAACCTGACGTCGTTTTTCAATGCAGAAGTCAATATCAATATCGGGCATTGTAAAACGCTCTTCGTTAAGAAATCTTTCAAACAACAGATTATGTTTTATCGGATCCAAATCAGTAATTTCAAGGGCATAGGCTACTACACTTCCGGCAGCAGAACAGCGGCCGGGGCCTACTGGAATATTATGTGTTTTAGCATAATGTATAAAGTCCCAGGTTATAAGAAAGTATGCCGGAAACCCCATTTTGTTTATTACACTTAGCTCATAATCAACACGAGATTTTAAATCGTCAGATATTTCTCCGTAACGTTTTTTCAGACCTTCATATACAATATGCTGCAAGTAGGTTTCGTTTGTGTAACCCTCCGGCACATCATAATGAGGGAGAGGTGCATTTCCAAGCTCAATTTCTACATTACATTTTGAAGCCGCATCTTCTGTATTTTTCACGCATTCTTCAAAAGTTTCATCGTCCATCCAGGAGAATGCCTTACGCATCTCTTCTTTTGATTTAATATAAAATTCGTTGTTAGGAAAATGGAAGCGGTTTGGATCATCTTTATCAGCATTTGTTTGCAGACAAAGAAGAGTATCCTGAGCATCTGCATCTTCTCTTCTAAGATAATGGGAGTCATTGGTAATAATCATTTTGATATTAAGCTCTTTTGCTATTTTAATCAAATCAGGATTTGTACGCTTTTGATCTTCCAAATTGTGATCCTGCAGCTCAATATAATAATCATCTCCAAATAAATCTTTATATCTCTGTGCTGTTTCTTTAGCCTTCGCATAATCTCCTTTTAAAAGGTTTTGCAAGACTTCACCGCCTAAACAGGCAGATGCACAGATAAGTCCTTCATGATGCTCTTTTAATAGCTCAAAGTTAATACGAGGCTTGTAATAAAAACCTTCACACCACGCAGTTGATACTAGCTTGATTAAGTTTGCGTAACCTTTAGCGTCTTTGCATATTAAAATTAGGTGATACAAAGGATTATGAGAATTGTCATGAACATGTATATCTCCATCATGCACATAAAATTCACAGCCAATAAGTGGATTTATCCCGGCTTCTTTAGCTTTCTCATAAAACTCAATTGCAGAGTACATTACACCGTGGTCTGTAACAGCAATAGCGGGAAGTTCATTTTCTTTGGCGTAGTTTACCAAATCCCCTATTCTTATTGTCCCATCCAGAAGTGAAAACTCCGAGTGAATATGTAAAGGTATAAATTTTGCCATAACTATAATCTAACACATAAACATATTAAGGTTTGTAAAATTATCTCTTTTCTATAAGCATATATTTACGCCCTTTATCAATGACTTTGTAATTCAAATTTTTAAAGTCTTTATTCATATGTTTATATTGAACTATTACAAGATTATTTTGCTCTTTTAATTCATTTTTTAAATCTTCAATGTTATAGAAAAGTCCATATTCAACAGGTTGACCGCTATAAAAAATTAATGAATATTTTCGATCAAATTTGTATGCAGTTAGTGTTTTATTATGTACCTTTGCATATTCTGCAAAACGCATCAGGTCATCTTGCCCAAATTTATAGTCAATTTCAAAGAATTTTTCTGTTCCGAACGCTGAAAGAATAAGCATAAATAGTACGTACGTAAAGAAAACTCCAATATACTTCTCTTTTTTTGCAAAAATTATAGAAGCTAAACCTGCAATAAATAATAGTGATATGCAAAGCGGTTTTGCAGAAGCAATATCACTATTAAGCTGAGCTGGCAAGTATAAAGGTGTGAATAATGCTATTATTGAAGCTAGAATAAATATTCCGCCTAATATATAGACAGTTATGTTAATAATTTTACTGTATTCGCCTTTTTCTATATATCTGGTCCATATATAACCTCCAAGACATGCCAGAGAGCCATATATAGGAAGAATATATGTAACAAGCTTAGTATCAGATGCAGAGAAAAATACCAGAACAAATAAGGTTATAATTCCGTTATAAACCAAAAATTTTTGGATATTAGTAACATTCTTAAATACAAAATCCTTTTTAACGATTTTTGTTATAAAAACTGCAAGTACTGAAAATATCCAAGGGAAAAATCCCCATAATAAAGTCAATATATAGAAATAGAACGGTTGTTCTCTTCCAAGCTCATTCCCTCCAATAAAACGCTCAATGTGGTGTTTTACGATATATTCCTCAAAGAACAAAGGATCATGCATTTTTAGCATAATAATATGCCAAGGCAATGTGATTAATAAAAATAAGATTATACCCGGAATAAAGTATAGTGGCTTAAAGATTTCTTTAAAATTTTTCGAATATAATGAGATGAAAAACATAGACCCAAACGGTATTACAAAACCAGGGATTCCTTTTGCCATAACAGCAAGGCCTGAAAAAATATAGAATAACCACCAGCAGTATTTTTTATGTTTTTCTTGGCAAAAATTAGTAAAAATTCCAAAGCATAAAGAAAATCCGATACAGGTTGCAACAACAATATCAAGAATGGCAAATTTTGCCAGGATTAAAAATTCTAGAGATGTTGCAAAAATTAAAGATGAAACAACCCCGTAACCACGTGATATAATTCTTTTTCCTAAAAAATATACAGTAAAACAGCATAACATACCGTCTAAAGCAACAGGAAATCGAGCTGTAAATTCTGTTACCCTGCCCCAAAAAGCAAACGATAAACATTCTCCCCAAAAATACAGGGGTGGCTTTTCAAAAAAGAATTGTTTATTTAAATACAATGTAAGAAAATCTTTCGTATGAAACATATCCTTTGACATTGATACATATCTTGATTCATCAACATCCATCAATGCATATGCCCATATATTGTGAAAAAATATAAAGTAAAATAATATGGTTAATCCCAGAATTGTAAATAATTCAGGATGTTTTAATACAAAATTTTTTATTTTAGTCATTCTCTCCTCCCTGCAGCATAAAGTATAATAACACAAAAACAAAACCGACTAAATAAGTTTAATCGGTTTCATTATTGTTTGTAAAATATATTTTATTAGTTATTGATTGCAGCTACGCAATAATTTGTCTTGCTGCAGCTTCTGCATTTTTATTTTTTGATTTAGCCATATTAGCTCCAATTAAGCCACCGACTACAGCCAGACCGCCAATTACAGCAGCTTTAGCACCACCGCTCATTCCTTTAACTTTACTATTGAGAGTTTTTACTAAGTCATCAAGTTCTGATTTCGCTTTATTTTTAACTTCTTCTGCTGCTTTTTTAGCGGTTTCGTTAACCTTGCCTTTTTCTGCTGCAACCTTGTCATAAAGAGCTTGCTTGTCTTCTACAACTTTGGCTAACTTTTTATAACTTTCTTTTTCCATTGCTTCACTTTGAGTTAAACCAGCTTTTTCAATGCCTTCTGCTAAACCTGGGAATTGCTTAAAGATAGCTTCTTTCGCTTTAGCAACACCTTCATCTGCATTTCTAACATCTGCAATTTTTTCTTCAAGCTGTTTTAATACTGCATGGTCATCAACACAAGCTCTTAAATCTTTTGCAAGAGCACGTTGTTCCTGATTAAACATTTTCAAAACATCTTTTCTTGATTGAATCATTTCTTGTAATTGCTGCAAGTCTTTCGCACCTGCATAGGAACCTTTTAATCCTGTTGGCATTGTAGTATATGCTCCGCCATTCTTTTCAATTGCTTTTGCAACTTTATTTAAGTCTTTATCATAGAAAGATGGTTTAGAAGTTGCTTCTGATATAATATTTGTTATTTTAACTTCTTTTCTACCACCTTTTGTTGTATTAAATAAGCCTGTTTTTTCTGCAGTTGAATCTGGAACTGTTTCAATAAAATCTTTTACAAAGTTAGCCTGGCGTTTTTGTAAGCCAATATTTTCTTTTGCTCTATTTAATAATGACTCAATTAACTCTGTTCTTTGTTCTGCAACTTTTGCATTTTCAGAGTTTCTAAACTCATTAAACATATCAGAACTAAAAGCGTATTTTACAGGTTTTCTCTTACCTTCTACGACTTCAAATACTGTTCTGCTGCGATAACCTGCAGGAGTTGCAGCCCCATTGTCTAGTTTTTCAGCAAAAGCTTGAACCTGTGCATTTGTAAGTTTATTAGGATCTTTTCCTACAGAAGGTATAATAGTATTTGCAACCTTTTCTGCTCTTGTATATTCATAAGTATGTTTACCCCAGCCTGTTTCGGTCGTAAACAACTTATCTAATTTATCTGGCTTTACTTTCTTATTTGCATTATAAGAATCATCTAAATATTTCTGAATATCAAATTTATGCTGGATTAATTTTTGTTCATCACCACTGCCAAGTCTTGAATTTAAATCGTGTACAGCTTTATCATATTCAGCTTTTAAGCGATTGTATTCACCCCTGACTTCTTTTTCCCATGTACTAGCTCCTTTATTTGTAGTAAAAGGTTTACCAGTTCGTTCATTGGTTGTAGGAAGATCAGTAGCATCAATTCCTAATTTATCCCAGTTTTTAGCTTGGAAAACTTTAGAATTACCTGATTTTGTTTCTGTTAATCTCGCTAATTCTTCATCGCGTGCTTTTATAGCTTTGTCCAAAGCTTCTTTTTCTTTTCCATCATAGACAACTTTGCCTGCATCTGCTAATTCTTTTTCAGCTTTATCTAAAGCTTCTTTTTTTGCTTTAAGGTCAACTACATCTTTTTCATTTGCATCTTTAATAAGCTCTTCATAAGACTTTGCACTAGGTGTTCCTTTGTACAGAGCAGAAGCGCCCCAACCAGCAGCTGCACCTACTGCAGCACCGCCTAATGCATAAGGTGTTGTTGAAGTTTTCTTTGGTTGGATTTGAGGATTTACCCCTGGTTGAATTGTTAATTCATCTGACATAACTAATTACTCCTATATTTTACAACTTACTTTTTTAATCCCATAAATATTTACATCTTTTTGGTCTTATATATCTAAACACACAAACGAAATAAAAATTGCTATATAAATGCTATATATTTTTACACGTTCTTGTGCAAAATTACTAAAACCATTATACTGACTGATTTTCAGCTTGCAAATTTATCTTTACAAAAATTAATATTTGCTAAAATAAAGGGAGTATGATACCAGCTTTCCTCTTTACATTTATGCCTCTTTGTCATAAACTTATAGGGTTAAAAGACTTTTTAAGAGGAGATTATAACTATGACTAATAGAGTATTGTTATGTATTATGGACGGCTGGGGAATTTCTACCGGCTCTGAAAAATATGATGCAACTAAACTTGCGCACCCTGTTAATGTTCCTGAATTAATAAAAGACTATCCATCTACTAAAATTCATGCTGATGGTGAATATGTAGGGCTTCCCCACGGACAAATGGGAAACAGCGAAGTCGGCCACTTAAATCTCGGTGCAGGAAGAGTTGTTTATCAAGATTTATCAAAAATTAACAGAGCTATAAAAGACGGTTCATTCTTTAAAAATGAAAAATTTCTGGAAGCGATTGAGCATGCCAAGAAAAATAATTCTTCTCTGCATATATACGGACTCGTTTCAACAGGCGGAGTACATTCTTCGTTAGACCACGTTTTAGCTTTAATTAAACTGGCTGCTGATGAAGGGCTAAAAAAAGTTTATGTTCATGCATTCCTTGACGGTCGTGACACACCTCCTTCAAGTGCATGCACTTACTTGCAAACCGTTGAAGATGAACTAAAAAAATACAACCTTCCCCCGGTTGCTTCTGTTATCGGAAGATACTATATCATGGACAGGGATAACAGATGGGATAGGGTTGAAAAAGGTTATAACTGTTTATTATTTGGTGAAGGAGAACATGCTTCTTCTGCGGTTGAGGCAGTTAAAAAATCTTATGAAAACGGTATTACCGATGAATTTGTTCTCCCTGCAGCAATTGGGGGAGAAGAAGGGGTAAATACAAGCAGAATTCATGACAATGATGCTATTATATTCTTTAACTACAGACCTGATAGAGCGCGTGAAATAACCAAAGCAATAAATTTTGCTGATTTTGACGGTTTTAACAGAAAGAAAGTGCTTAAAAATATTTACTACTGCACAATGACAAGTTATGAAGCTACATTTACATTCCCTGTAGCATTCCCTAAGACACAGCTTGTTAATATCCTTGGTGATGTATTGGAAGCTAACGGTATTAACCAGTTTAGAACTGCCGAAACTGAGAAATATGCTCACGTAACTTTCTTCTTTAATGGTGGTATTGATGAGCCAAAACCTCATGAAACAAGAAAGCTTGTTGCTTCTCCAAAAGTTGCAACTTACGATTTGCAGCCGGAAATGAGTGCATATGAAGTTTGCGAAAATGTTCTTAAAGCAATAGAAAATAAAGATTACGGCTTTATTTTAGTTAACTTTGCAAATCCTGATATGGTAGGGCATACAGGTGTTCTAGAAGCAGCTGAAAAAGCCTGCAAAGTTGTTGATGAATGCGTCGGTAAAATTGCAGAAAAATGTAAAGAAAATAATGTAACAATGGTTCTTACAGCAGATCACGGTAATGCGGAAGTTATGGTTGATGAAAAAACTGGTAAACCGCAAACTGCACATACTACAAATGAAGTTCCGCTTGTTATAATTAACGGTCCAAAGGATATTCAACTGAAAGAAGACGGAGCATTATGCAATGTTGCTCCTACAATACTTCAATTAATGGGTATTAAAAAGCCTGATGAAATGGATTGTGACAGTTTAATAAAGTAAAAGATAAGGTATTAAGGTTCGGGCTTATAGCCCGAATACTTCTACCGGAGAGTACAAAGAGAGATTTTATGACAGCAACAAAACCTTTAGATATAGATTTATCACTCAAAAAAAATAATGTAGATGAATTCTTTTTTAATCTTAGTGAAAATCCGGAAGGATTTAAAAATAAAGATTTTCGATATACTTTGAGCTTGATATACCAGCTTGTTGAAGATGAATTTGAGGGGATATTTTTATCACCTAATTCACCTGTCAGAAATACTGATTTTCTGCTTATTAATGACGGTACGGCTGAAAATCCTAAATTATCATTCTTTGTAACCCCCACAAATAACTTTCAATTTTATTTAAAATCAAAGGGGTCAATGTTCCGATTTACGTCTAAAGAGGTTAATGG
>ERZ825670.3603-NODE-3603-length-12928-cov-3.438126_pt1 | contig 12928 bp, 9 predicted proteins | sample MGYA00519929_ERZ825670 | MGnify/ENA primary metagenome ERZ825670 (study PRJEB31778, sample SAMEA3449207) | human gut metagenome | biome: human gut; feature: human-associated habitat; material: faeces | place: United Kingdom | collected 2010/2012 ...
TGCAACATTTTTTACTTTACCACTTTTAATAGTAAGTGAAGCACTTTCAGTAACGCCTAATTTTTTATTATCTCCTTCTGAAGATACATAAGCATTTTCTACATTAGCTCCATCTACTAACATATCAGAATTATTTATAAATCCTCTATTTACAGCTTGTAATACTCTTACATTACCACCATAAAGTTCAACATATGCTTCATCAGCATAACCATTAGCACCTCCAGCAGTAGCATAAGCAATATTACCTGTAAAAGACTTATTAACGATCAATGTAGCTTTTTTAGTATAACTAATTCCTTCACCACCACCGAATACATCAGTTAAAGTTCCACCATTTATTGTAACAATAGCCTCATCTACTACAGTAGTAGCTTTTTCCTTATTACCTTCATACCATGGTTGATGACATGTAGATCCAGAATATGAACTTGCGCCACCACCATGAACCTTACCAGTAAATTTACCACCATTTATTGTAACAACAGCAGTACCAACATAGCTTTTATGAAGGCCACCACCAAATACATTGTGTAAAGTACCACCATTTACAGTAACACTAGTACTATCAATCTTAGCAGCACTATCATGGCTTCCACCAAATACTGAATTATCAGCAGGTAATAATTTTTCACCACCATTCCATTTTACTAAAGCACCAGCAACGCCATCTGTTCTAGCTTCAACAGTAACAGGTGTACCATTAGCAAAAAGTGCTTTATTCTCCTCATCATAAGTAGGAGCTTCAGCAGCCATAACACTTGGAACAAATAATGCTATAGCAGCCATTAAGAATAACATTTTCTTTTTCATTTTTTCTCTCTCCTTTTTTCTTTTAATCGGATCTAACTTCTATCCTATGGTTAAAGTATATCAGAAATATTATTCTTTTTCAAGCATAATTTGACATTTTACTCACTCTTTACACTTTTATTTTTATCTTCTTCTATAACTTCCTTATATTCTGTAATATCCTCATTACAAGCAACAAATAAATTTAAACTAATTTTAGAAGAATCCTCACTTTCATTAATAGTAATAACCTTATCTATATCAATAATATCCTTATATTTATCCATAAGCTTATTCTTAGCAACCATAATAGCCTTCTCTTTAGCGGTATCATAAGTATAAATATCATTAATAACTCTAGTTTCATACTCATAATCAATACTAAGACTAATAGGAATAATACCATTCTTAAATATATATTTTCTATTAATATCAAAACTCTTATACTTCTTAAAATTAAATAAAGAATAACTCTTACTCAATATATTAAAAGAAATAACCTTTCTCTTTTTACCAGTATATAATACCTCATTATAAAAATAAGGATAATCAATACTAACATCATACCAAACTTCTCCTATTACCTTACCATTAGCCCCACTAAAAATATCAGCATCTACTCTAATTTTATTTATTCCTTTTAACTTATTAATCATATATATATTACATAACTTTGGTATATGATATCTTAAAGTAATATCACTTCTATTAACATCTATTTCAATACTAAGTGCATGACCTAAATCTCTTATCAACATAAGTATTTTATTACTTTTATCAAAACTTACTATATCAGTATACCCAACATTACTATCTGTTGGAAACATATTAAATATAATCTCACTCATTTGTGTCTTAGTTCCATATAAAGTAATTGGATAATCATACTTTGTCATTTTAGAAGCAACTTTAGGTACACTTTCTAAAAGATTCTCATTATTAAGTATATAAGAATGAATAGCGTGAAGTATTTCATTTAAACTTGTACATTTATCAAGTAAATTAACTAAAGACATATTACTATACCCTACACTATTTGCTTTTATATAATCAACTGTCTCACTTCTCATGTTAGAAAAACATATTTTATATAAATGCTCTAATCTATTAATACTTATATTTCCAATAGTTATATTTTCTTTTAAAACATTAAATATAGTATCTACTTTATCTAATGCATACTCTAAATCTAAATCTTTTAATATAGATGTGACTTCAACTTCAATATCTTTAATTCCATCATATAAAAGATCATAATATTTAATTAGACTTTCTTCATTATAAGAATACTCTTCTTTAGGAGCTAAATCTAATAATTGTTTTTTTATTCTAGCATCAAATGCAAAAAAATGCTCTAATTTTATTTCTATATCATTCATTTTTATCATCCTCCAGTTTACTTAATATCTTCTTTTGATTTTTAAGTATAGTATCCATTTTATCATGTAAGTCTTCTAATATTAATTCACTTTTTAAGTCAGTCTTATAATCATTCTTACTTCTCATGCTATCTTTTTTAGCACTTCTATTTTGACTCATCATAATTACAGGAGCTTGTAAAGCTGCGATACAACTAAGTAGTAAGTTTAAAAATACGAATGGGTATGGGTCTAAATTAACAAACACATATACATTTAAAAGTACCCATATAACTAAGAACAAACTAAAACCAATAATAAAGCTCCAAGAGCCTGCAATTTCAGTTAGTTTATCTGCTACTTTATCACCAAACTTTTCATTATCTTTATCTGCCTTATCCACATCCATTGCAATAGATTTATCAACCAAAAGGTCAATTAATTCGTCTTCATCTTCTGTATTTATATTCTGATTTAAAAGCATTTTTACTATTTCTTTTTTTCTATTTTTATCCATAAATATCACCTATTTTAATATTATTATATTTATTATATTTTGTAAACAAAAAAAGAAAGTTATTACACTTCCTTTACATATTCTTTAATTTTAAAGTTTTATAAACGTTCTCATATAACTCATATACTGTCATCTGTCCAACACCACCAGGTACTGGTGTGATGTAAGAACATTTTTCTTTTAACTCCTCAAAAGCTGCATCTCCAACGAGTTTTCCATTAACTCTGTTAATTCCAACATCAATTACAACTGCACCCTCTTTAACCATATCACTTGTCAAAAAGTTAGGTACACCTATTGCAATTACAATTATATCAGCCTTCCTAGTTATCTCACTAAGATTTTCTGTTTTAGAATGACACATTGTAACAGTAGCATTTCTATTATTAAGTAACATACTAACAGGTTTCCCCACTAATAAACTTCTTCCAATTACCACAGCATTCTTTCCACTTACTTTAATATTATAATAGTCAAGCATATCAATTATCCCTCTAGATGTACAACTAACCAGTGTATCCATATTTTGAAATAGTTTACCAGTATTCAATATAGTTAGTCCGTCCACATCTTTATTGACATCAATAGAATTAATTATTCTAGTTTCATTAATATGTTTTGGTAAAGGTAACTGGACAATTATTCCGTTTACTAGTTTGTCCATATTATATTCATTTATCACACTAATTAACTCACTCTCAGTCACATCACTTGGTAGCACCCTACTGATAAAGTTTACACCTAGTTCTTTAGCAAGACGCTCTTTTTGTTTAACGTACACCCCGCTTGCTTCATCACTTCCCACTTTAACAACAACCAAAGTTAGTTTTTTATCTAACGCATCAATTCTCGCTTTCAAATCCCTTAATTTATCTTCTCTTACTTTCTTTCCATCAATTATCATTTCATACCCTCCTAAACTATAATATCACATTCCCAAGAAAAAAGAAAGAACTGTTTTTTAAGAACCACTTTCATATCCTTTCGTCAGTTTATTTATTTTTTCACTGGCAAAATTGCCGGCTTTTACTGGTAAATTAAGTTGAAATAAAAAATGTAAATTAAAAAAAGATACTTTTTCAAGTACCTTTGTTAATATTTTACTTATTTATTCATTGAATGTTTAAGTAAACCATATCCACTTGCTAAACCAAGTAATGAAATTATAGTAAGTAAGATATAACCAATACTACCATCACCTGTAGTTGGGTTTTCTACAGTGCTTGGTGTATAGAAACTTAATTCAAATGTTGAAAAGCTTTCTGTTTCAATAGTAATATACTTACTGTCTTCCCTTGTTTTAATTTCGTAATTCTTAGTATCAATTACCTTTTCTCCAGATTTGTGTATTACTTTAACATGAGTATCAGTAACACTGCTAGGAACAGGTAATTCAATTTTTATAGTTTTAGTTAATAGATTATTAGGGATAATTCCTTTTTCTGTACCATTAATACTATAAAAAGGCTTAATATCAAATACTAAAGTATTTTTTTCTTTATCATAACTATTTAATGTAGCCTTAATAGAAACTTCAACTTTATCAGTTTCTGTTACACCTTCTAATTTAGAAGTATCAACTGATTCTAATAATCCTGTTTTAGTATTATCAAGTTTTACTTTAGATAAATCTTCTACTATTTCTTTGTCAACATCTTTGCTAACTTCTATAGGTTTAGTTACTTCCTTAATATCGCCTTTTTCTGTAGTAACTATTTTTAATTCAACTGAACCGTCAGGCATTGTGAAAGTATTATCTTTAACTTCTACTTCTTCATCAGTATAAATATTTACTAAAGAAATACTCTTAACAACATAGCCTTCTTTTACATTATAACTAAATTTAACTTTACTTCCTTCTTTAGCTATATCTTTTTCTACTCCGTCAACTGTAAAAGCAACTTCTACATTCTCATTTGGCTCATAAAGTATTTCGTATAATTCAATTGTCTTAGCATTTACTCTAACAAGTTTGTTAGGCATAATAAATTTGTTATCTTTAACAGATACTTCTTTATCATCAGATGTTGTTATATCTAAACTTTCTAATTCATACATACCCTTTGTACTTATAGTAACTTCTTCACCTGGTTTGATATAATCAATAGTTGTTTTTCCATTAATTAATAGTCCAGCAGATCCACCTATTATATTACTTGGTGTATAAACACCATCAGTAAATAATTGAACATAACCATTTTTTAATAAGTCAATTATTTCACTTGCAAACTCACCATATTCAATTGTTACGTTATCGTTTTCTAGTAATTTATAATTAGCTTTAAACACGCCACCATTTATAACAAGTGATTTTAAAGCATTTTCTTCGTCTTCTGCTGGTGGATAATGATAAATACTTAAGCCTTTTTCACTTTTGAAAGTACCACCATTTATAGTAATTTCAATATTTCCAGCATATCCCTTGTTATTTTCAATTTGAATTGAACTTCCTGTTGAAATAATACCATTACCATAAAGTTCTCCAGTTTTAGTTTCCCCTGTAGCAGTAAATGTTCCATCATTTATTACTAATTTACCACTTTTAATACCAATAGCACTTTTTCCTTCAAATACGCCGCCATCAATATTCCATACTCCAATACCTGCAGCATATAAAGCTGCTTCTGCAGTTGTTTTTACAACAGCAGTCTTACCAATATTAATAATTGGAGCATTTTCTAATTTGCCTTCATTTTTTAAGTTACCACTTATAGTTATGCCACCAGCATTTTCATTAGTACTAATTATCGTACCATTTAAGTTAATAACTGTACCATATGTAGGAACATACTTTTCGTTTTCTTTTATTGGCCAAACTACTATACCATAACGTTTAGTCTCAATTTTAACATCTTTTCCCACAGTTAAAGTTGCATATGAAACTGCCTTACTATCAGTTGAACCATATACATAAATTGTTCCTCTTAAATCTTCACGGTCATCTTTAATTAAGCCTTTACCAGAAAATTCTAGACTTCCTTCATATACACGGATATACGCCTTCAAAGTAAGACTATTTCCATTTAAATCGATATTAATTTTTTGACCTTTAACAATTATGTCATCAGTCATAATAATATCGTTTTGAAGAACTATTTCACCATCATTTTTAACGGCTTCACTTAATTCTTCGTTAGTTTTAACTTCAGTTAAAGCGTATACAGTTGACGGAACAATTACTAATACACCTAACAAGATAGATAAAACTATTTTTTTGAAATTTTTCATTTCTTATCCCTCCTATTATCAATTGTATCATAATATATTAAAAAAAACACACAATTTTGAAAATTGTGTGAAAAGTGTTTACATTAACTAATTATTATGAAAATTCTCAATTAATGATAAAACTCTTTTAATATTATCTACACTAAATGGCTTATTTAAAACATCAAGTACACTATATCCAAGTACTTCTTTAATGGCATTTTTAGTATCATTTCCAGTTATAATAACCACAGGAACTTTATCCATCAAATCATTATCAGTTAAATATTTTAATACATCTATTCCATTACTCTTAGGCATGTTTATATCAAGAAGCATTGCATAGATATTCTCATTTAATTTGTTTATTGCTTCAATTCCATTATTTGCTCTTACTACATTATAATTTTCTTTTACTATGTTTTCTATATAATTAATTATAATATTTGAGTCATCTACTACAAGTAAATTCTTTTTAATATTTCCACTATTAACATAGTCTTTTAATTTTGATTTAACTTTAGCTATAGCATTTTCTATTTCACTAAAATTACTTTCTATATAGGTAGTATTACCTTCTCTTCCTTTTTCTTCATGAGTAAGAAATACCTTAGATAATTCATTCAACCCCAAATATCTTGCTTCACTCTTTAAACTATGACAAAGCATTGTATAACTACTTATTTCTTTATTATCTTTATAGCTTTTTAGTTCATTAATTCTTGTATCTATAGTGTTTAAAAACTCAATTAGATTTTCACTATAAGCATCAATATCTCCCCAAAACTCTAGTACCTCTTCTACATTAATACCTGCACTTTTTAAGTATTCACTATTCATAACTATTCTCCTTTCAAATACTTATTTAATATAACTTTAAGTTTAGTTTTATCTATTGGTTTTGATAAATAACCATCAAATCCTTCACTTATATATTTTTCTTCTTGTCCTTCTATCGCATCAGCAGTTAAAGCGATTACTGGAATATTTACTTTTTCTTCTCTTAATTTTTTTAATACTTCTACCCCACTCATATTAGGCATCATTATATCCATAAATATTATATCATACTTTTTACTCTTTACACAACTTAAACATTCTAATCCACTTGTAACTGTTTCAGTAGAAACTTTAAAATTCTTTAAAACGTTTTCAGCTACTTTTAAGTTTAATTTTGAGTCGTCTACTACAAGAACTTTCTTTCCTTCAAATGTTTCATAGTTTAAAGTTGTTTGTTCATTAACTACTAAATTACTTTCTTTATTTACTATTTCTTCTACTACTACAAATTTAAAAGTTGACCCTTTACCATAATCTGAAATAACAGTTATCTTTCCACCCATTAATTCAGCCAAGCTTTCAGTTATTGCTAGTCCTAGTCCTGTTCCTTCAATTGAAGTATTTCTGTCTTCTTCTAGTCTTTCAAACTTTTTAAATAATCTATCAATATCTTCCTTTTTAATCCCGCGACCAGTATCAGTGACAGTTATTATTAATTTAGTTTGATTGTTTTTATAGTCATTAATACACTCTACTCTGTATTTTATAAAACCTTTATCAGTATATTTAACAGCATTTGTAAGTAAATTTAATATTATTTGTTTTAATTTACCAGTGTCCCCTTTAAGTACTGGAGGTATATCACTTGCTATAACAGTTTTAAAGTCAATTGGTTTATCCCCAATTCTAGGAATTACCATTGTACTAAGTGAATTAAATAACTCAAATGAATTATATTCTTTATTAATTAACTCCATTTTACCTGCTTCAATTTTACTAATATCAAGTACACCATTTACTAAATCTAACAAGTTATGACTAGCACTTACTATATCTTTTGCAAAATCTTTACTTTCACTATCTAAACCCTCTTTGCTTTCTAATAATTCGCTAAAACAAACTATTGCATTAAGTGGCGTCCTAAGTTCATGAGACATACTACTTAAAAATTCACTTTTTGCATGATTTGCTTTCTCAGCTTCATTCTTAGCCACTTCTAGTTCTTTAACCATTTTAACATCTGGGTTTTCTATTGTGAAGTACATTAAACTTGTTACTATTGAATGACACATTAACATAAGGGTAATTTCTGGATAAGTTTTTTGAATAATCATACAGAATGTGGATAAAACCATAAATGTTAAAAGTGGAATATACTCTTTTGTACTGATTTTCTTTAAATTTCTCAACAAGCAATATAGCATTATACCTACCATTATAAAGCACAAGCCATAAACCATATTTACACTTAATCCACTTGAATAAGCAACATTATCTTCATAAGTTATTTGAATTGGCATTATTAATATGATAAGGCAAATGAATAAAGATGTTAAAATAATTATTGTCTTTGTAAACTTCTTTTGTAATAAATATTCTGATTTTTCTCTAAAAGATATAACAAATATATATAAAAGAAAGAAGTAAGCCCATAAGAAGTAATAAACCAAATAAAACTTAGACACCATTATACTAATAAAAGACTCTGATCCATATATTTTAAAAATGAAATAGCCAAAAACATCTATCATTATTCCAATTATATTTGTCACCAAAATATATGAATACATTTTAGTATCTAATGTATTTAATCTTTCTTTTGAAAAGTAAAATATTATGAACATTAATACGAATATAAAACTACAAATTGAAAAACTTACTATACTCATTCTATGCACTTCCTTATGATACAATTATACTATACTAAGAAAAAAAATGAAACTATTAATTTCATTTTTTAAGTTTTAAACTATTTTTTTCTTCATACATACTTTTTAGTAAAGGTACGTTAACTTTTCCTCCTGCGTTTAATGGCAATTCTTCCATGTAAACATACTCATAAGGAATAGCCATATCATCTAAATTATTTCTACAAATATTTTCTATTTTTTCTTTTACTTTATCATTATCAAATTCATTATATAATGAGATACAGGCAATTGGAACCATTTCTTCAATTGGATGTTCCACTACAATTACTCCAACTGCTTTAATTTCAGGAATTGTATTTAATAACTCAGTTATTTTACCAGGATGTACGTTAAATCCTCTTCTCATAAATATATCACTTAATCTGTGCTTATGGAAAAAACAACCATCTTCATCTATATAACCTATATCACCCATATGAAGCCACACTTTACCATCACTATGTTTTTTTAGAACTTTGTTTGTTTCTTCTTCATTATTTAAATATTCTTTCATTACACATGGACCAGTTATACATAATTCACCCATAGTATTATAAGGTAGTTCTATATCTGTTCCAGGAGTAAAAACTCCAATTGTATTTAATGGAAGTGGAATTCCAACACTACCGAATTTGTATGAACCTGGCATTTGATATAAACCACCACCTGTATTTTCTGTTGAACCCAATCCTTGTCTTACGAACAAGTCACTTCTAGTTCCATTCTCTTTAAAGTCTTCACTAACTTTATTAAGTTTTTTTTCAAGTTCTTTTTTTAAAGTTGCTCCACCAGAAACATAGTTTTTAATTGGTTTTAATTCTCCACTTTTAAACTCTTCACTTTTTACTATATTTAAACAGTGAATTGGCCCTCCTAGAAAATGGTCGGGGTTAATTGTTTTTAATAAATATGCAAGTTTATCACTTACGAGCTCAGGTATCAATACTGACTTTAATCCACCACATGTAGTATAATGCATTGCAGAAACACCATATGCAATTGACTGAAGTAAAACATCTAAAAATACATCATTTTCTTCAAATAATCCAGTACTAATATGGCTTGTTGCTGCAGCATTTAAATTTTTATCAGTTAAACATACTCCTTTTGGTACTCCAGTAGTACCACTTGTACCTACAATTATAGCAGTATGATCTTCATCATAATAAGGTATAATTTCTTTCTTTAACTTTTTTCCTTCTCTTATAAAATCTTCATACGATATAAAATTATCTCCAGTAGGTACTTTAATGTTATTTTTAAATCTTAAATATGTTTTTAAGAATGTTGGCATAGTTTCCATTCCATCTAAAAATATAACATTTTTATATTTTCTAATATTTAAAACATTTTTATATTTTTCATAGAACATACTAAACATAAAAATATTTTGTATATTATTTTCTTCTATTATTGTATTAAATTTTTCTGGTGCCAAAAGTGGTGTAATTGCATAAGGAGTTGCACCCAAAATATTAGAGCCATAAATAGATACTCTACTTTCAATTATATTTGGAAGAACTAAACTTATAATTTCATTTTCTTTAACTCCAAGCAAACTAAGAGACTTAGCAAATTCTCTCATTCTTTTCAAATATTCACGATATGTTATAGTAACACCTTTTTTAAAATTGTTTTTTCCTGTTCTAATATCTAATGCAATATTATCAAGTCTATCTTTATTATATAAACTAGCCATTTGATAAATTGACATATTAGGAATTACTAATTTTTCAGTATCATAATCATAATATTTTAGCCATGGTTTTTCTTTTGATGGATAATTAGTTATTTCTTCTTTCATACTTTCCCCCTTAATAAAAAGTGTACTTATTATAGCACACTTTTACTTATAATGCAAATTGTAGTTTTTTAGGCTTTAATTTTCTCTTCTTTCTTCCATTATTCATTTATTTTATCTAAATCAATACTATATACATTTGTTAATATTTTATCACTTGGGTCTACTTGAGATAATTTTAATACTCCACCTAACGATAAAATTGTTTTATTTGAAGCTATATTACTTTTTTCACAAACTAACTTTACTTCTTTAAACTCTAGCTTTTTACATTCTAATAAAGTTAAGTATAAAAGAACTTTACTATATCCTTTTCCTCTTTCAGTTGGTCTAATTCCATATCCGATATTACCATCAAACTTCCTAATACCACCTGGATAATTAAAACGGATATTTGAAGCACCAACAACTACATTATCGTTTTTTCTAACTAGTAAATAAGTTTTTACTTGAGCTTTTCCTAATTTCTTTGCATACTCTTCTGTACCTAATCTTAAAGAGTAATCTAATGTATCATGAAATGTATAACCATGTAGTATTCTAGTTAATACTTCTATACCATTTATATCAGAATTATATTTAACTAACTCATTACAATATTCTATTACTTCTTTTTCTCTATTAATAGATGGTACTTCTAAATAAAAGTCTTCCATATTATCGCATCCTTTATTCTCAAAAAAAGAAGCCCTTAAACTTCTTACATTTCGCTAGGAAGCTCAATGATTAGTAAATCTAGGCATTCCTTTAATACATTAAATGATAAATCTAATATATTTAAATAATCATTTTTCATAGTTTCGTCTTCTATCTTACTTATATTAATATTTTGATAGAAACTATTTAGTAAGTTAGCTAAATCATAAACATACTCTGCTATTACAGAAGGTAATCTATCTTCTATAGCTTTGTCTAAATATTTGTTAAAGTCAAGTAGTTTAAGTCTTAAATTCTTGTCTATATCATTATAAATAGTATCACTTACATTACCCTTGTTAAATGTATTTGTTGTAAGTATCTTTCTAATACGAAGTGCACTATAAAGGATATAAGGACCAGTTTTACCACTTACTTCACTAAATTTAGCTATATCAAAGTTATAACTTTTTTCTCTGTTATTTTGTAAATCTGCATATTTAATAATTGAATTAACTATTTTATCTAAGTCAACACTACTCATATTCCTATTTTCTTCACGTTTACTTAAGAATATTTCTTTAGTATTATTTATTAACTCATCTAATTTTAAAGTTTCACCACTTCTTGTTTTAAATGGTTTACCATCACTTCCGTTAATAGTACCAAATGCAATGTGTTCTAAATTATTAGTATAACCTAACATCTGTGCAATTCTAAATACTCCTTCAAAGTGTAAACTTTGTCTAGCATCCACTACGTATAGTATGTATTTAGGGTCATACTTTTCTACTCTTTGCATTATTGTAGCTAAGTCAGTTGTTGCATATATTGCTGAACCATCACTTTTTTCTACTATTACTGGTGGCATTTCTTTTTTATCAGTATCTCTTTTAATGTTAACTATTTTAGCTCCTTGGTCCACTACAACTAAGTTTCTGCTTTCTAGTTCATTCATTAACTTAGGAATGTAAGGCTCACTATCACTCTCTCCTAGCCATAAGTCAAAGCTTACTCCTAGATAGTCATATAATCTTTTAATATCATTAACACTAACTTCTTTAATTTTCTTATAGTATTCTTTATATTCAGCGTTACCTTTTTGTAATTCACTGGTAATTCTTTTACATTCATTATATACTTCTTCGTCACTTTTAGCTAACGCGCTCATCTGTGGGTATATTCTATTTAATAAGTCTATATTTAATTCACTTAGAGAAATATTTTCTTTTTTAAGTCCATAAATTACTTCACCTATTTGTAAACCATAATCTCCTAAATGAACATCTCCAATTGTTTTATACCCTTTTAAATTTAAAATTCTTTTTATACTTTCTCCAATAATTGCAGGTCTTAAGTGTCCAATGTGTAAAGGTTTAGCAACATTAGGTCCACCATAATCTAAAAAATACACGTCATTACTTGTAGTCTTTTCAACAAAACCGTTTGTGATGTATTCGTTAATGTGCTTGTTAATTAGTTTATCACTTACAAATAAGTTAATAAATCCAGGCATAACAAATTCAACTTTAGAAAAATAGTCACTAACATTATCGTTTTCATTAATTTTGATAGCTAACATTTCTCCAATTTCTTTAGGCGCAACGTGTTTATCTTTTGCTATTTGAAAAACACTGTTGATTTGAAAGTCAGCCTTATCACTACTAGATACTTTTAGGTAGTCACCTAATTCTAATTCTTCAAATATTGGTTTTAAAAAATTAATGATATCATTTAACATATAAATCCCTCTTTCTTGTATTTAATTATACACAATACTCGTGTTAAAGTAAACTATTATTTGAAATATTTAATTTTAAAAATTGTATACTCATTCTTCTTACTTTCCACACTTATTTTACCATTATCCATTAAAATAATCTTTTTAGCAAGAGAAAGCCCTATTCCTGCACTATTAGTGCGACTA
>ERZ825670.3606-NODE-3606-length-12923-cov-3.314035_pt1 | contig 12923 bp, 9 predicted proteins | sample MGYA00519929_ERZ825670 | MGnify/ENA primary metagenome ERZ825670 (study PRJEB31778, sample SAMEA3449207) | human gut metagenome | biome: human gut; feature: human-associated habitat; material: faeces | place: United Kingdom | collected 2010/2012 ...
AACAATTCATTCAGGTATTTCGTCCGGTAAAAAATCGGGTTATCGTCTTTCACAAATAAGTAAGTCACATTCGGATAATTTTCTGGCATTTTATATAAGGGACCGGAATCAGCTTCTAATATTATTATTTTAGTATGTGTACGTTTCGATAACTGATCTAACACCACATCCAGATTTGCCTGCCGTTCAGACGAGTCTATGAGAACCGGGATTACGAATGTAACTACATCATCTAGCGGTTTTTCTATATCATTGTAGTTCGTACTGACAATTTCTTTCGTTCCTAATAACCGTTTAGTTCGCTCTGGAAAGAGCCCCAAACCATCTATTATCCGGATGTCCTTCAATAAACACTCATCAATCATTCCCACCTCTTCCAGACGATCCAGTAATTGGATCAGGTTTTGTTTATTGAAAAGAGTTACAGAACTTTCTTCCGAAACATCTATCCGAAGCGTCAAATAATGTATCCAACCATATAAAGAATAGACTTCTTCTTTTTTCCAATTCATACAGAGAATGAGCAGGCGTTTATCCAGTTCCGCCAGCACTTCATCTTCTTTTCCTTCGGCAAATCCATTGCGCAGGATGTATATAAGACCGCATCCCAAGCTACATAAACTACATTCCCGTCCTAAAGAAGGAATAATTTCTATATCATTTTCCAATAATTGCTCTAATAACTCATCCGCTTGTTTTTCATAAATCACATCTCCGGTATAACTCGCATAAGTATACAATGCTATAATTCGTCCAATTTGCGGAATACCGACAGTCCACTCGTCCGGTGTTTGCTGATTGGCGCTCCTATAACGGTTTATAAATTCAATCTGATATTTACGGCGTATATCATAAGCAAATGCTTTCTGTTCATCTCGATGTAACTGGGATATCTGAGACGCATGCCAACGGCACATCATCAATATATTCGGCAGATTTTCGACCTTTCCTGATAATACAAGCCTCGACATAAGGTCATAGTCGGAAGAGTAGATATATTTTTCATCATATCCGCCATGCATTCTCATCACATCAGTTCGTATCATCAAAGATGAATGCAAAAAAGTATTATTCTGAAGCAAATGAATCATCAATTGTTCATATGATAAGGATAAATGTCGTTTCATCTGCGGATTCGAGAAAATAAAATTCGTACCTATTCCCCAAATATCCGGATGAGTTTCCAGATACTTATATTGGAACTCAAATTTTTGAGGATAGGCTATATCGTCCGCATCCATAACACAAATATATTTTCCAACGGCAAGTTCCAATCCTCTATTCCGGGAAGGATAGTTCCCGACATTATATTCATTACAAATCAATATAATACGTTTATCCGTATAAGACTTAATGATTTGCAATGAATTATCTGTTGACGCATCATCTATTATAATAAATTCAAAATTGTCAAAAGTCTGAGAAAGTATGCTGTCAATTGCTGCATGAAGATACTTCTCTTCGTTAAAGACAGGCATTATGACGGATATGTCAATCATAGTATTTAGCTTATAGAATTATAGAGATTCGCTTCTAGTTAAAAAACACACAGTGAACCCCACTAGTATATTGGACTATATTAATTATATAAACCATCTACTATATTCATGGAGCTCACTGCTATATCCATTATTTGGCACGTATAAGGAATGGTCATTCTATTGCAAAATCGCCATATAAACATGTATCTTCATAGGCAACTTCAAGCGTATAGGAACCAGATACATAAAGTGCCTGCAATTTAACGATTTGCGGTGAACTATAGGCCTCTATAAAAACTTTATTACCTTCGGCATCCAGTACTGTCACTGTTACATTTCGCGGAGCGTTAAAAAAGTTGATTAAAATTGTATTTCCTTCCAAAGAAGACCTTACAGGAATAACACTACGGAGAACATCTTTATCCGCCTTTCGTGCTTTTTAAATGGATATCTCTTGAATCCATTATTTTGGAAAATGCACTAAATGCGACAAGCATACATAAGAATAAGATAACTGTTTTTTTCATAATTGACTTTAATTTGTTGTTTGTACAGCAAAATAACAAATCCTTTTTTGAAAAAATATGGATTTAACAAATAAAAAAAACAGAACCAGCACATTGATTATCAACAACCAACTCAAAGCAACAAATGTTCAAAATTTGAAATATGGATTTTACACTATACTAAGTAATATATCTTCTAATGATTTTTTTCCATACGATTTAAAATATTTTTCTTGAATGTTAGTTGGATATTTTGAAATGGTATTAGGTTCTAAATCCATAATTGCCGATATTTTTGCCGTTTTTACACCTAATAATAACAAACAACAGAACCTCTGTTCCTTCTTATTCATTTTAGGATAATTCTTACAAAGCTTAGGTATTAATTTAGGATAAATAGAACAAAACAACTCCTCAAAAACTTCCCATTCTTTATCTGAGTATTTGACAACAACATCTCCCTTATCATAAAGTTTTTTCATTTGCGGATAGTTATTTTCTAAATATTTACGCAAAAATCCTCTCGATTTATTTCTCAAATTCTTAATAACAGACTCTTTCGCTTTTATATCGCTCTGCAATATAGTTATTTGCTTATCTAAAGCATCTGCTTGCGCAGAATACACACTCTTTAGTTGTTGTTTTTCATATTCTATGAATTCAATTTTTGCTTCAGTATTTTCTAATTCATCCCTTTTTAATTGAAGTTCATGTTGTTTATTTTCATATAAAAAATCCTTATTTTCGATTTCACTTTGCAAAGTGACTATCTCTTCATTTAAAACTTTACATCTTTGAGCCAATGATTCTCCAAGCTGTTTTTTTTCAAGCATTAATGATTGAATCGTTACGGCATTATCCTCGAATTCTTTCATTTTCAACTTAAGTTCATTTTCCTTTTCACTTAACAGAGTTTTATTAAATTCAATTACTGATAGACTCTTTGAAAGAGCAATTTCTCCATCTCTTATTATCACTTGCTTTTCACAAATTATTTTTTGATATCGAATAAAGACTATGAATATAAAAAACAACAAAGCTAATATTAAAATAGAAAAAAACAATATTGCATTTTTTTTCTTTAAAGCCAATTGACTCTTTTCATTGATCAATTTATCATAATTATAGCGTGCTTCAATCTCTGCCAATTTTTCAGGTTGATAAATATGTTCTATCGAATCACGTAATAATATATATCGTTCATTATATTCAAATGCAGTTTCATAATCTTTACTTTCAAAGAATAAGACAGAAAACTCCCTATTCAATTGACACTGTATATACAAGTCAGAACTGTCCATAGCTTTATTCAAATAATAAAATGCAGAATCCGATAGTCCTACCTGTCGATATAAGTAACCTAACGAATAATATAAAGAATAGGATAGGTTATCTTCTTCTACCCCACTCATAGATTTATAAAGATATTCAACTGCTTCCGAATATGATGATTGACTTTCACAAATATTCCCTAGACAGACAAGAAGGCTCCTACTCAAATCATTCCAGCCATTCTCATCTGATATTTCCAATGATTTTTTTAAATAGGAAGTTGCACTATCTAATTGATTCTGATACTCATAAGACGATCCTATATCTCTCAATACAAAAGCCACACCCAATAAATTATTTGCTAATTTATAAGAATCATACGCTTTTTGATAACAAGATAAAGCATCTTCGTAAAACGAAGTCTTATCATACAAATCTCCCAAATGATTATAAATACGTGCCTGCAAATTATAATCAGTAGTTTGCAGTACCATTTCTTCCGCTTTTAAATAACTGATAATCGCTTTATCAAAAAGCAACATATCAGTCAAGACTCTTCCCTGGCAATAATAAGCTTGTGCCTTTCTCTCCATATTGTCAGTCTTTTCAAAATAATCCACTGCTACATTTATCAAAGAGTCAGATGTAGGAGTAATGATATTTTTATCCTGTGCCTGAGTCAACAATAAACACCAGAGAGCATTTTGTTCCTGTGAAAGATTTTCCGGATGTGCTATACTATCTAATAGTAATAACGCACTATCCGGTCTTTCATTCATGTATTTCTCTGCTTCAATCAATAAGGGAGATACACTTGTACCGTCACCGCAAGCCACCAGACAGAAAAAAAATAGCAGATTCAGAATTAGTTTAGGGTCTTTCATCATATACATTCAAATTATTGAATGCAAGGTAAAACTTTATTTTCATAAGATCAAAACAAATATCGATAAAAGCTTATAATTCTTCTCCACAAGTGATTTCACACAACAAACAATAGATTTCTTCACTTAGAAATTACTCCACAAAACATATTGTTCCCATTCCGGAATAACTGAACCATAAGAATATTGTGAACGTGAAACGACTCGAAGATTTTTAACCCAGTTAAATACTTTTTTAAATAGAATATCGCTAATCTCTATTGGTTCACAAACCGTTGCCGAATGGTAGTGAACATGCATCGTAAAAAAACAATCCGGTTTGCAAACCCTTTGTAATTCCATTCCTACTAGTTCTAAAGAATCGATATGATCAATTGCATTGACAGATATTACTACATCAAAAAAATTATCCTCAAAAGGTTGTTTTTCAGCATAAGCTTCTATAAAATGAACATCCGGATACAATTCATGTGGAAACCCTAAATCTCTATAAACAGACATTAACGGGTCCAAAGCATATAGTTCACATCCAGAAAAACAAGTAGCACTCGGCATAGGTCCCGCTCCTAGATCCAAAACCTTTTTCCCGGAAAATATCTGTGAATCCAACTGCAATACCTGCAAATATTTAATTTGTTGGTGTAACTTCGTCCAAGTCATAATTGCAGAGTGTATTGGATTTTCCAATACAATGCATTGCTCCGGCAACGGAGAAGAAGTTCCGTACAATTCAGATAACTTTCCTTCATACCACAATTTATATCGAGAAATTTCATTTTTCCAAAAAGCTATCTCCGAACTATATTTTTCATTTTTTCGAAAAGTATCTGTAAGCTTTCTCATGTCATAACCATTCTTTTGAATAAAATTCAACAGTTCTCCTGCAGATAAACTACAAATTTTCAAAAACATCTTCCGATTATGCATTTCAATGTCTCCTTCAGCATATTTTGAATTATCATTACGGGGATGATATAAATGGAATAAAGGTCCTGGTGATCTAAAAACAGGTAGTCTCAATATTTCCATTCGTTTAATACGTTCTGTATCTTCCGGACCCCACCCGTAAAAAAGTTCATTTTCACCACCTGCTGCCAAATAAGTCTTTCGGTTTACAAAAAAAGCTCCTCCGTTTGTATTTAGTCTATAAATACCATAATTGTTCAATGTTTCAGGAGAACAATTCTCTCTAAAACGATTTGAATCAGAAGGGGGAAGCCAACAGCAACGTCCGTCATAAGGATAGCTCATAACTGCTTTCTTTTTCTTAATAGCATCAACTGCCATTTGAATCTGTTCCTCTGCCACCCAAATATCTGTATCCCAAACACCAACAATCGGAGCCTCAACCATCTTTAGCATGTCATTCAGATATTTGGTACGATAAAAAACGGGATCAGAATCTATCTTAAACAAATAATATACATTCGAATATGAATGTTTGAATGTATAACGAGGTCGATCATCTCCCTCTATTATCCAAACCTTACTATTGGGTATGTTTGTCAATTTTTCCAATAAGAAATCCAAATTTCTCTCCCGATCGATTGAATCAATACGGATCGCAACAACAAAAGCCACCTCATCTCTTTCAATATTATCAATCGGAATCAAAGATTCAGTATTTGTCTGTAACCCAAGCAAAGTTGCTGTTCTTACTGGAAAAATATTCATCAAATGAATATTTTTTACTTCCGAATAGATATCTCTGGAAAAATGATATCCACTTTTGATCGCATTAGTCAAACGATCTAACAAAAAAATCAGATTTTGACGAAAAATAATTTCTGACAAACAGTTAGTTGGTTCTCTGTTACATAAAATACGTATTCGAAAATAGTATAACCAATCTGCCCAATTCGCAATAGCTTCATCGGGACGACAAGTCAACTGCCAAAACAAAAAATGATCTACTTCTGCCAATATCTCATCTGCATCACCGTCTACATATTGGTGCTGTAGCAAATAAATAACGCCACAAGCAGTTCCTAACAATCCATTTCCCAATTCTATAGGCATTTCACAAGAGAGTCCCTTCAAAACAATATCTAATAATTCCTCGGCTTGCTTCTCTAATTGACTATCTTTGAACAATCGTGATGTTTGATAACAATCAATCACATTTATCATATCTGAAGATATTTTTTCTTTTATACCATTCATTATATAAAAATTTCATGTTTGCATTTTTCAAATTAAAACATTTCTATTCTAGAAAAAATGGATTAATAAAAAAAAAGAATCAAGCTAACTAATTAATATTCCATAGATTACAAAGCAATAAAAAAATCACGTAACAAAATGTGGAATTTATCTCAAATAAAAGATTCTTTCTCACTAAAAAAGTTCTACAAAACAAAACAGCAAACTGATAACTAAGCAAAAAAACAATCAAACTGACCTTATAAATAATAAAAAAGTAATATATTCACTAGAAAATTATTATATGAGTACTTCATGTCCTTTTTTATCTATAATAGTTCCGATATATAATGTCGAAACATATCTGGAAGAGTGTTTGAACTCCTTGATCAACATACGGATAATTTCAAAGGAGATTATTTTGATCAATGATGGCTCAACTGATCGGTCCGGTGAAATTGCAGAGAAGTTCGCATTTTCTCATTCCTGTATTAAGCTCTTTCATCAACCGAATCAGGGATTGTCGGCAGCACGTAATAAAGGATTGTCAGAAGTGCAAGGGAAATATATAATGTTTATCGACAGCGACGACTGGATAATAGAAGGACAGACCGAAAAAATGTTCTCGGAAGCTATCGGTTTTCACCCCGACATAATAATGGGAAATTCCGTTTGCTATTATCCTGACGGACAAACCGGGACCTTATTTAATCCAATCCCATCCCATTTATGCCATACCTGCCTGACAGGAAAAGAGTGTTTTTCAGAATTAATGAAACACGGGGCTTTTCCTCCGATGGTTTCTAATTACCTATACAAAAAGGACTGGCTAAACAAGCAAACATTGTATTTTGAGAATGTTGTCCACGAAGACGAACTCTGGACTCCCCAAGCTCTTTGCCTTGCAAAAAGCGTTTACATCACCAACATTGATTTTTACGGATACCGGCAACGGGAAGGTTCTATCATGAGGACATTAGTCACGTCCAAACGCGTACGAGACCTGATCTATATAGCTAATCGTTTGATTCGTTTTGCATCGGGATACCGTTTCAATGGCCCGGACCGGGAAATGAAAAGCGAACTATACGCAAAAGCTTATATGTTATATAATTTAGCTTTCTTATCACTGGCCAAAATCAAAAATGGTAATTTCACTTTACCGTCACATGCATTGTATACCATTTTTAAAATATATCACCATCTCTCACCACTCTCAAAAAAGAGGATTTACCGCTATTACAAAAATGCCCAGAATAATTTGAAGAGTTATTTAAAATGGAAGATATCTTACTGGGCGGAGAAATTATCTCCTGAAATAATAAAAAACAAACATTTTATATTGATATATAATACGATGTGGGATACTCCTCTAAACATTCCCGTTGAGCAGATACCGGAAGACTATAGATTCACGACTGACAGGCAGTATTATTCTCAGGCACAAACAGTTATTTTCCACTTACCGACATTAATCAATGAATTAGAAAACGACCTGGAAAAACCTGAAGGACAAATATGGGTTGCCTGGACATTGGAATGCGAAGAAAACTACCCGTTCTTCAAAAATCCGGAATTCACGGAGCTTTTTGACTACCGGATTTCTTATCATCAAACGGCAGACGTCATATAATCGTATTTGCATGACAATTTTATTCCTTTGATGAAACAACCAGTCGACACAAAGGAGAGAGCCAACAATATCTGTATGCTTATATCCAGCCCGATCAACCAAAGTTCGAGACAGGAATACCTGAAAGAACTTATGCGGGAAATACCTATAGATTCCTATGGAAAACTATTCAATAATAAGAAAATGGATCAGGATAACGGAAGGGAGTCCAAAATCAATTTATATAAACAGTACAAATTTGTTATTGCTTTTGAAAATGCCTGTGCAACCGATTATGTAACGGAGAAATTCTTTGATCCGTTGATCGCCGGAGCGGTTCCCATCTATTTAGGCGCCCCTAACATCAACGAGTTCGCACCTGGAGAGCATTGTTTTATCCATGCAAATGACTTTAAATCCCCTAAAGAGTTAGCCGATTATATAGAAGAATGTTACAATAATGAACAGGAATATCAATCTTTTTTCCAATGGAAACAAAAAGACCTCCGTCCTCAATTCATAGAGAAAGCCCAATTACAAAAAACAGCTCCCTTCATCCGCTTATGTGAACTTATTTGAAAGAATATCATTAATATATGCTATCTCCGGTACAATTCCTTCCATTCCGTATTATATTTGTATTCGTACGTTTTTACGTTTGATATATATCAAACGAATAAAACACATATATGCTTCTTTCGTTTGATGATTGATTTCCTTTCGTTCAATGATTATTGAATGAATGGTTGTACGGGATGAAAATTTGTTTTGGCTGGTATTAATTTAAAACAAGATAGTAATGAGTTTAAAATTCGGATGGTACAAGACACCGGTCCCGGGAGACAGGGAAGACAAAAAGATTCCGCATGCACGGATCATTTCACAAGGTACGCTCGACACGAAGTATATGTGCAAGATGATCTCGATGTCAAGCACGATCTCATCGGCAGACGTAAAAGGGGTATTGGAAGCACTTAACTTCTGGATGGGGTTTCACCTGGCGGAAGGGAATAGCATCGAGCTGGACGGACTGGGATATTTCACACCCACACTGAAAAGCCGGACAGTAACGGATGAAAACGGTAAAACCAAAGTCATCGCAGACACCGTCAGTTTCCGCTGTGCAACCTCCCTGAAAGAACAAGTCAGGGAAGCCGGACTGGAACAGGTGAAAAAGGCGAAAACAGAAAAACTCACACAGGAACAACGGCTGGAGAATATTATGAAAGAGGTGAATAAAAACAGATGTATCAACACCGGCACCTGCGTGCAGATAAATCATTACAGCCGATTCATGGCCCTGAACGACCTGAAGTTACTGATAGACAGAAACAAGCTGGTTCAGATAGGCAGAGGGAAACAAACAATGTATATACGGTCATTTTAGCAGGGGTGAAATTTGTCATTCTGCGTTCTATCTTTTATCTTTGTTCGAAATTTCGCGGCGGTTATTTTCGCCGCCGCGAAATTTCAGATTAATTCCGGTAATATGAAATTTTACCGATCCTTTCTAAAGAAGCAACGCAAACTGTCGGGTATGACATTGGAGATGTATTTCAGGGAAAAGCTGAAAGAACAGTAACTAACAACCTCAACATAACTCTGCAATATTGCGTCATAAACGATAAAATAAGGTCATTATGAATAATAGAAGAATGCTTCTGGGCTAGAGTTACCCAGTACAAATATACGGCACTTAGAGATAAATGCCGTATATTTGTACATATTTTCTTTCCCTACCTCGCTTAAAAAATATGTTTTATAACTATTTGATTTTTTAGTATGGTCGCGTTGTTTTTGTGCACCTTTTTGAAATACTAAGTTTCGCCTATAAAAAAATGGATTTATTACCGTAAATTTGATTTATCCACATGGAAAACAGCTTATCGGTCACGGAAAACACTTTATTGATTTCAGTAATAATGTCTTTTTCCAGCAGTTTTTTTACGGCTGACTGTACTGAACTTGCAGATGTCAGGCTATGTCGTTTTATAAACGATCCGGATGTAATACGCTCTGCTTCGCCGTCTTTGGCAATAGCATAGAGTAATTCTTTCTGTTTTTCAGGGATATTTGATAATATTTCACGGAAAATCGTATCATTCGCCGCAATCATGTTGTTGATAGCTGCCCGTATCATTTCCAGTGTACATATTTCCCCTTCCGGGGTATCGGCAAAAGCTTCGTTAAAAGTTTTCTGAATGTAGAACGTATGCCCTTTAAACAGGGTATAAACCCGTTCTACATCTGCAACCTCAATTTGGCGGTTCCGCTTCAGGAAATGTCCGACAATGAACGGGATATATATATCCGGAACAATTGCGGTCAACTCAAGCATATCCGCACTATGATAAAAAGGGCGGGCGGCAGACAGGAACATCTCTTGCATCATATGCCGTTCGCTACCGGCAAAAATGAAATGGCTATTCCTTATTTTCTGAATGTGAGTACGCAACAAGGCTTCAATATTCTTTTCCGGATATTTGGCGATCTGCTGAAACTCGTCGATCGCCACGATACAGGGTTTGTCTGCCGCTTCCAGATAACGAAAAATCTCATCCAACGTATACTCGGGACGATCTATATCACCTAACTCTATATTAAATGTCGGTGTACCGGAAAGCGGATCAAATCCAAATTTTCCACTGATGGATTTCAGGGTTTGAATGAAAAGGTTTGTCATTTTCCGGCTGCGGGGCAACAATGTTTCGTAAATCTCACGCCCTAACAAATAAGTAAATTCACGTAGCCCCGATGTATGCAGAATATCAATGAAAAAAGTGTAATATTCCTCCCTGATCTCCGGCTTCTCATAACAGAATTGAATCAATCCCGTTTTACCCATACGACGGGGAGATATAATAACCATATTGTTTCCGTTCGTGACAGACTTTATCAGGCGAGCCGATTCCTGTATACGATCACAAAAATATTCCGGTTCTATTTTACCGGTTACGATAAAGGGATTTACAACTTTTGCCATATACTCGATCTTTTCAGCAAATATAATTATTTAATTCGAATTATTCAAATCGAATAATTTTATTAGCCTCTAATAATGGTTTTCATTTGCATTATAAAAGAACAATAGTTACCTTTGTAATAGTCATTAATGTAACAGCCATTAAATTAATGACCATTAAAACAGTAAAGTCATGAAGTTTTACGATCGTACACAAGAGTTGGATTTACTCCGGGATATCAATAAACAATCACGAAACACTGCTTGTTTCACGGTGATGGTGGGACGCAGGCGCATCGGTAAAACCTCTTTATTGCTCGAGAGCATGAAAGGTGAAAAGTTTCTCTATCTCTTTGTTTCACGTAAAAGCGAAGTCCTTCTGTGTGAACAATTCCAGCAGGAAATAAAAGACAGTCTGGAACTGGAGATTTTCGGAAACGTAACTGAGTTTCGTATTTTATTCGAACAACTGATGATATACGCCACTCAAACACATTTCACACTGATCATCGATGAATTTCAGGAGTTTGACAATATTAACAGTTCCATTTTCAGTGATATTCAAAATATCTGGGATAGATACAAGGAGCAGGCAAAAATAAATTTTATCGCTTGCGGTTCGATATATTCCATGATGAAAAAAATTTTTGAAAATAACAAAGAACCTCTATTCGGGCGCCTTACTTCAAAAATCATTTTAAAGCCTTTCAGCGTTTCAACAATTAAAGAAATTTTGAAAGACTATAACCCGAAATATACCCCGGAAGATCTTCTGGCCTTTTATCTTATAACAGGCGGTGTTGCTAAATATGTAGCTTTACTAATGGAAGCCGGAGCTGTCACTTTCAATCAAATGATCCGCTATACCATTCGACCGGATTCTCCTTTTTTATCGGAAGGACGTGATTTGCTGATATCAGAGTTCGGACGCGAATATGCTACTTATTTTTCCATTTTACAATTAATAGCTTCCGGAAAGACCAGCCAAAGTGAAATAGATTCGATCATTGGAAAAAATACGGGCGCCTATCTGGCTAATCTCGAAAAAGAATATTCCCTGATCAACAGAAACAAACCGATGTTTTCAAAACCGGAAAGCCGCAACAGTCGCTGGTGCCTGAATGATAATTACCTGATGTTCTGGTTCCGTTTCATATTCCCGAATCTATCAATGATTGAACTGGGAAAAAACAATATGCTGGAACAATTCATCTTAAAAAATTACGAACAATACAGCGGGCGCATCCTGGAACGCTATTTCAGGGATATGATAGCTGAAAGTGAAGACATCACGGATATCGGAAATTACTGGGACAACAAAGGTGAGAATGAAATAGACCTTATCGCCCTCAACCGATTCGAGAACAAGGCGTTAATAGCAGAAGTCAAACGAAATTTTCACAAGGTAAATATAGCCCGCCTATACGAAAAGGTTGCAACAATAAAAAAACAGTTGGCACATTATACGCTGGATATAAAAGGATTATCAATGCAAGATATGTAAATATTTATAGATATGATATTACTCTCAAACATAGATTTCACCCTCCCGCTGGCTGATCCGGTATTGAAGTTCTTACTGATACTGCTGATCATCCTGGCCGCCCCGCTCCTGTTGAATAAACTCAGGGTTCCGCACCTGCTGGGACTGATCATTGCCGGAGCCATTATCGGGCCGAACGGTTTTAACCTTGTCCTGCGCGACAGCAGTATCATTCTTTCGGGGACGGCAGGGTTACTTTATATCATGTTCCTGGCCGGGCTGGAAATAGATATGGGGGATTTTAAGAAGAATAGCGGGAAAAGTCTTGTATTCGGGATGTATACGTTCCTGATCCCTATGATACTGGGGACGGTCGTTGGATTATGGGTGCTTGATTTCAGCATGGAGACGTCCGTACTGCTCGCCAGTATGTTCGCATCCCATACGCTGATCGCTTATCCGATCATCAGCAAGCTGGGGATCAGCAAAAACAATGCTGTCAGCATTACCGTCGGCGGGACCATGATCACGGATACGCTGGCTTTACTGGTGCTGACAATTATTGTCGGGATGGCGACAGG
>ERZ825670.3614-NODE-3614-length-12905-cov-7.514864_pt1 | contig 12905 bp, 14 predicted proteins | sample MGYA00519929_ERZ825670 | MGnify/ENA primary metagenome ERZ825670 (study PRJEB31778, sample SAMEA3449207) | human gut metagenome | biome: human gut; feature: human-associated habitat; material: faeces | place: United Kingdom | collected 2010/2012 ...
TCATTATTTTCAGTAATAACTCCTTTTACTACGTTATCTTCAACTATTAAATCTTTTATTGATGCATAACAAAAAATTATATCTCCATTTGTATCGCCAAACTTTTTATAGATTTCTTCTTCGCTATATTGTTTTTTTCCGTGTAAATAAGTAAATAAGTAATTATCTATAACTGAACTCTTATCAATTATTTTTTTTATAAATGTAAAAACATCTTCAATTTTATTTTTATTTAGAATATAACTTAAATATTCAAGTTTCATTGTACCTGATTCCAATTTTTCTTCAATATCTTTTATAATTGTATCAAAATCCATAATTATTCCCCCGATGAGACTTATTATAACATAAATACATAAAATTTTGTATATAATTTTATAAAGAAGGAATTTTTATGTTTTTTAATTTATTAAATCTTATTAAAGATATGCTTTTTTTCACAGGATCATATTCAAATAATGTTTTTCCTGAGCCATTATCCAATAAAGAAGAGGAAGAATGTATTTCTAAAATGCTAAATGGTGATAATTTAGCAAGAAATAAATTAATAGAACATAATTTGAGACTAGTTGCTCATATTGTAAAACGTTTTGATGTTAAAGATGTTGATACTGATGATTTAATTAGTATAGGTACAATTGGATTAATAAAAGGAATTGATACTTATAAAAATAATAAGAAAACAAAGATTACAACATATGCTGCAAGATGTATTCAAAATGAAATTTTAATGTACTTTAGAAGTCAAAAGAAGATTGGACCTACAGTTTCTTTAAACGATGCTATTGGGCATGATAAAGAAGGAAATGAAATTAATTTAATTGATGTTATAAAAGATAAAGATGTTGATTTATTTTTAGAACTTGATTTAAAAAACAATATTTCTTTATTAGAAAAATATTTGAAATTATTAAATAAAAGGGAAAAAGAAATTATTATTAAAAGATATGGACTTAATAATATTAAAGATATGACTCAAAAAGAAATTGCTGATGATCTTAAAATTTCAAGAAGCTATGTTTCTAGAATAGAAAAAAGAGCACTAACTAAAATGCTCACAGAATTTATAAAAAATAAAAATATAGATTAATTTTCTTTAATAACTAAGTTACATAATGGTATTATAAAACTACCTATAGAATTACCTAGGACCATTATTCCAGTATATCCTAGAGTTTTAAGTGACCAGATGTCCGCAACAGAAAAATAATACATATTAGCAATACAGTGTTCAAATCCACAAAGTATGAATACTGCAACACCTAAATAAACAACTAAATACTTGCCAAAATCTGTTTGTTTTTTAAAACCATTTACAGCATAGTACATTAATAATCCACAGAAAATTGATAATATAAATATACTTAAAATATTATCATTTAATTTAGTATTTGCTAATATTAAAGATTTTTCATAAATATTATCATAAATTCTTGTATATCTTAAAATAAAACCAACACTACAAGCACCAATAAAGTTACCTATTAATGTAATTATCAATTCTTTTATATATTTTAAATTAAAATTAGTTATTAAATAACCTATTTTTCCAGTATAAAGATTTAAATTATAAATAAGTACTCCGAATAAACCAATAGAAAATAGTGATGCACCAATAACTTTATTTTCTATTGATAAAAATACTGTTCCACCTATAGCAATCATTATTCCTGCTAAAAAACTTTTAAATAATATTTTCAACTCTATCTACCTCTTTTTAATAAATCTACATAGCAAATATAAATTGGTTCATATTCATTATTTTCATTTTTTTCTGATACTTGTCTAATCATGTCAACATTATGTCCTTCACTTTTTAATGATAGCTTTAATAAGCTCATATAATCTAAAAGTTTTATTTCTCTTAATCTTTTAAAGCTTTTACCATGACAATCAAGGGTATCAGTTATAGTGTATCCGTACATATTAGAATTTAATTTTGCATCAACTATGTTTGAAATTGTTCTTAAATATTTTGCAATTATTTCATTTGCTTCATTTTCACTTAGTTTAATTGCATTAACCATTTGACCCTCCATTTTGTAGAAAAAAACTAAGTATTTCTACTTAATTTAAAATGCCTCAATATTTAATTTAATTTTATGCATTTTATGAATGTAAGCATAGGCATAAACCAAAGTTCTTAGGGCATGTGCATTTTTACCGCCCTTACCTATTACATATTTCATTTGATCTTCTGGAACCATTACTTCAATTATTTTAGTTTCATCTTCCATAAATTCTTCAACTTTAATCATTTCAGGGTCTTCCACAAGACTTTTAACTAAATATTCAGTATATTCTACTATATTCATAATTATTTACCTTTTTTTGCATCATTAAATGCTTTTAATATACCTTCATTTTTGAAGATTGCTTTTACTGTATCAGTTGGTTGTGCTCCATTTGCTAACCATTTTAATGCTACTTCTTTATTAATAGAAATTTCAGCTGGATTTGCAATTGGATTGTATGTACCTACTGTTTCAATAAATCTTCCATCTCTTGGAAATCTTGCATCAGCAGCAACAATACGATAGAATGGTCTTTGTTTTGAACCCATTCTTTTAAGTCTTAATTTAACAGCCATTTTTCTTTCCTCCTTTAAATAACTAAAACTATATTACCATATAAAAATATATGTGTCAACTCTTTTTTGTTGACACATATATTTTTATGATTGGGCACTAGACGAAAAATCTTAACTCCCACCAGCCACGCTAACCAATGCTTATCTTGCTACCAAAGCTATGAGTAAATCTTTAGTTCCTACCACTCCAGCAAAGTTTTGCACGGCTTGCCTAGCACGCGGACGCGCTTCAGGCCAGCATTGTAGTTGTACACGTAACCATATGTATACACATTAATTACAATGTACAAAAAGTAAAATCTATGTGAACAAACTATCAAAAATTTCAAATTTACTATTGAATTTTAATAGTTAGTCACCTAATTACAATATCACGTGCAGATATTTTACCTTATATTAATATAAAAACCAAAAAAAGCGTCACAACGCATACGCAATTTGACGCTTTTTTAATTTATTTATTAGTTATGATAAATTTATTATCTTTTATATCTACTATTAGAGTTGTACCAACTTTCATATTTTCATCAATTAATTTATGAGCTATTAAGTTTTCAATATTTTTAGTAATATATCTTTTTATTGGACGAGCTCCATATCTTGGGTCGTATGCTTCTTCAATAATTTTTTCTCTAACAGTATTTGTTATTTCTACACGAATGTAATTTTGTTGTAATCTATCATTTAATTCTTTAATAACTTTATCAACTATTTCCCCAATTACATCTTGTTTTAGAGAATTAAAGACAATTATTTCATCAATTCTGTTTATAAGCTCTGGTCTGAATGTATTTTTAAGTTCATTCATAACAAGTTCGTTAGCATTAGTTTCATTATCTAGAATATATTCACTACCTAGATTACTTGTCATGATTATAATTGTATTTTTAAAATCTACTAAACGTCCTTGACTATCTGTAAGTCTTCCATCATCTAGTATTTGAAGTAAAATATTAAATACATCTTTGTGAGCTTTTTCTATTTCATCAAATAAGACAATACTATATGGATTTCTTCTTACGGCTTCAGTTAATTCTCCACCTTCATCATATCCAACGTATCCTGGAGGAGCTCCGACTAGACGTGAAACATTAAACGATTCCATATATTCTGAACAGTCAATTCTTATCATGTGTCTTTCATCATCAAATAGTTCGTAAGCTAGAGATTTAGCAACTTCAGTTTTACCTACCCCGGTTGGTCCTAGGAATATGAATGAACCAATTGGTTTATTTGGGTCTTTAATTCCACTTCTGGCTCTGATAATTGCTTCACTAACAAGTTTTAAAGCATTGTCTTGACCTATAACACGTGTTTTTAGTCTATCAAATAAGTGTAATAATTTATCTTTTTCACTACTTACTAGTTTTGATACTGGAATATGGGTCCATCTTGAAATAATACCAGCAATACTTTCTTCATCTACAACATCTGATAAAATATTACTCTTGTTTTCTTCTTGAAGTTTTTTTAATTCTTGTTCCAAAGCTGGAATTTTACCATGACGTAGCATTGCACTTTTTTCAAGGTCATAATTGTTTTCAGCTTGTGCTAAAGCAAATTTAGCTTGTTCAAGTTCTTCCTTTTTCTTATTTATTTCTGTTTTTGCTTCTTTTTCGCTTTCCCACTTGCTTCTTAAATCTGCTTCTTGTTCTTTCATCGTAACAAGTTTTTCATCGATTTCATCAATTCTTTTCTTGCTTATATCATCTTTTTCTTTCTTTAAAGCTTGTCTTTCTATTTCTAGGCTCATTATTTTTCTAGTAAGTTCATCAAGTTCAACAGGCATAGATTCTAGTTGCATCTTGATTGTTGCACATGCTTCATCTACTAAATCTATGGCTTTATCTGGTAAAAATCTATCTGTTATATATCTATCAGATAAAGTTGCTGCAGAAACTAAAGCACTATCTTTTATTGTAACTCCATGAAATATTTCAAATCTTTCTTTTAATCCACGAAGAATAGTTATTGTATCTGTAACATTTGGTTCACTTACTAAAACTTTTTGAAATCTTCTTTCTAGAGCTCCATCTTTTTCAATATATTTACGATATTCATTTAGGGTTGTTGCTCCGATTACATGAATTTCTCCACGAGCTAGCATTGGTTTTAACATATTAGAAACATCCATGGCACCATCTGTACCAGAACCTACAATCATGTGAATTTCATCAATAAACATAATGATATTACCATCTGAATCTTTAATTTCTTTTAAGACAGCTTTTAATCTTTCTTCAAATTCTCCACGATATTTAGCACCCGCTACTAAGGCACCTAAGTCAAGTTCCCAAATTGTTTTATTTTTTAAAGAACTTGGAATGTCCCCTTTTATAATTCTTTGGGCAAGGCCTTCCACTATGGCAGTTTTACCTACCCCAGGTTCCCCGATTAAAACGGGATTATTTTTACTTTTACGAGATAATATTCTAACAACATTTCTGATTTCTTCATCTCTACCTATAACTGGGTCAACTTTGTTATCTAAAACATTTTTAGTTATATCTCGCCCATATTTATTTAAAACATCTTTTAATTCATCATTGTTTTCAAAGTTCATATTAATCACCCTTTCTTAACTTGAACAAATATATTATAAACCCAAAATTAGCACTTGTCAAGTATAAGTGCTAATTAATTATATTTTATATAAAAATATTCTTAAACTATTTAAAATAGATAACAATGTTACTCCAACATCTGCAAAAACTGCAAGCCAAATCGGAGTTATACCAAATATTGCAAGTATTAACATTATTACTTTAAAGAAAATTGCAAATGTAATATTAGTAATTACTGTTTTTCTAGTTATCTTACTTATTTTCAAAGCTTTAGAAATACATTCTAAATTATCTTCCATTAAAACTATATCACTAGCTTCAATTGTAGCATCACTACCTAGACCACCCATCGCAATACCTACATCGGCAAGTCTTATAACAGGTACATCATTAATACCATCACCTACAAAAGCAACATTATTATTTTTCTTATATTCTTCTAGTATTTTTACTTTATCTTCTGGTAGTAAATTTCCAAAACTTTTATCAATTTTAAGTTTTTTAGATATTTCACTTACTACACTTGCATCATCACCAGATAACATGATTATATTTTTTATACCATTTTTCTTTAATTCTTGTAGTGATTTTTTTGCATTATCTTTAATTTTATCACTAATTACAATATAACCTAAATATTCTTTATTTTTAGCTATATGAATTATTGTACCTGATTCATTAGTTTTTTCAGATGCTATTTTATTATCTTCTAATAATGATCTAGAACCAACTAAAATTTTATCTTTATTGATTTTACATTCTATACCTTTGCCACTTATTTCTTTATAATTTGTTACTTTGGCGAGTTCTTTATTATAAGTTTTTTTTATTGATTTAGCTATTGGATGATTAGAGTGTGCTTCAGCTGATGATACTAGATATAATAATTCTTCTTTAGAATAATTTATATTTTTTATTTTAATAACTTCAAATACACCTTCTGTAATTGTACCTGTTTTATCAAATATTATTGTATCAATTTTATTTAAGTTATCTATTACATCACTACCTTTTACAAGTATTTTTTCTTTACTAGATTTACCAATTGATGTAAAGTAACTAAGAGGCACTGAAATAACTAAAGCACATGGACATGATATTACAAGCATTTCTAAAGCTCTATAAACCCATGTAGTAAAATTTTTTTCAAGTGATACGGGTATTACTATGACAAGAATGGCAAGAATAACCACAATCGGAGTATAAATTTTTGAGAATCTAGTAATAAATTTTTCTGTTTTTGTTTTCTTTTCTTCACTATTTTCAATTATTTCAATTATTTTACTTGCGGTACTTGTTTCAAATGTTTTCGTTGCTTTTATTTCTAAAATGCTATCTAAATTAATTGTTCCACTTAAGACTGTATCATTTAAATTTACTTTTCGTGGGACTGACTCACCAGTTAAACTTTTTGTATCAATATGACTTGTGCCATTTACAATAATCCCATCTAAAGGTATTTTTTCTCCAGGTGCAACTATAAAAATGTCACCAACTTTAGATTCTTTTACATCTATATAACCTTTATCTTTTATATTTACTTTATCACTTCTTAAATCCATTAATTCAACGATAGCTTTTTTAGAATTATCTACCGCTAAATCTGATAAATATTCTCCGATAGAAAATAATAACATTACTAAAACTGCTTCGGGATACTCTTTAATGTAGAATGCTCCGAGTGTTGCAATAATCATTAAGAAATTTTCATCAAATATTTTACCATTTTTAATGTTTTTAAGAGCATTAAAATATACTTCTTTAGACACAAAAACATAACTAATCACTAAAAGATAAATGTTTTCATTAAAAATCATTCCTAATACAAGAAATACAACACTAATTATTATTCTTATTAAATCTTCATTAAATTTTATCTTTTTCATAACTTTATTCCTTCTTTAATATGTTCTAGTCCATATTCAATTATTACTTTAATATGATTATCTGCAATACTATAATATATTACTTGTCCTTCTTTTCTTGTTTTAACTAAGTTTGTACTTCTTAAATAACTTAGTTGATGTGACACTGCTGAATTACTCGCATTTATTTTATTTGCTATAACACCAACGGATGTTTCTTCATTTAATAATACTTCGAGTATTCTAAGTCTTGTGGTATCACTAAATACTTTAAAAAATTCACTTAGTTCATTTATTATTTCTACTTTTTCCATTTTATCTCCTTATTTGAATATCTGTTCATATATTCATTATACTATTGTTGTATTATGAATGCAACTAAAAAAGATCTCATATTGGGAATATATCTGGAATCGAAACATTAAAGTATCTAGGCTTTTCATAGTTCAATCATTGATCTATTTTAATGTCTTTAATTATTTTGGGCTTAATTTTAGTATTCGAATTTACTTTTTTTAATTTTCATAATTATCTACCTACTATTTGCAAGAAAAAGTTATAGCTAAAAAATAAAGTTTCGTGTGTGAAACTTTATTTATTTGTATTTATACTTATACTTCCTATGCCACCATCTATATCAATTATATTTTGTCCTTCTCCTAATTTAATGTCATTTTTGTAGCTTACACCATTAATGGTGATACTGCCTAGACCTTTTGATGTTTCAAATTTATAATCGTTATTTTGCAAATCTAGAATTACTTCTCCGACTCCTTGATCTATTTCATTTTTACCTAAAAGCGTTCCATTAAAATAAAATTTACCAGCCCCTAAATCTAGAGATAAATCTTGCAATTTAGAATTTGTAATATTTAATTCTCCAGCTCCTCCTTCAATCGTTGTTTTTTTGTTAGATAACAAATTTGTAATATCAACTTTACCTGCTCCTTGATTTAAAGAAAAATTATTACTTGTTATATCAGATAATTCTAACTTTCCAGTACCAATATCAATGCTTAAATTATTTAAATCATTTGGTATAGTAATTGTAGTGTGTGAGCTTTTTTTATTTCCAAAAATAGTTATATTTTTTTCCTTAATTATTAAAGTATTTCCTTCTTCTTTTATTTTAAATTCTTTACTTACATTTTCAGCAGTAATGCTAAAAGTATCTCCATATTTAATAACCATATTAGTTGTACCAACATCAATTTTTATATTATTAATATCACTATTATATGTTTCATTAATATTTACATCATTGTTAAAACTAAATGCTGAGGTTACTAAATGTGCAACACCATTTATAATACTTAAAATTATTAGGGCTGCTAGACATATAGCAAAAGTTTTAATTACTTTTTGGGTTGTATTCATTTAATATCTAACCCTCCGAATATTGCATAAGCTTCAATATAAATTGTTTTTTTAGCATCCTCATTATTTTTTCTTTCATTTGAAACTCCACCGAATACTGGTGTTGCTTTTACTTTTACAATACAATCTTCTGGTGCAAGTATTTCAATACCACCGAATATTGCCCAAGCACCAATTATAGTTTCTTTTTCTAATTTAGCATCTCTTAAATCTAGTTTTACTGCTCCAAAAATAGCATTTAAATTAGCTTTTTCAAATTTTTCTCCAGATTTTGATACATTTTGTTCTCCGAATGCTGCAAAAATACTTTCTGTATCATCACTATCTAAACATTTTGTTTTTTCTTTAACATTAAAGTCAACTTTATGACCAAAAATTAAAGATAAACCAATTAATATTACAATTGCTGGTAATAAGATTTCCCATAAAATTTCAAATTCAAATAACCCTTGAGATGCTAAAAGAAATAAAATACCTATTACTAAAAATATAATTGATGATGTTTTATTACTACCACTTTCAAATAATGAAATAGCACTTGGAACAATAATAAATAATGTCCACCATCCTGCAAAGAAAATATTTATATCAGCTACTCCCGTTCTATTAAGCCCCCAGATAACACCGATAAATATTAACACTATCCCCCATAATATTCTACTTAAATTTTTCATAATATCAGCCCTTCCTTACTTTAAGTATATTACATTTTTTATACATTTTCAATTAAATATTTATTGGATTAAAATCAATTTCTAATCTTAAATCTTTATTCATTACAAATAAACTATCTAATTCTTTTAAAACATTTTTTAGATTATCACATTTTTTATATTTTATTATTATTTTATAGTTAACAAAAGATATTATACCCTCTAGTAATAATGGTATAACAATTAAAATACTTCTATTTATTATTAATAATATCATTACTGAAAAAGAATATAATTTATCACTTATAGCATCTAAGTATTTACCAAGTTTGGTATAAGCATTTAGTCTCCTGGCAAAGTATCCGTCAAAAAAATCAGATACTGCTCCATATATATAGAGTATAATTGCATATAAAAACTTTTCTTTACAAAATAAAATAAAACCTATTATTAGACTTATAATTCTAGTAATGGTAATTATATTTGGTATTTGTTTTATTATTTTCTTTTTCATGTCTATACCTCCCGTTATGATTATATCGTATAAAATCTTAAAATGCAACATAAGTTTAAATGAAGTGTCAAGTAATGATAAGGTAATTTACATATATTAATATTAATGTTATAATTAAGAAGATGAGAGGAATGATAAAATGCAAGGAATAGTACAAAAGATTATTGATTTATTTGGCAGTGGTATTGGTAAAGAGATTGCTGTATTTGTTATTTCAATGTTACCTATACTAGAATTAAGAGGAGGTCTACTGGCAGCTTCTATTATTGGGATGGATTTTATACCTGCTTACATTATAAGTATATTAGGTAACTGTTTGCCTATTCCATTTGTTCTTATATTCTTGGATAAAATATTTAACTGGCTTAAGAAGTTTAAGACTACTGAAAAGATTGTTGTTAAGTTGGAAAAAAAGATATTATCTAAAAAAGCACAAATTGAAAAGTATGGATATTTGGGACTACTACTATTTGTTGGAATTCCACTTCCTGGTACTGGTGCTTGGACAGGAGCAGGACTTGCAGTACTCTTAAGGCTAGATAAGAAGAAATCTTCTATTGCTATATTCTTAGGTGTAATACTTGCTAGTATTATTATGAGTATTATATCTTATGGTATATTAGATAAAATTATAAGATAAAAGTATAGTTTTTTACTTCTATACTTTTTTAATTTATATTATCAAATGTAATTTTGCCTAGATAGCCATCTTGCAGATCTTTTATTACTCTTTTGTATACTCTATCGTAGTCTGTTTCGCTATTACGGAAGGCTCCTATTTTTTTACCTATTTCATCTAAGATGTCTACTATATCTTCTATTTTAGTTAAACTATATCTATTTATAATGTTATCTGGATAGTCAGATAATAATTTTTTTATTATGTATATAGCAATATCTTCACTATCTAATACTTCCTCTTTAATAGCGGTCATACTGGCTAAGTTATATGCTACTTCTTCTTCATCTAGTTTAGGCCATAATATGCCTGGGGTATCTAATAGTTCTACTTTGTCATTAATTCTAATCCATTCTAGATTTTTGGTAACACCGGGTCTATTACCAACATTAGTGGCTTTTCTACCTACTAGCCTATTTATTAAAGTAGACTTTCCCACATTAGGTACACCCATTATTAGTATTCTAGCCTTTCTTTCTTTTAGACCTTTACTTTTTCTTTTGCTGTTTATTTCGTCTACTAGTGGTTTTATCTTATCAAATATTATCTTGGTATTAGGATTATTTATTAGGTCTATTGGTATTACGATGTAATCTTTATCTTCATAATATTTAATCCATTTGTTTGTTTTCCCGCTATCACATAAGTCTATTTTTGTCATAACAATAACCCTAGGTTTACCTTTAGTCATTTCTTCAATTTCTTTATTTTTTGATGAATATGGTATTCTAGCATCTACTACTTCAAATACTATATCAATTAAATCTATCTTTTCTTTAATCTCTCTTTTAGTTTTTGCCATGTGACCTGGGTACCACGAAATGGGAACTTTTGAAAAACTTTCTTGGCTACCATTATTTTTCTTTTCTTGTCTCATTTTTCTTTTTTGATACATGTCCATTTTAATCACTTCCTATCTTTTATATTTTTTATTTTCTATTTCTTTCAAAACTATCTTATTTTCATAATCAAAATATTCATATTCATAAGTACTATTTTTATAATAAACATACACATTGTGTAATCCATTTTTGTACCACACTGAATAATTAAAATTATCATCTTTAAATATTTGGTTTAATTGTGCCTCTATTTCAACATTTCTTTTATCGTATACTTCTTCTATTTTTAATGTTTCAAATTCACTTAACTTTGGGTGATTCGTTAAAGTTTTTAGAATTTTCCAACCATTTTTTTCATTTTTATTTAATATATTAAATCCAAAATCCAAGTATGATTTTGCCGCCAACCATGTTGTAGTTTGTGTGTGCAAAATAATACCTTTATGCTCTAATTCATTTGCAATTTCTAATATTTTTGTAATCAATGGCCTTGCTAAGCCCTTACCTTGATAGTCTTTTTTTATTGCTACCCAATCTACTGCACCATTATACCCAAACTCTTCTTTGCTTAGTAGGGATACAGTTGCAGTACCAACCTTCTCATTTGTTTTATCATCCACGATAAATATACATCTTTTATTTAACTCTTGAATGAATGTATCATAGAAATCATGAAATATCATTATTCCTTCTTCGATAGCACAAAATTCTCCACTCTCAATATGAATATTTATCCAATCATTCATATTCCCGTCTTTATAAAATTCAAAATGAAAACCATCAGGTAATGAATATTTTTTATAAATAGCTGTATCTTTATAATACATTAATAATTCATAATATTTTATTGTATTATCATAAGATTTCATTATTTATCCCCTTTACTTTCATTTAAATATTTATTATAAAATTCATCCATTGAAGAAATATATTTTTGATCTTGTATAACTCTAAATTTTTCATATTCTTTTTCTGCTTTTTCTACGGCTTCTTTATGAGATATACTACCACTATTATTTAATATTTCTTTTCTTCTAAATTTTAATAAATCATCAGTTGCATCTATCCAATCCTTCATTGTCATAACATGTCTTTGTTTTGCCTCATCCTCTGCAAATACCAAAAATAAATTTGTTAAATCTTTCAAATTATTCATTTCTTCTTCGTTTAAATAATTCTTTGCAATAATTACATCATATTTATATATTAAACCATCAGGAGAATTTTTCCAATTAGTTAGTCCCATATGTTCTTTATCTGAGTTTGCTCTACTATATATTAATTCAGCAGCAGTATGTCCACTTATAGCAAAATGTAACTTATTTTGAACTATTTTAAAGAAAGTATACGCTTCTTCTGCCTTAGGATTGTAATCTGCTGCTGTTGCAATAAATAAATCAGTGATTTTTTGATATGCCATTCTTTCGCTAACTCTAATTGTTTTGATACGTTCTAATAATTCATCAAAATATTTTGTATTATATTTATTTCCATTTATAAAACGTTCATCATTTAATGCAAAACCCTTTATCATATATTCTTTTAATATTTTTGTTGCCCATATTCTAAATTCTGTTGCTTTTTTAGAATTTACTCTGTATCCTACTGCAATTATGGCATCTAAACTATAAATAGTTGTGTTATAGTTTTTTCCGTCATCAGCAGTTAACGAGCATTTCTCGGTAACTGATTTTTTGTCTAATTCTTTTTCTTCAAATATATGTTTCAAGTGTAAACTTATATTATCTGTAGAACATTCAAAAACCTTTGACATTCCTTTTTGTGATAACCATAAAGTTTCATCTTTATAAATAGCATCTA
>ERZ825670.3620-NODE-3620-length-12889-cov-7.329593_pt1 | contig 12889 bp, 7 predicted proteins | sample MGYA00519929_ERZ825670 | MGnify/ENA primary metagenome ERZ825670 (study PRJEB31778, sample SAMEA3449207) | human gut metagenome | biome: human gut; feature: human-associated habitat; material: faeces | place: United Kingdom | collected 2010/2012 ...
CAGAGGTCTTACCTGTAACAATACGTCCGTCAGGAAGTTCCATGGCAGCAGCAGGTGCACCTGTTTCTTCTTCACGTTTCAGTGCTGCAGGAACCACCTTGCGTTCTTCGATGGTCACATGAGCCTGTTTCAGCAGAAGCTCAATCTTATAAACTTCTTCTTCGCGGCCTGTTCCGCGAACCAGAGCTTCCATGCTCTTATAATATCTGCGGATGATCTCCTGACGTGCAGCTTCCTTGCAGACTTCATCATCAACGATGCAGTTACCGGCCATATTAACGCCCATATCTGTGGGAGATTTGTAAGGGCACTCGCCCATGATTTTTTCAAACATAGCCTGAAGAACAGGGAAAACTTCAACGTCACGGTTGTAGTTAATAGTAGTCTCACCATATGCTTCCAGATGGAACGGGTCGATCATGTTCACATCATTTAAGTCAGCAGTAGCTGCTTCATATGCCAGATTTACCGGATGCTTCAGCGGGATATTCCAGATTGGGAAAGTTTCAAATTTGGCATATCCTGCCTTGACACCGCGCTTGTATTCATGGTAAAGCTGAGAAAGGCAGGTGGCCATTTTTCCGCTTCCGGGTCCTGGAGCAGTGATGACAACCAGTGGTCTTGTTGTTTCGATATAATCGTTCTTGCCATATCCCTCATCACTTACAATAAAGGAAGTATTATTCGGATAACCCGGGATCAGATAAAGCACGTATACTTTGATTCCAAGCTTCTCCAGACGTTTCTTAAACGCATCTGCGCTTTCCTGTCCGGAATACTGGGTGATGCAGACACTTCCGACATAGAGTCCGCGCTCGGTAAATACTTCCATAAGGCGGAGTACATCTTCATCATAAGTGATACCCAGGTCACCTCTGACTTTATTTTTATCAATATCAGCAGCGCTGATTACAATAACGATCTCTGCCTGATCAGAAAGCTGCATCAGCATACGCAGTTTGCTGTCCGGCTCAAATCCCGGAAGAACTCTGGAAGCATGGTAGTCATCAAAAAGCTTGCCGCCAAATTCCAGATAAAGTTTGTTTCCAAACTGGTTAATACGTTCCCGAATATGTTCGGACTGCATTTTCAGATACTTGTCGTTGTCAAATCCTATCTTCATTTGTTCATTTCCTTTCCTCATCACATTTTTAGTACTGCTCATTTAGAATATCCCGTGACATACAGCGCAAATTTATGCGGTCAGCATAAATTCTGTGTATTGCGGAGTGCATTACCGGGAACGAAGTGAGCAGTAATCAGTTTGTCAATAGTATACTACAAATAAAGCCATTTGTAACAGGTGAATTTGTAAAACTTCATATAAATTTTATAGGGTTTATAGAAAGATATGCACAACCGGACACAATTTTCACAATCTCGCAGTTGATTTATACCCGAATTCTCTTTATAATAAGAACGATAACGTTTAGGAGGAATGAAATGGATAATCATATGGATAACAATCCGAATGGCAATCGTCCTGATAATAATAAAGGTCCGGGCAGACAGGACCCGAACAAGAATCATCAGTCGATACTGGCCTTTCTGGTATGCCTCCTGGTAACTCTGGTATGTTTCGCCATGTTTACCAATATGCTCAAGGATAATTCGAGTGAGATCACTTATGATAAATTTATTGAGATGGTAGATGATGGAGATGTGAAAGAGGTTACGCTTCAGTCAAATACACTGACGATCACGCCGAAACATCAGTCATCAGGATTTTCAGAAGAAGTTTATTATGCCAATCAGATGGAGTCAGTAGATAAGCTGACGGAGAGACTTGAGGGAACAGGAATCAAGTTTGAGTATAAGAAGCCGGATGCAGCAGGGGAAATTATTTCTATGCTGGTCAGTGTACTTCTGCCAACGATTCTGCTCTTTGTACTTCTGACGGTATTTATGCGCCGCATGAATAAGGGCGGCGGAATGATGGGCGTTGGAAAGAGCCGCGCCAAAGCCTACATTCAGAAAGATACAGGAATTACTTTCAGGGATGTGGCAGGGCAGGATGAGGCCAAGGAATCACTGCAGGAGGTGGTGGATTTCCTGCATAATCCCGGCAAATATACCACCATCGGAGCGAAGCTGCCGAAAGGAGCTTTGCTTGTAGGACCTCCGGGAACCGGTAAAACACTTCTGGCAAAGGCAGTAGCAGGAGAGGCACATGTGCCGTTTTTCTCTCTGTCAGGTTCTGAGTTTGTGGAGATGTTTGTAGGTGTGGGTGCATCACGTGTCCGCGATCTCTTTGAGGAAGCAAAGAAGAATGCACCATGTATCATTTTTATTGATGAGATTGATGCAATCGGAAAGAGCCGAGATTCTCATTATGGCGGCGGCAATGATGAGCGTGAGCAGACCCTGAACCAGCTTCTTGCGGAAATGGACGGATTTGACACTTCAAAGGGACTTCTGATCCTGGCTGCTACCAACCGTCCGGAGGTTCTTGATCCGGCACTTCTTCGTCCGGGACGTTTTGACAGACGTGTCATTGTGGACAGACCGGATCTGAAGGGAAGAATCGAGATCCTGAAGGTTCATGCAAGAAATGTACATCTGGATGAGACTGTTGATTTTGAGAACATTGCACTTGCAACTTCCGGGGCAGTGGGTTCGGATCTGGCTAATATGATCAACGAGGCTGCTATCCTTGCTGTTAAGAGTGGACGCAGCGCAGTATCCCAGAAAGATCTTCTCGAAGCTGTTGAAGTAGTTCTGGTAGGTAAAGAGAAGAAGGACAGGATCCTCAGTGCACAGGAGCGCAGGATCGTATCCTATCATGAGGTAGGACATGCACTGGTAAGCGCCCTGCAGAAAGATGCAGAGCCTGTACAGAAGATTACTATTGTGCCGAGAACAATGGGGGCACTTGGTTATGTAATGCAGGTACCCGAGGAGGAGAAATATCTCAATACAAAGAAGGAACTGGAAGCAATGCTTGTGGGATATCTTGGCGGACGCGCAGCAGAGGAACTGGTATTTGATACTGTCACAACCGGGGCAGCCAATGATATTGAGCAGGCTACCAAGGTGGCAAGAGCCATGATCACACAGTACGGTATGTCCGACAAGTTTGGACTTATGGGTCTGGCTACACAGGAGAATCAGTATCTCAGCGGAAGAACAGTGTTAAACTGCGGCGATGACACTGCCACAGAGGTTGACCATGAGGTGATGATACTTCTGCATAATTCCTATGAAGAAGCAAAGAGACTGATCGGCAGTCACAGAGAAGCACTTGATAAGATTGCTGCTTATCTGATCCGCAGGGAAACCATTACAGGTAAGGAATTTATGAAGATTTTCCATGCGGTGGAGCGTGGAATCGAGATTCCGGAAAATCTGGATGATCTGGTAATTCCAGAGGAAAAACAGAATACAGTAACGCTGGATAAGCCAGAGATTCAGTGATACAATAACAGAGTCGGAAATGAAATAATTTCCGGCTCTGTTTTCGTATCACAGGAAATTACGCTGTAATATCTCATGGATACGAAAAGCATTCAGGGCAGGATTTTTTATATAGAGGAGAGTTTATGTTTCAGATAGAAGAAGAACTGAAAAAACTTCCGGGTAAGCCTGGGGTTTATATTATGCATGGGGAGAAGGACGAGATCATCTATGTTGGAAAAGCCGTCAGTCTGAAAAACAGGGTGCGTCAATATTTCCAGAGCAGCAGAAATAAGGGCGCAAAGATTGAACAGATGGTTACCCATATCACCAGATTTGAGTATATTATCACAGATTCGGAACTGGAAGCCCTTGTGCTGGAGTGTAATCTGATCAAGGAGCACAGACCGAAATATAATACCATGCTCAAAGATGATAAAAGTTATCCGTTTATCAAAGTCACAGTAAATGAGGAATATCCCAGAGTTCTTTTTGCCAGAAGAATGAAGAAAGACAAGGCAAAATATTTCGGACCATATACAAGTGCCGGGGCTGTAAAAGATGTGATCGAGCTTGTGCGAAAACTTTATAAGGTGCGCTCCTGTAATCGGGTATTGCCAAGAGATTGTGGGAAGGACCGTCCATGTCTGTACTATCACATGAAACAGTGCAGTGCGCCATGCCAGGGCTATGTGAGTTCAGAAGAATATAAGAAAAATATCGCAGAACTGCTGAAATTTCTCAATGGAGACTTTAAGGATACGATTGATATGCTTACCGACAAAATGATGGCAGCTTCCGAAGAAATGCGTTTCGAGGATGCCATGGAATACCGGGATCTGATCCGCAGTATCCAGAAGATCGGAGAACGTCAGAAAATTACAGGTTACGGAGAGGAAGATAAGGATATCATCGCAGTTGCCATGGATGAAAGCCTCGATCTGCGGGAGCAGGATGCTGTTGTACAGGTATTCTTTGTCCGGGGAGGCAAACTGATCGGGCGGGAGCATTTCTATCTGCGTGTGGCGCGTGGCGATACAAAGGCTCAGGTATTATCCAGCTTTATGAAGCAATTTTATGCCGGAACTCCGTTTATCCCACGTGAGATCATGCTGCAAAAAGAAATCGAAGATGCCAAGATCATAGAGGAATGGCTTACAGATCGAAGAAAGCAGCGAGTCTATATCAGGGTACCGAAGAAAGGTACGAAAGAGAAGCTGGTAGAGCTGGCAGAAGAGAATGCAAAGATGGTTCTGGATAAAGACAGAGAGCGTATCAAACGTGAAGAAGGAAGAACCATCGGAGCAGTTCATGAAGTGGAAGAGTGGCTTGGACTGTCGGGAATCAGGCGTATGGAGGCTTATGATATCTCCAATATCAGTGGTTTTGAATCTGTAGGTTCCATGGTTGTCTATGAGAAAGGAAAGCCAAAGCGCAGTGATTACCGCAAATTTAAAATAAAGTGGGTTCAGGGACCGAACGATTATGCAAGCATGGAAGAAGTACTTACCAGACGATTTACTCATGAGGGAAAAGATGAGTTTGACAGCTTTTCTATTATGCCGGATCTGATCCTGATGGATGGTGGAAGAGGACAGGTGAATATTGCGTTAAAAGTCCTGGAAATTCTGGGAATAGAGATTCCTGTCTGTGGTATGGTCAAGGATGACCATCACAGAACCAGAGGACTGTATTACAATAATCTTGAAATTCCCATTGATACAGACAGTGAAGGCTTCCGCCTGATCACCAGAATCCAGGATGAGGCGCACCGTTTTGCCATTGAATTTCACCGATCTCTGAGAAGTAAAGAACAGGTGCATTCCCTGTTGGATGATATCCCTGGTATCGGTGAAACCAGGCGGAAAGCATTGATGCGGAAATTTAAGTCTGTTGAGAATATCAGAGATGCATCACTGGAAGAACTTACAGAGACAGAAAGCATGAATGCAGGAAGTGCACAGAAAGTCTATGAATTTTTTCATGGAGATGGTGAGAAAAAAATATAAAATATGTAAAAATATTCCTGGGTTCTTCTACATATTACCCAAAGACTCTCGCTTTTTGTAATTGAAGTTGTATATAGTGATGTGATATAATAAAAAAGACGTGAAATTTACTATGAAAGTTTCGGACGACAGCTATAAATGAGTTATGTCTGTATGAACAGGTTTTGAGATAGCGGACAGACCGGGCTTTCAGATTTTGAACTGAAAAGGAGAAATAAATGAAGGGTGTACAGTTGACAAAATTAGTTCAGGAACTGGGACTTCACAACCTGACTCCTGAAATTGATCTGTCTGAGATTGTGATCAAGACAGCGGAGATCAACAGACCGGCATTGCAGCTGACAGGATATCTGGAGCATTTTGCAAATGAACGGGTACAGATCATCGGATATGTAGAGTATACTTATCTGATGCAGCTCAGTGATGAGGAACGGAAATTTAAATATGAAAGATTTATTTCCAGCAAGATTCCCTGTGTAATTTTCAGTACAATGACAAGACCATCACAGGATATGATCGATCTGGCAGTTAAATATAATGTTCCGACTTTCGTGACAGAGCGTACAACTTCCAGTTTTATGGCTGAGATTATCCGCTGGCTGGGTGTACAGCTGGCACCATGTATTTCCATCCATGGTGTGCTTGTGGATGTATATGGTGAAGGTGTCCTGATCACAGGTGAGAGCGGAATTGGCAAGAGTGAGGCTGCGCTGGAACTGATCAAACGAGGACATCGTCTTGTCAGTGATGATGTTGTAGAACTTCGTAAAGTCAGTGATGTGACGCTGGTGGGTTCGGCACCGGATATCACAAGACATTTCATTGAACTTCGTGGCATTGGTATTATCGATGTCAAAACTCTGTTTGGTGTTGAGAGCGTTAAGGATACACAGTCTGTGGATCTGGTTATCAAACTGGAAGAGTGGGACAGAGACAAAGAATATGACCGTCTCGGCCTGCATGAGGAATATACAGAGTATCTTGGAAATAAGATTGTATGCCATTCTCTGCCTATCCGTCCGGGACGTAATCTGGCTATTATCGTTGAATCTGCGGCAGTTAACCACAGACAGAAGAAGATGGGATACAATGCAGCGGAAGAGCTGTACAAACGTGTTCAGGCAAACCTTGCAAAGAAACGTGAAGAAAAATAATTTAAAGTAATTTGGAGGATATCAGATATTATGGGAAAGTATTGTTTTGGAATTGACGTTGGTGGTACATCTGTAAAATGTGGACTCTTTCAGACAGACGGAGTCTTAGTTGAGAAATGGGAAATTCCTACACGTAAGGAGAACAGTGGAGAAGCAATCCTGCCGGATATTGCAAAGACAATCCTTGACAAGATCGCAGAGCGTAAGCTGGATAAAGAAGAAATCGACGGTGTGGGAATCGGGGTACCGGGACCTGTTAATGAGAGAGGGGAAGTGCCATGTGCGGTAAACCTTTTCTGGGGCTTTAAAGAAGTTACTAAGGAACTGACAGAACTGACAGGACTTCCGTCCAAAGCAGGAAACGATGCCAATGTAGCAGCACTTGGCGAAGCATGGAAAGGCGCAGCAGCAGGAGCTAAGAACGTTATTCTTGTAACTCTTGGAACAGGTGTCGGCGGTGGAATCATCGTTGATGGAAAGATTGTTGGCGGTGCTCATGGTGCAGGTGGAGAAATCGGTCATGCAGCAGTTGACCATGAAGAAAAGGAAGCCTGCAACTGTGGTAACTGTGGATGTCTGGAGCAGTATGCGTCTGCAACAGGTATCGTTCGCGTGGCACAGAGAACTCTGGCTGCTACAGATGAGCAGACTGTTCTTCGCAAATTTACAAAACTTTCAGCAAAGAATGTTCTGGATGCTTTTAAAGAGGGCGACAAAGTAGCCTGCGATGTTATGGCACAGGTAGGAGAAATGCTTGGCGGAACACTTGCCATGTTTGCATGTGTGACAGATCCGGAAGCCATCGTTATCGGCGGTGGTGTTTCCAAAGCCGGACAGCCATTGATCGACTGTATTCAGAAATACTATGAGAAATATGCTTTTACAGCATGCAAGAAAACACCGATCATTCTTGCAACTCTCGGAAATGATGCAGGTATTTACGGATCTGCGCGTATGGTTATTAAAGAAGTATAATATCTGAGAATCAATTTTGAAAATATATAAAAAATCCACAGTCCTGAGTTGACAGGACTGTGGATTTTTTGCAGTACAGGAATATCATTCGGAGGTGCTCCTGTACCGGTATTTTTGCATTAATAATAGTCGACCTGATAAGAGGAATCATCCTCGTTACCGTCACCGTTGTCATCGCTTCCGCCGGTATTATCAGTACCATCGTCACCGCTGTTACCGTTGTCATCAGTATTGTTACTGTCACCACTGTTGTCGGTATCTCCATTATCAGAGTTTTCGCTGTTATCAGTGTCAGTGGTGTTATCAGTCTGATCAGAGGAATCTGTATCATAATTATAGTCATAATCATCACTGTCATAGAAATGCTGGTCACAGTATTCAGTAGGCATGGTACCTACGTCAAAGTATTCAGTGATCACCGGACAGCCGGCTCTTGGAAGAAGTCCGGTTTCCTCGCAGACACTTAACTTTTCTACACTTGCAGGCTTCTCGAATTCTTTGGAAGGAAGTCCCTCATGGATACGAGTCATAACCTTTTTCCATAAAGCTTTGTGGAAGTTACGCGCATAATCAGGTAATTTCTCATTGTTGTCATAACCGGACCATACTGCGCATGTATAATATGGTGTATAGCCCACAAACCACAAGTCGTTATAGGCCTCGGTTGTACCTGTTTTTCCGGCAACAGGCATATTGTCAAGCTGGCAGGCTGTACCTGTACCCTGTTTTACAACATCCTCCATTGCACTGGTGAGAAGAAAAGCAGTACTTTCTTTGATTACGGAACGTTCGGCAGCAGTATTCTCGATCAGGACGTTTCCGTTGTGATCCAGAATTTTTGTGTAATAAATTGGCTTGATATAATTTCCGTTATTTGCGATGGCTGCATAGGATGCACACAGTTCAACATTTGTGACACCGCGGGTGATGCCGCCAAGCGCAGTGGCAAGGTTTGCATCGCTCCATACATTACCATTGGCATCTTTGTCAGCCTCTGTTCCATGAGCAAGGGTTGTAAAACCAAAGTTGTCCAGATATTTCAATCCAAGCTCAGGAGTTACTTTTTCCAGACACTTGACGGCTACAACGTTAATGGAATTCTGGATCGCAGTACGGATCGTGGTTGTTCCGTTGTAAGAACGGGTTGCGTTGTTTACAGGGGAACCATCCGGATATTCATAAGGTTCGTCTTCAAATGTTGTTGCAAGAGTCATGCCTTTTTCATTTAAAGCAGGTGCATAAGTGGACACGATCTTAAAGGTAGAACCAGGCTGTCTGGTAGTGTCCGTTGCCCGGTTCAGTGTAAGACTTGCCGTTTTCTCTCCACGACCACCGATCAGAGCTTTTACATAGCCGGTATGCTGGTCGATCACACTCATGGAAGACTGTGGCTGAGGTGCGAAATTGACACGCTCTGCAAGAACTTTACTTCCGTTGGCGAGTATGCTTGCCTTATATTTGTCTACATAAGTCTGTCCATCTTCCGGGGAATCGAACAGAAGATCGAAATCGGGATCCTCATTCTGAAAATAAAGCTGCAACATTTCCTTACTGTAGTTTACCTGATTTCCATTAGGATCGGTAACCGTCAGGGCATAGTCAAGTTCATACTGGACAGTGTCCGGATAATTGGAAGGATCTGCATATTCCTCATCCAGGATATTCTGGATCTTGGAATCCTGTGTTGTATATACTTTAAGTCCGCCGCTGTAGAGAAGATTGGTTGCCTGTTTTTTGGTGTAACCTTTGATATTCATCAGGTCGTTGATGATCTGATCTGTCAGTTCATCTTCAAAATATGTGTAAACAGTATTCTCAGTGCTGGAGTTCTTTTCCTGAGCGGCCTGGATACGGGAATAAACATCATCTGCAAGAGCTTCATCATACTGATCCTGAGTAATATAGTTCTGATCCAGCATATGCTGGAGAACTTCCTTGCGTCTCTTCCTGTTGCTGTCAGGATTGATAATCGGGTTAAATTTCGTCGGGTTCTGTGTGATACCTGCCAGAGTTGCAGATTCAGAAAGATTCAGATCCCATACATCCTTGTCAAAATACTGTCGTGCGGCAGCCTGTACACCGTAGGAACCGGCACCCAGGTTAATTGTGTTCAGGTAATTCTCAAGAATGGTGTCTTTATCAGTTTTTTTCTCAACCTGGATAGCAAGGTACTGTTCCTGGATTTTTCGCGTAAATCTTTCCAGCTGAGTAGATTCACTGGTCCAGTTGGTAAATACGTTATTCTTAAGAAGCTGCTGTGTGATCGTACTGGCACCTTCTGAGAAATCTCCGGTAGTGAGAGCTTTCATTCCGGCACGAAGAATACCTTTTACGTCAATACCGTTATGTTCATAGAAACGTTCATCCTCAATTGCGACAACTGCATGCTGCAGATCAACAGGTATCTGATCGAGAGTGACAGGCAGTCGGTTGGAATCTGGAGCAGCCAGTTTACGGATCTGATTCCCTGCATCATCGTAGAGAAAGGTTGCATAGCCCAGTGGCATAATATCAATATCATCAACATCAGGAGCAGTATCAATTACACCCCTGAATGACCCCACACCCAGACAGGTTACTGCGATGCAGAGTGCTATCAGTGATACGAACAGGACTCTGATGAAAGAAACTCTGGCGCGCTTTCCCATCATGGAAGAACGGGAAATCAGTGCCGTCCGTTTCTTTGCAGTCGACTTTTTACCGTAGTTCATGTTAAACCTCCTTTATAATCCGTTCTATTATATCAAATAAGAATAAGTAAATAAAGCAGAAAAATAAAAATTCACAATTGCTTTTGGATCTTTTTAATGGTTATTGTGTTTTTTTACAGGATTAGTATACACTGTGCTGGCACATTTTTGTAATTCATGGTACACTGAGTCAATAAGAGAACGGAAAGAGGAGTATGAGACATGCTTGAGAAATATAAGACAGTTTACGAGGGCGGGGAAGGCGAGATCGTGGAAAAGAAATCCAGATTTATTGCTACAGTGCGTCCTGTACAGACCGAAGAGGAGGCACTGGCCTTTATAGAGGAAATGAAGAAGAAATATTGGGATGCCAGACATAACTGCTATGTATATTCGGTGGGAAAGAACAGGGAATATACCAGATGCAGTGACGATGGTGAGCCGTCAGGAACTGCGGGAAGACCAATGCTGGATGTAATCCTGGGGGAAGATATTTATAATGTGGCAGCAGTAGTTACCAGATATTTTGGAGGGATACTTCTTGGAACAGGAGGTCTTGTCAGAGCATATTCCAGGAGTCTGCAGGAAGGTCTTGCCGCCAGCACAGTGATTGAGAAAACCTACGGAATTTCTATGGAAGTAGTTACGGATTATACCGGGATAGGCAAGATTCAGTATATTGCCGGAGAACAGAAATTACCGATCCTTGATTCTGAATACACTGACAGGGTAGTTCTGCATTTGCTGGTTCCGGCGGATCAGATTGCATTTGTAGAAAAAGCAATCACCGAGGGAACAAATGGAAGAGCGAAGATGAAGAAAGAGAAAGATCTTTACTATTCAGTGATTGACGGTGAAGTGAAAGTATTTACGGACTGATAAAATATGCCCCATGCAGCCTGAAAACTGCATGGGGCATAAACAGTCAGCGAATCAGCATTTCTCCGGTTCCGGATAATCAACACCGAAAGTTTCTACTGTCATGGATTTGATTTTCTGCTCGTCAAGCGGACGGTCGCTGTAATCGGTATCTTCTTCTGCAATACGGTTTACAACATCCATTCCTTCAGTGATCTTGCCGAATGCAGCATAAGCACCGTCAAGATGCGGAGCATCTTTGTGCATGATAAAGAACTGGCTTCCTGCTGAGTTTGGATGCATGGCGCGTGCCATGGAAAGAACACCTGCAGTATGTTTCAGATCATTTTTAAATCTGTTCTGAGTGAATTCACCCTTAATGCTGTATCCCGGACCGCCCATACCTGTTCCGTCCGGACATCCGCCCTGGATCATAAAGCCTTTGATGATGCGGTGAAAAGTTAATCCGTTATAAAATCCCTGATTGACAAGGAAAATGAAATTGTTCACAGTATTTGGTGCAATTTCAGGATAAAGTTCGATTTTAATTGGTTCATAATCTGCCACTTCCAATGTGACAATAGGATTTTTTTCTGCCATAATTTATTTCCTTCCTTTACATGTTATGTACTATCAAGTATACTAGAAAAAGGAATGGATTTCAAGAGAGAAACGGAGGACTGACATGAAATATCCAAAATTTTTACAAAAAGGTGATACGATCGGAATTACTGCGCCGTCAGATGGAAACCGCAAAGAAATGGATTATCAGCGGCTGGATCTTGCGGTCAAAAAGATGGAGAATCTGGGGTATGCGATCCGTGAGACAAAAAATGTAAGGACAAGCGATGGAAGAGGGCGAAGCAGCGAAAAGACAGAACGTGCGGAGCAGTTGATGAGTCTTATCACGGACCCGGGAGTGTCCTATATCTTTTCAGCCAAAGGCGGAGATTTTCTGATGGAAATACTGCCCCTTTTGGATTTTCAGAAAATCCGGGAAAATCCGACTTGGTTTCAGGGATTTTCGGACAATACAGGACTTACGTATACCATTACGACATTGTGTGATACAGCAAGTGTTTACGGGAATCATTTTAACGATTTTTCCATGCAGCCATGGCACGATGCGGTAAATTATAATTATGCGTGTATGACGGGAAATCCGGTAATACAGAAAACATTTGAAGGATATGAAGATGATTTTTATGACCGGGAGTCTCCGGAAGAAGGGTATCATATCGATAAAAAATCCGTTTGTTTTGCAAGACAGAATGAGCAGGAATTGGAAAAAATATCCATAAACGGAAGGCTGTTAGGGGGATGCGTGGATGTTTTATTAAATCTGGTCGGAACCCGTTTTGATAAGACAAAAGAATTTGTACACAAATACAAAGAGGATGGAATTTTATGGTATCTGGAGAGTTTTTCTCTCGACAGTGATTCTCTGACAAGAGGTCTCTGGCAGTTAAAAGAGGCAGGCTGGTTTGATACGGCAAAAGGTTTTGTATTTGGCAGACCATGTATGTTTGAGTCGTTTACGGATCATACGTATGTGGAAGCTGTCGAGGTAATTTTATCCGAACTGCATGTGCCAATTGTGTTTGATGCAGATATCGGGCACAAGTCGCCTCAATTTACAATTGTCAATGGGGCACTCGGAACATTTGACTATCATTCAGGCAGCCTTTCTTTTTCGATGAAATTTGAATAAGCTTTGACGGCATTTGACAAAATTAGATAAAGACTTTTCCCTATTTGTCGGGAAGAGTCTTTTTTTCTGTCTATCGGTGTCGATATGGCAGGAAATATT
>ERZ825670.3625-NODE-3625-length-12855-cov-5.913437_pt1 | contig 12855 bp, 10 predicted proteins | sample MGYA00519929_ERZ825670 | MGnify/ENA primary metagenome ERZ825670 (study PRJEB31778, sample SAMEA3449207) | human gut metagenome | biome: human gut; feature: human-associated habitat; material: faeces | place: United Kingdom | collected 2010/2012 ...
TGATGAAGTTTGCTAAAATAATTCCATTATCCAATAAACAATTATAAATTTGATTAAATAATTGAATAGAATAATTTTCATATTTTAAATTTACTAATATAATATTATCATTTTTTACTATACTTTTAACTTTTGTATCTTCAATAATTTTATCTTGTATTATAGTTCCAGCTTTATTATTAAATGTAGATTTTGTAATAATTGGTATTTTAAATTTCTGTCCTACTTCTATACACCTATTATGTAGGACTTTTGCGCCTTCACTTGCAATGTCTAGCATCTCTACATAAGATAATGTTTCTAATTTTTTTGCTACAGTTACTTTATTTGGATCTGTAGTATATATTCCATCTACATCAGAAAAAATATAGCAATGTTTTGCATTTAAAGCACTTGCAACTGCTACTGCTGTTGTATCAGATCCGCCTCTACCAAATGTTGTTATATCCATATTTTCATTTATTCCTTGAAAACCTGCAATAACAACAATTTTTCTTTTGCTTAATTCATCTGTTATTCTATTTGTATCAATATTTTGAATAATAGCATTTTGATTTGTATTGTTAGTAAAAATTCCTGCTTGCCATCCAGTTAATGATATACATGGATATCCTAATCTGTTTAATAATATACTTAGTTTTGAAATTGATACTTGTTCTCCAGTACTAAGTAAAACATCTAATTCTCTATCATTTGGAATACTAGATAATTCGTAAGCTTCTTTTAATAATTTATCTGTAAAATGTAAGCCAGCTGTTGGGGCCGCTGCTGAGCCTTCATATTTTGCATATACTGTTTGATATCTATCATTTTCTTTTAACCCTTCATGTATATATGGAGGTAATGGCATTAGCCCTATTTTATCTAATATCTCATTAAATATCCCTTGATATTTGAATCTTACTTTTCTTGTTCCTCCTGGCATTGTGTCTAATATTTCCGCTTCTAATAATCCATCTCCAAATATTACTTTTGTTCCTATATGTAATTTGTTTCCTGGTCTTACAATGCTTTCCCAAATATCTCCTTCGATTCTATTTAATAGTAAAAATTCTACATTTGCTCCTGTCTCTTTTTTTCCATATAATCTTGCTGGTATCACTTTTGTATTATTTCTTACTAAACAATCTCCTGGTTGTAAATATTTAATTATATCTTTAAATACTTCATGTTCTATTGTTTGCTTTTTTCTGTCTAATACCATTAGTCTTGATTCGTCTCTTTTTTCTATTGGTATTTGTGCAATTAATTTTTCTGGCAACTCATAATTAAATTCTGATACTTTCACTCTTATTGCATATCCTTTCTATATCTCTATTTTTACTATTATATTGTACTATTTTTTTACTAATATTTCAAGTTTTATGTAAAAAAATAATATCTAGTTTTTGTTTGAACTAAATATTATTTTTATTTTGGTGTACTTATTGTTTGTAATTAAATTTTTAATACCTTTTTCATCTTGTCTACATTAGGATCTCCTATTTTTTTTGATATTGCTATATCATATTTTACAAATATATCCATAATTTCTTGATGGTCATTTTTCCTATTAATTTCATACTGAATCCATCTTTTTTCGTTTTCCTTCCAGCGTTTGTCATTTTCTTCCCATCTCTTTTCATTTTGCTCCCAGCGTTTGTCGTTTTCTTCCCAGCGTTTTTCATTTTCTTCCCACTTTTTCTTATTTTCTTCCCAACGTCTTAAATTTTCTTGCCAATGTTCATTTTCTATTTCTCTACTCTTTTTTATTTCTGCTCTTAACTCATTAAAAGATGCTGCAGTTTGTACTTGAAAATTATTTAACGTTTGCAATATTTGTATTAACATTTCGTTAGTATCTACCATATAATTAACCTCCTTGAATTTTATTGATTTAATAATCTAAAAGATTTAAATTGTTTTCTATGTATGAATTAAATCCTCTTCTGAAATAATAAAAAGTACACCTCAGAATATATGCTATATAAAAAAATAGAAGCATATACTCATAATATGCCTCTATTATATATTCTCATTTTGCTATTGTCAAGAACTTTTTATTTAATAACTTCAACATCAAGCATTAATTTTTCTCCATTTATACTTACTTCCGTGTAAGTATCTCTTTTTGCATTAAATACAACATTCTCTGTTAAAGTTTCTTTCTTAATTTCAGATTCAAACTTCTTTATAAGTCTCTCTAGCATTTTATTTTCTGATACATATAGATTAATTTTATCTAATACTTCAAATCCTTTGTCTTTTCTCATATTTTGGACTTTTGATAAAATCTCTCTTACATATCCTTCTTCTTTTAATTCTGGAGTTATCGTTGTATCTAATACTACACCAATTTCTCCTTCTCCTGCAAATGCAAATCCATCTTTTCCTTGCATTGTAACAAGTAAATTCTCATATGTTAATTCTATTTGTGTTCCATCTATATCTATATATTCTACTCCACCATTTTTTACTTTGTTAGCTAAATCCATTTGATTTAATTTTGAAATAGCTTCTCTTATCTTTGGTATTAGTTTTCCATATTCTTTTCCTAATACTGGTAAATTTGGTTTTATTTCAAAATGAACATATTCATTCATATTTGCACCTAAATCTACTTCTTTAACATTCAATTCTTCTTTAACAATGTTTCCATAGTATTCTGGTAATGTATCTACAGATACTAACATTTTTGAAAGTGGCTGTCTGTTTTTGATATTTGCTGAATTTCTTGCACTTCTTCCTAATTTTACTAATGAATATGCTAAATCCATTTCATTTTCTAGTTTCTTATCTATAGCTTTTTCATCAACTTCTGGCCATAAACATAAATGAACGCTTTCTGGTGCTTTCTCATCTAATCCTACAACTAAATTCTGATAGATTTCATCTGTCATAAATGGTACAAATGGTGCTGATATTTTTATTAAATTTACTAAGACTCTATACAATGTTGTATATGCCCCTATCTTGTCATCTGTTAGTTTCTCTCCCCAGAATCTTTCCCTATTTGTACGAACATACCAGTTTGATAATTCATCTGTGAAGTTTTGAATTTGAATTGCTGATGATGTTATATCATATTTTTCTAACTTTTCATCAATCTCTTTTATTAGTGTATTCATTTTTGATAATATCCATTTATCCATAATGTTATCTGATTTGAAATCACTATATTTGTTCGGATTAAATTTATCAATCTCAGCATATAACACATAGAATGAATATACATTCCATAATGTGCTTAAAAATCCTCTCTGTGTTTCTTGAACATTGTTTAATCCAAGTCTTGTTGGAAGCCATGGTGCTGAACATGTATAAAAATGCCATCTTGTTGCATCTGCACCAACTGAGTTTAATAATACCATTGGATCAACACCATTTTTCTTTGACTTAGACATTTTTTGTCCTTTTTCATCTAATACATGGCCTAAAACGATACAATTCTCATATGGTGTCTTTCCAAATATACATGTTGATATCGCAAGTAATGTATAAAACCATCCTCTTGTTTGATCTATCGCTTCTGATATGAATTGTGCTGGGAAGTGCTTTTCAAATTCCTCTTTATTTTCAAATGGATAATGTAACTGTGCAAATGGCATTGAACCAGAATCGAACCAACAGTCTATTACTTCTCTAAATCTTTCCATTTTTTTACCACACTCTGGACATTTTAAATGTACATTATCTATATATGGTTTATGTAATTCTATATCATCTGGACAATCTATTGCTTTTTCTTTTAATTCAGCAACACTTCCTATACATTCCTCATGCCCACATTCACACTTCCAAATTGGTAATGGTGTTCCCCAATATCTGTCTCTTGAAATTCCCCAATCTATTACATTCTCAAGGAATTTTCCAAACCTTCCTGTTCTTATTGTATCTGGATACCAGTTTATTTTGTTATTGTTTGCAACTAATTCATCTCTCAATTTTGTCATAGCAACAAACCAACTTTCTTTTGGATAATATAAAAGTGGTGTGTCACATCTCCAACAATGTGGATATGAGTGTAGATGCTTTTCTTTAGAAAATAATTTTCCTTGTTCTGCTAACCATCTGCAAATATCCTCATTGCAATCTCTTACAAATCTTCCTGCCCATGGTTCAACTTCTGGTACAAATTTTCCTGTTTTATCTACTAAGTTTACAAATGCTATTCCATTTTGTTTTGCAACTAGGCTATCATCTTCACCATAAGCTGGTGCAATATGTACAATTCCTGTACCATCTTCTATTGTAACATAGTCTCCATGTATTACTTCAAATGCTTTTCCATCTACTTTGGTAAATGGCATTAATTGCTCATATTTTGTTCCTAATAATTCTGTTCCTTTGAATTCTTTTACTATTTCATAAGGTGTTTCTTTTAATACATTTGTAAGTAAATCTTTAGCTAATATATAGTTTTCGTATTTTGGTTCATCATCTGTTCCAATATTTGCTTTAACTTCTGCATAAGTATATGATTTGTTTACACATAATGCTAAGTTTGAAGGTAATGTCCATGGAGTTGTTGTCCATGCTAAAATGTATGTGTTATCTTTTCCTACAACTTTGAATTTTGCAATACAAGTTAAGTCTTTAACATCTTTATAACCTTGTGCAACTTCGTGTGAAGATAAAGCTGTTCCACATCTTGGGCAATATGGCATTACTTTGTGACCTTCATATAAAAGTCCTTTTTTCCATAATTGACTTAAAGCCCACCAAACAGATTCAATATAGTCATTGTGGTATGTTACATATGGATGTTCCATATCTACCCAATAACCAACTTTGTTTGTCATTTCTTCCCACATATGAACATATGTGAAAACACTTTCTTTACATTCTTTTACGAATTTTTCTACACCATATTCTTCGATTTGTTGTTTTCCTGAAATACCAAGTTTCTTTTCTATTTCAAGTTCAACAGGAAGTCCATGTGTGTCCCAACCAGCTTTTCTATCAACATGGTATCCTTTCATTACTTTATATCTAGGAATTATGTCTTTCATAACTCTTGTTTCGATATGTCCAACATGTGGTTTTCCATTTGCTGTTGGAGGTCCATCATAAAATGTAAAATATCTTTGACCTTTATTCATATCAAAATTTTTCTTGATTATGTCGTTTTTCTTCCAGTAATCTGCAACTTCGTTTTCCATTCCAACAAAGCCATTTTTTAATTCAACTTTTTTGTACATAAAATTTCCTCCTCCTTCGATGGTAGAAAAATCAAAAACCTCGCCATCATGCTTTTTTCAGCATAAGGGCGAGGCTATATATCTCACGGTACCACCTTAATTATTTATCTTTTATTTTTAGATAACTTCTCATTTTTCTTTAACGCAGATTTACGTTTAGACTTATTTGCTTTTGAGCTTTCAGTCTAAAAACAGTTAAGGTGATAAAAAATTATTTTTACTTACCAAATTCTCAGCTTTCTTTGGCTCTCTTTAAGCTATTTTATAATTTTTGTTGTCCTTACTTTTGTCTTTTTTTATTTTTTATGTTTATTATTATATCACATTTTTTTGTGATTTCAAGTGGTTTGTGTAATTTTTTTGTTTTTGTCATAAAATTAATCATCTTGAAATGTTTTTTTCCTAGTATTTTGCATATACTAAATAAAATAGTAGAAAGGGTTTTATATGAATCAGATATTGCAAACAAAAATTAAAAATTCTAATAATAATGGAAAGAAAAAATCTTTTTTAAAAGTTCAATTTTATATTTCTATTTTTGTTTTTTTGTCACTAATTGTCTATTTGTTTTTTTATTGGCAAAATTTGCATAGAGATGAACTTTATTCTGATAGCCTTTTGTCTAATTATAATTTAACTAGATTATATGCTAATTCTGAAAGTTCTAATAGTTTATATTCTAGTGATTTTTTTAGTATTCTTAACGCCAATAGTAATGATAATCCTATTTTGGGAATTATCGAAATTAAAGCTATAAATGTGTATTACCCTTTTTTTGCTTATTATAGTGATGAAAATTTAAAACTTTCTCCTTGTAAATTTTTTGGTCCAGAGCCTGGTAAGGTTGGTAATATCTGCATTTTGGGACATAATTATAATAATGATAAATTTTTTAGTAATGTTAATTTGCTAAAGGTCAATGATGAGATTGTTTTATATGATAATTTGCAAAATTCTTTTCATTATTTTGTAGAAAAGGTTTATGAAGTGAATAATAGTGATTTTTCTCCTATTTATGATTATGATAAAAATAGGATGTTTCTTACTCTTATAACTTGTAATAATGTTAATAATAATAGAATTATTGTTAGGGCTTGTGCTAAATAGTGGTGGTTTATACAAAAATAAAGTTCCCAAATATTTTGGGAACTCATCTGTTTTTAAATAAATATACCTTAATGTATTTTTATGATATACTATTGATTTAAATTTGTCAATAGATTTTTTTAATTTTATTTCAATTTTTTCTCAATTAAATCTGCTATCTCTTTTGCCTTTTTAGTAATATATTCTTGGTCTTCTCCTTCTATCATAACCCTTACTAAAGGTTCTGTTCCAGAAGGTCTGATTAGAACTCTACCATTTCCGGCAAATTCTTTTTCTAGTTTTTCAATAGCTTCTTGTATTTCTGTATCTTTGTTGTAATCGTACTTTTTATCTGCATTTACTTTTGCATTTACTAATACTTGAGGATATAATTTGATAATTTCAGCCATTTGTGATGCTGTTTTGTTTGCTTCTAATATTGCTTGGATTAACATTAATGATGTTAATATTCCATCTCCTGTTGGGTTGTAGTCTAGTAATATAACATGACCTGATTGTTCTCCACCTAGGTTGTATCCTTCTTTTAACATTTCTTCTAGAACATATCTGTCTCCAACTTGTGTTTGTGCAAGTTCTAAGCCGTTGTCTCTAGCATATTTGTGTAGTCCTAAGTTACTCATAACTGTTGCAACTAATGTGTCTTTTGCTAGTTTGCCTTTGTTTCTTAGATAATTTGAAATGATAGCCATTATTTTATCTCCATCAATTTCGTTCCCATTTTCATCTACAGCTAAACATCTATCTCCATCTCCATCATATGCAACACCTAAGCTTAGTTTATTTTCTACAACATATTTTTTTAGTCCATCTAAATGTGTTGAACCGCAATCATGGTTTATGTTTATTCCATCTGGATGATTATTTATAATTTTGTATTTAATTCCTAATGCTTTAAATACTTTTTCTGCAACTACTGATGTAGCTCCATTGGCTGTGTCTATTCCAACCACAAAATCATCTCTGTTTATTTTTTCTATATTGTCATCAAAGTTTTTTCTAAAGAAATATACATATTCATCTAATAAATCCATTCTGTATTCAGATACACCAATTTTACTACTTATTGCTGTTAATTCATTTATTTTTCCTGAATCCATTACTTCTTCTATTTCTTCTTCTAGGCTATCTGGAATTTTCATTCCTTTATTACTAAAATATTTTATTCCATTAAATTCATATGTATTATGTGATGCAGATATAACAACACTTGCATCAGCATTTAATTTTCTTGTTAAGTATGCAACTGCTGGAGTTGGTATAACTCCTAATAATTTAACATTTGCACCATAACTTAAAAATCCTGCAACCATTGCACTTTCAATTAATGTTCCTGATATTCTTGTATCTCTTCCTATTAAAATTGTTGGTGTATGATCTGTATGTTTAGATAAAACATATGCTCCTGCTTTTGCCACTTTATATACTAATTCTGGTGTAAGTTCTGTGTTCGCTATTCTTCTTATACCGTCTGTTCCAAAATATTTTCTCATACTAAAACTTCCTTCCTATCTCTTTATGAACATCATTAATTTTTCTTTCCATGTTAGAGTAAGCTCTTCTGGTTCTTCTATTTCTATTCTTTTATTATTTACTGCTAATTTAGGATTAATTGTTGTTAATTCTTCTAATTTATTTGCTCCTACAATTTCTTCTATTTTTTCCATTGCTTGTGGAATCATTTTATAAATTGTATTTTGTCTATGAACATCACTTCCTAGAAAATGAATCATATTATGCTCAAAGAATTTTCTTACAATATATTGTGCTTTTTCTCCATAATAGCCTAATATACTTGCATAATTTGCTTGCATTAATACACCTTTTTCAATTAAATCTGTTATAAGTTCTGGTTCTTTTTGAACAAATGTGTATCTCTCTGGATGTGCAAGTATTGGTATTAATTTATGCTCTTGTAAAGAATATATTACATCATATAAGTTCATTGGTTCTACATTTAATGGCATTTCAAATAAAACATAACAACTATTATTTATAGTTGATGCTTTTCCATCTATTAATAATTGCATTATATTTTCTGACATATATATTTCATTTCCTAAATATACATCTATGTCCATTCCTTTGTTTCTTAGATTTTCGCTTATTGCATTTACCCAAACATCTCTTTCTGGTACGTTTGTTTCATAATATTTTTCTATATAATGTGAAGTTAAAACTATTCCTTCAAATCCTGCTTCTTTTGCTTCTTTTATCAAATTAAATGTTTCATCTATACTTCTTGAACCATCATCTATGTTTGGAAGTATGTGTGTATGAAAGTCTATCATTGTTGTTCTCCTCTTTTTCTATTTGTTTAAATCATCTTTTTCCTTATCTAAATATGAATTAATTTGATTTAATATATCATTTGTTTTATCTAGTGTTGATTTTCTATCTTCATTATTGAATATAAGTGGTCTTCCCAAATCACTTTCTTTTTCTATATCTATTTTTGATTTTTGAGTATTTATTTTTGTAATATTTTGTGTTTCCTTTTTTAATTCATTAGCAATATTTTTTGTGTTAAAATTATTAGTGTTGTGTGTAGATGTACTATGATAATAATATTTTTCATTATACTTTTTAGCAGAAACAGGCATTTTGTTTATAACAACTCCCACTAATTTTCCACCTACGTTTTGTATATTTTTTATTACTCTTGCTAAATTGTCTTTTTTAGTTTCTTTATGCGCTGTTACAATTACTGTTGCATCTGCTACTCTTGATAAGATAACAGAATCTGTAACTAATTCACATGGTGTACCATCTATTACTATTAAGTCACACACTTGTTTTAAATCTTCTAACAATTTTGTCATTTGTGGTGAAACTAATAATTCTGATGGATTTGGTGGTACATTTCCTGCTGGCATTAACAATAAATTTTCTACTTCAGTTTTTTGTAAATACATAGAAATATCTGTTTCTTCTGGTCTTTCTATATCTATTTCTGATAAATAGTTTGAAAGTCCTGGACGTGGTGATACTCCAAATATTGTATATTGTCTACCTTTTCTCATGTCAGCATCTATTAATATAACCTTTTTTCCTGCTTGTGCAAATGTAACTGCTAAATTTGAAGATACCCAACTTTTTCCTTCTCCTGGAAAAGTTGATGTTAATAATAATGTTTTCATTTTCTTGCTTGTATCCATAAATTGTATATTTGTTCTTAGTGTTCTAAATACTTCTGATATTGGAGATTTCGGATCTCTTTGTGCTATTAATTCTTTTCTTGTTTTCATTATCTTTTCTTACCTCCTTTTTCCATATTGAAGTTATACATTGGTATTGATGCAAGTACTGGAACTTTGAATTGTTTTTCTACATCTTCTGCTGTTTTTACTGTTGTATCTAGCATATTTGCTCCTATTACATATATAATTGAAACAACAATTCCAATTGCTGCAAACATTATTACATCTTTTGTATGATTAACATTTGATGGTGTAGTGCTTACTTCTGCTTGGTCTACAACTTGTACGTTATTTATTTTATATATTTCTGTGACTTTTTCCATAAATACTTTTGCTGTTTCATTTGTTAATTTTTCAGCAAGTGTTGGGTCTGAATTTGTTACTGATAATACTATTATTTCTGTATTTGTTTTTTGAGTTACTGATACATTATTTTTCAGTTCATCCTCACTCATTTTTATTCCTAAATTTGAAATAACTTTGCTTAAAACACTTTTACTTTGTGCTAATGCACTATATGTTGATACTAATTTTGAGTTTAATGTTAAGTCTGTTGTTGTTATTGTATTTGCTTGGTTTGATGTACTTCCTGATGTTGCTAGTAATAGTGTTGTTGATGATGTATAAACTGGTTTTACAAATGCTATTGTGTACATTATTCCTATTAATATAGATATTGATATTATTAATATTATTTGTAGTTTTTTGTTCCAAAAGTCTAATAGGATTTCTTTTAAATCAATTTCATTTTCTTCCATTGTTTTTATCTCCTTTTATTTTTAATCACATTATATATTTTACCATAGTCTATTTTTATATTCAATACAATATAAATAAAACTTTTAGTTTAACATCCTTTTTATACTTTACTTGTTTCTTTTTGTGTTAATGCTTTGTATACTGATATTATTATTAACACTATTATTATTCCTAAAAATACTCCAAATGTGTCTATTCCAACATCTATTGGCGATGCTGTCCTTTCTGGTATGAAACTTTGGTGTATTTCATCTGATATTGCATATATTAGTCCTACTAGTATACTTATTGAAAATTTGTATTTTAAGTGGAGTTTATATGTACTTATGAAGCTCATTATTAGTATTCCCACTAATGTATATATAGAAAGGTGTGCACCTTTTCTTATTATTGGTTGTGACCTTTCTACTATTTTGTTTTTTGTTTTTTCACTTAAGTTTTTTGTGTATGGAAATACGTCTATTATTTTTCTTGCTACTTTTCTGCTTATTCCACTTGAGGTTTGTCCATCTTGACTTGAGAAGTTGAAGATGGATGCGAATGTTAATCCTAGGAGGATTAACATTGTTAGTCTGAATAGAGTACGTTTCAATTTTAAGAACCTCCTAAATTTCTTTTAATCACTCTTAGCACACATATTAGTGTTTCAACACTAATATATATACTAAAAAATATATCAACGAAAAAAATAAACTAATTATTAAAAAAACATATTTTTATCTTTCATTTTTCAATATTTTAATAGTGCTTTCTATACCATTTTTCATATCATATTTGGGGTTCCATCCTAAATCTTTTATTTTTTTATCACTTAAAATTGATTTTTTTACCACATTATATCCTGATTTTTCAACATCATCTGGAATCTCAAATATAACTTTTCTATTTACACTATTTGCAACAAGTATTGCCATATCTTTAATTGTAATATTAGATTGACTATTACAAATATTATATGCATTACAATTTTCCCCTTTTATCAATACCGTTAAAATTGCTGTCGCACAATCTATTACATAGCAATATGATCTATATTGTTCACCTTTACTTTTCATCACAATATCATTACTAGAAATAGCATTTCTTATAAATTGAGCAATTGCCCTACTATCTTTTTCTGTCATTGTTGGTCCATAAATATGACATGGCCTTACAATAACAACATCAATATTCTTTTCCTGAGCATAACATATCCCTAATGTCTCTGCTGCTAACTTACCTATTGGATAACATGATCTTGCAGAAAGATTGTTAATATAACCTCTATATTCTTCACTATATTCATTTTCATTACCATTTGATTCCCCATATACTTCTCCTGAAGAAACATACAATACTTTTGAAATTTTATTTCTAATACTATAATTTAATATGTTTTTTAGCCCTTCTACATTTCCTAAAAGAGTATTAATTGGTTCTTTTGCAAAAGCCAATGGATGTGCATTACTAGCAGCATGTATTACATAATCAACGTTTAATTTTTCTTTTATTTCTTGTGTTACATCATATTCAATTATCTTAAATTTCACACATTTAAGATATTTTTTAAATATTTTTTCAGCATTTTTAACGTTTCTAACCATAGCAAAAATTTCAATATCTGCCTGATTTATTTCATTTTCTTTCATTAAAATATCTATTACACAACTTCCTATCAATCCAGTTGCTCCAGTTATCATAATTTTTTTTCCATATAGCATTTTAAAATTATTTGTTTCTATTGCATTATTTAATTGTGATTGATATATTATATTTTCTCTATTCATAACTCCTCCTTTATTTCATCCAAATATCTTTTTGGGTATTTAATAAGGCTTTAAAAATTTCTATATCTACTGGTGTTGTTAATTTTATATTTTTTTCTGAACCGGCAGAAAAATATATTTTTTCTCCAAGTTCTAACATTAATGTACATGAAGCAACAGAATTTTTTATTCCCATTTTTTCAGCTTCTTCATGTGCCCATAAAAGTTTTTCCAACTTAAAAGCATGTGGTGTTTGTGTTCTCATTAAGTTATCTCTACTTATTTGCTTATTAGAACTTATTCTATCATCTGTCTCAAGCATTGCTTCTACACATGGAATTGCAGCAATTCCACTTCCATACATTAAGCATTTTGCAATACTATCTGATATTATCTCCTCTGAAACCAATGGTCTATTTCCATCATGTACAATAACAATATCATCCTTACTATACTTTTTATTAATCTCATTTAAACCATTTTTTATTGATTCTTGTCCATTTTTTCCTCCTGAAACAATTCCAACTAATTTTGTTATATTAAATTGTTTGGCATAAGCCTCTAATATTTGATGCCATCCGTCTAAACATACTACTTCTATCGCATCTATATCAGGATGATTTTGAAATGCTTCCATTGTATATACAATTATAGGTTTATTATTCACATTTAAAAATTGTTTTGGAATATCCTGGTGCATTCTTGTACCGTTTCCTCCGGCTGTTATTAAAGCTATATTCATTATATTTCCTCCTTGATAAAATAATATTTTATAAATGTTGTATTATTTATTTTTTTATAAATATGTATTTAAAATATAATTATAATAACTATCTTTTATATTATCATTTACTTTTACTTTTTGAG
>ERZ825670.3627-NODE-3627-length-12849-cov-5.535798_pt1 | contig 12849 bp, 10 predicted proteins | sample MGYA00519929_ERZ825670 | MGnify/ENA primary metagenome ERZ825670 (study PRJEB31778, sample SAMEA3449207) | human gut metagenome | biome: human gut; feature: human-associated habitat; material: faeces | place: United Kingdom | collected 2010/2012 ...
GTAAATGACAGATTTTTACCAGATAAAGCTATAGACTTAATAGATGAAGCATCATCAAAAGCAAGATTAAGAAGCTATGTAGAGCCAGAAAGTCTAAAAGAATTACAAGAAAAAATAGAAAAAATGAAAAATGAAAAAGAAGATGCAGTAATAAATCAAAAATTCGAGAAGGCAGCTGAATTAAGAGATAAAGAAAAAAGCTTAAAAGAGCAATTTGAAAAAGAACAAACAAAATGGAACAATAAGAAAACAAAAGATATAGTAACAATAACTGAGGAAAACATAGCAGAAGTAATTAGTAGTTGGACAGGAATTCCAGCTAAAAAAATAACAGAAGATGAAAATGAAAAATTAAAAAATCTAGAAGTAGAATTGCATAAAAGAGTTATTGGTCAAAATGAAGCAGTAGAAGCGGTTTCAAAAGCAATAAGAAGAGGCAGAGTTGGATTAAAAGATCCAAAGAGACCAATAGGTTCATTCCTATTTTTAGGACCAACAGGAGTTGGAAAGACAGAGTTATCAAAAGCATTAGCAGAAGTATTATTTGGTGATGAAAATGCAATGATAAGAATTGATATGTCAGAATATATGGAACCACATTCAGTAGCTAAATTAATAGGAGCTCCTCCAGGATATGTAGGATTTGATGATGGAGGTCAATTAACAGAAAAAATAAGAAGAAAACCATATTCTGTAATATTATTTGATGAAATTGAAAAAGCACATCCAGATGTTATGAATATGTTATTACAAATACTAGAAGATGGAAGATTAACAGACAGTCAAGGTAGAACAGTAAATTTCAAAAATACAGTAATAATAATGACATCAAACTTAGGAGCAAGAATAATAACAGATAAAAAGCATTTAGGATTTTCAAGTAATGTTTTAGCTGAAAATAAAGATAATAGTGATGAAAAAACAATGCAAAAAGAATACGAAGAAACTAAAAAAGAAGTTATGACAGAATTAAAAAAAGAATTAAGACCAGAATTTATAAATCGTATTGATGAAATAATTGTATTCCACAAACTAGGAGATACAGAAATAGAAAAAATAATAGATATCATGTTAAAAGAAGTGGAAAATAGACTAAAAGAACAAAAATATGATGTTGAATTTGGGCCAGAAGTAAAGAAATTAATAGCTGAAAAAGGAATTGACAAAAACTTTGGAGCAAGACCATTAAGAAGAACAATTCAAAATTTAGTTGAAGATAGTATGGCAGAAAAAATTCTAGATGGAAAATTAGATAAAGGTAAATTAACAAAATTTACTGTGAAAGATGGAAAAATAGTAAAAGTGGAACAGAAGTAATCTGTTCCACTTTTTAAATTAATCTATTAACTTAAATTATTAGTTATTGACTATGAGTATATAAATATGTTATATTTTAATAGAAGATAAAAAGATAAATTTATAATAGGAGAACAACAAATGAAAAAGAAGAATATAATTAAAATATTTAGCTTAATAATATTTATTCTTTGCATTATAAGTGGAATTAATTTCAAGAATATAATAAAAAATTTAAAACCAAATAGTAATCAACAAGAAGTAAAAAAAGACATAGAATTTGAAACATATTTTTTAGATGGAGAAAAAATAAAAATTTTAGCAACAGCACAAGATACAGAAAACCTATTAAGTACATTAGAAGAGTATGAAAACGGAAAATTAATAAAAAAGATAGACTGCAATAATAAAGAAAAAGTTACTGTTGATATAGAAAGTGATGGAGATGCAAACTATGAATTTATAGCAACAAATACATTAGGAGAAAAAATATCAAAAGAACTAGTAATTAATGATGAACTTAGAAAAAACACTATTAAAATTGATATTAGTATTGATGAAAATACACTTGATAGTAATGGACTAGCATTAAAAGGAAACGTGAAAATTGACTATGGAAATAATTCTAATTTAAAAATGAAAACACAATATAAAATTGGAAATAGTGAATGGAAAGAATACAATGAAATAATAGATATTGATTGTAATGATATTGTTTCAAATCAAGAACAAGAAAAAGATAATGAAAATATTATAATTTATGCAAGAAAAATAGATGATTCAGGAAATCAAATTTTCAATAGTATAAAAACAAATCAATTTGATGTTGATGCCCCAGTTTTACCAGAAATTAGTATAGAACAAAAAGCAGAATATCCAATAATAACAGCAGATGGAATATGCTTAGATAATACTGTTACAATAAAATTTGACCAAAATCAAACTAATCTGCTAAATCAATATAGTACTGATGGAGGTAAAACATGGGAGACTTGTGATACAGGAGTTTATACATTTAATACATTAAAAGGTATAGTATATGCTAAATCAACTAAAGAAACAGGATTAACTATTACAAAGATGGTAAATGTATCTATGGCAAATGTAACATCAAGTTCTGCATTAGCACCAGATGCATTAAATTACAAAGCATATGATGGAAATAATTCTACTTATGTTGGAGCATACCAACCAAACCATATGAGTTTATATCCACCTCCTGAAATTAAGTCAATAGGAGGAAATATGATGGTTGATGAAAGTGCTATTAATAAAACATTAAATATATCATTTTCAAGAACTGGAGGATCCGGATCATCTGATCCTAATGGAGAAATAAGAATATATAGTTATGATGAAAATAATTCTATAATATCTACAAAGATAATAAATAAAAACCAATCTGGAATTAGAAATGAAACAATTCAAATTCCAGAAAATACAAAGAAAATGTATTTTTATATGATAATGGTAAGTTCAGGATGGGGCGGTGGAGAAGGCTATGCTAGAATCCATAATATAGAAGTTTTGCAAGATTAAACATAAAATTATATAGAATATGAAAAATTTCCCAAAAACACTTGAAAAAACAGGAAAATTATAGTATACTATTCAAGTAAACCTTTTACTTAGCTTTCAAGAAAAGCACCAAAACTAAAAGCTCAGTTAAAGGTAGAAAAAAATATAGGAGGTGTAAACATGACAAAGGAAAGAAAACAAGAAATCATTAACACATATAAAAGAGAAGAAAAAGACACTGGTTCACCAGAAGTACAAATCGCTCTTTTAACAGAAAGAATTAATGAATTAACAGAACACTTAAAAGTTCATGTAAAAGATAATCACTCAAGAAGAGGATTATTAAAAATGGTTGGTAAAAGAAGAAACTTACTAAACTACTTAGCTAAAAAAGATATTCAAAGATACAGAGATATCGTTGAAAAATTAGGATTAAGAAAATAATTTCATAATAGAGCCTATGCAAAAGAAAATTTAGCATAGGCTTTTTGTGGAAAATTTAGTATAAACTATATTTAGGGAAGTAGCTTGTATAATGTGCTGAAAAAGAATCAGAATATTATAGAGGTTACAATCTAAATGAGATTATACTAAATTAGAGAAAAAAATAATAGGGAAAAAAAGGGCGTCCCCAATTCCCTAAAAGGAGGACAAGTATGTTTGATTTTATTAAAAAATGGTGCAAAAAAGAAAATGGAAAGGAAGAAAATAAAATGTTCAAAACTTATGAAACAGAATTAGCAGGAAGAAAATTAACAATTGAAACAGGAAAATTTGCAGGTCTTGCAAATGGAAGTGTAACAGTTAGATATGGAGATACAGTTGTAATGGTAAATGTTACAGCATCTAAAGAACCAAGAGATGGAATAGACTTTTTCCCATTGTCAGTAGACTATGAAGAAAAATTATATTCAGTTGGAAAAATTCCAGGTTCATTCCAAAAAAGAGAAGGTAAACCAAGTGATAAAGCAATTTTAACATCAAGAGCTATAGATAGACCATTAAGACCATTATTCCCAAAAGATTTTAGAAATGATGTAGTAGTTGTTGCAACAGTTCTTTCAGTAGAACAAGACAACTCACCAGAAGTAGCAGCTATGATTGGTGCTTCAGCAGCACTTTCAATTTCAGATATACCATTTGGTGGACCAACAGCAGCAGTAAATGTTGGATTAGTTGATGGTAAAATAGTTATAAACCCAACAGAAGCACAAAGAAAAGTATCTGATTTAACATTAACAGTAGCAGGAACTGAAGAAAAAATAGCAATGATAGAAGCTGGAGCAAACGAAGTTCCAGATGATGTTATGTTAGAAGCAATAAAAGAAGGACATAAAGAAATCAAAAAGATTTGTAAATTCATTGAAAAAATGAAAGAGGGAATTGGTAAACCAAAATTCGAATACAAATCATTTGCAGTCAATCCAGATGTATATGCATACATAGAAGAAAACTTCAAAGAAGAAATGAAAGAAAAAGTTCAAGAAAAAGACAAAGAAACAAGAGACAACAATATTGCAGAATTATCTGACAAAATAGCAACAAGTTATGCAGAAAAATTTGGAGAAGAAGCAGCAGAAGAACACAAATCTGATATTGGAGAAGCAATCTATAAATTAGAGAAAAAATGTGTAAGAGAAATGATTTTCTTTGAACACAAAAGAGTTGATGGTAGAGCAATAGATGAAATTAGACCATTATCATGTGAAATAGACTTATTACCACGTGTTCATGGAAGTGCATTATTTACAAGAGGACAAACTCAAGTTCTTTCAGTTACAACATTAGGAATGATAAGTGAAGAACAAACACTAGATGGAATAGATACTGAAGAATCAAAAAGATATATGCATCAATACAACTTCCCAAGCTATAGTGTTGGAGAAGCAAGACCACCAAGAGGACCAGGAAGAAGAGAAATAGGACACGGAGCATTAGCTGAAAAAGCATTAGTTCCAGTATTACCTTCAAAAGAAGAATTCCCATATGCAATAAGAGTTGTATCAGAAGTATTATCATCAAATGGTTCAACATCACAAGCAAGTATATGTGGAAGTACATTAAGCTTAATGGCTGCAGGTGTACCAATAAAAAGACCAGTGGCAGGTATATCAACAGGACTTGTAACAAATCCAAATGACGAAAATGACTATGTAATGCTTACAGATATTCAAGGATTAGAAGATTTCTTCGGAGATATGGACTTCAAAGTTGGTGGAACAGAAAAAGGTATAACAGCAATCCAAGTTGATATCAAAGTTGATGGATTATCATATAAAATTATAGAAGAAGCATTTGCTAGAACAAGAGTAGCAAGAAAACACATCTTAGAAGATGTTATGGCACCAGTAATTTCTAAACCAAGAACAGAAATATCAAAATATGCACCAAGAATAGTTTCAACAAAAATAAAAGTAGAAAAAATTAAAGATGTTATTGGAAAAGGTGGAGAAACAATAAACAAAATTATTGATGCAACAGGTGTAAAAATAGACATAGAAGAAGATGGACAAGTAATGATTTACTCAAATGATTCAGAAAAAGCAAACCAAGCATTAGAAATGGTAGAAGATATCGTAAGGGATGTAGAAGTTGGCGGAATTTATTACGGAACAGTTACAAGAATAATGAACTTTGGAGCATTTGTTGATTTAGGTGTAGCAGGAAAAGAAGGATTATTACATATTTCTAAAATATCTAAAGAAAGAATCAAAAAAGTTGAAGATGTTCTTCATGTTGGAGATAAAGTAACAGTAAAAGTAACTGAAATTGATGATCAAGGTAGAGTTAACTTAACAGCTATTTTATCTGATGATAAAGAGGAAAAAGAAGTAAAAGAATAATAATAAAGATAAAAAGATAACAAAAATTAACATATATATAAATAGGTTAAAGCTGTTATCTTTTTTTGGATTTAAAACATAAATAAAATATTGCCAAACCCCCTAAAACAATGTTATAATATAAAAGATAAAAAAGAAACACAGGAGAAAAAATGAAAAATAAAATAACCAATATCATAACATGGGTAATAATAATCACAATCCTAATATTCGCCTTCAAATTCTACCAAACAAACAACTTCAACGAATTCGTTAGAAGTGAAGCAAATTTACGCACATCAGAATTCAAAAGAGACAAAGAAACAAAATACTCAAAAACTGCAAGTTACAAAATAACATCAAACAACGAAAATGATGCAATGTTTTCCAAAAAAGTAAAAGTAGAAAAAAATACACCATACAAAGTAACATGTATGGTAAAAACTGAAAATGTAGTACCAGAAAACGACATATCAGGAGTAGGAGCACAAATTGCAATATCAGGAACATCTGAAAAATCAATAGCTATAACAGGAACTCAAGACTGGCAAAAAATAGAAATGATATTTAATTCAAAAAATAGAGAAGAAGTAGATATTGGATTTAGATTAGGTGGCTATCTAGGTAACTGCACAGGAACAGCATGGTTTTCTGATTTCACTTTAGAAGAGGGAACATTAAACGAAAGTAAAAATTGGAAATTTGCATGTTTTATATTTGAAAATACAGATGTAATAGTAAATGAAAAAGAAATAAAACTATCAATGACAGATACTGATGTATCAGACATAAGAGACACAATAAAAAGATTTGAATCAACAGTAACGGATTTATCAAATGGAAAAATGACAGGAAATTGTGATATTTATAAAATACAAGACCCAATAAATAAATTAACATATGATGAAGAATTTGGCTATTATGTAGCACCAGAAGATATAGAAAAATCAATAAAAAATGTTGTTCAACAAAATGATTATGACCACATATTTGTAATAATAAGATTAGGAAATGAAGAATTCCAAAATGATATTAAAATAAATGATTGGATTGGACTTCGGAGCAATGGATTACTATGGAATAGGGTATTCAAATATTAGATTACCAAATTCATCAAAAAGCTATATTTACAAATATAATACAAGAATAAATACTTTCCCAGAAGAAGTATTTCTACATGAATTTTTACATTCCTTAGAAAGAACAGCAGAAGAATATGATTACAAGATTCCAGCGTTACATGACTACGAAAAATATGGATACAAAAACCAGAACTTAACAGGATTAAAAGATTGGTATCAAGACTATATGAATAAAAATATAAAAACATCAAGTGGTTATATTGGATTACCACAAGAAGTATATACCTTAAAACCTGCTAAAATAACAGATTTTAAATATTCATATAAAATAGAAGAATTTCATGAGCCACAAAACATAATAGAAGAAATAAGACAATTATTTAAAAATGTTATAAATAATGTAAAAAACATAATAGAAAGAGTGAAAGAATAATGAAAGTATCAGAATTTAATTACAATTTACCAGAAGAATTAATAGCACAAGTACCACTAGAAAAAAGAGATGAATCAAGATTAATGGTTCTAGATAGAGAAAAACAAACAATCGAACATAAAGTATTTAAAGATATAATAGATTATCTAGAACCAGGAGATTGTCTAGTTAGAAACAATACAAAAGTTATACCAGCAAGAATTTATGGTAAAAAAGAAACCGGAGCACATGTTGAATTTTTATTATTAAATAATATCGAAGGAGATATCTGGGAAAGTATTGTTAGACCAGGAAATAAATTACATATTGGAACAAAAGTAATATTTGGAGATGGTTTACTAGAAGCAGAAATATTAGATATAATGCCAGGTGGAACAAGAAAAGTTGAATTCCACTATAAGGGAATATTTAATGAAATTCTAGACCAAATTGGATTAATGCCATTACCACCATATATTCATGAAGAATTAAAAGATAATGACAGATACCAAACAGTATATGCAAAATACGAAGGGTCTGCAGCAGCACCAACAGCAGGATTACATTTTACACCTGAACTATTAAAGAAAATAGAAGAAAAAGGTGTAAAAATAGCAAATGTAACATTACACGTTGGAATTGGAACTTTTAGACCGGTAAAAGAAGATGATGTAGAAAAACACGAAATGCATTCAGAACATTATTATATAAAAAAAGAAGACTGTGATAAAATAAATGAAACAAAGAAAACTGGAAAAAGAGTAATATCAGTTGGAACAACATCATGTAGAGTTCTAGAAACAATAGCAGATGAAAAAACAGGAATGGTAGCACCAACTGAAGGTGACACACAAATATTTATTTATCCAGGTTATAAATTTAAATGTATAGATGGATTAATAACAAATTTCCATTTACCACAATCAACATTATTAATGCTCGTATCAGCATTAGCAGGAAAAGAATATATAATGGGAGCATATAACGAAGCTGTAAAAGAAAAATATCGTTTCTTTAGTTTCGGAGATGCAATGTTTATAAAATAATAGGAGGAAAAAATGAAACCAGCAGTAACATACGAATTACTACACACCTGTAAACAAACAGGAGCGAGAAGAGGAGTTATACATACACCACACGGAGATATACAAACACCAATATTTATGCCAGTTGGGACACAAGCAACTGTAAAATCAATGACACCAGAAGAATTAAAAGAAGAAGTGCAAGCCCAAATAATCTTGTCAAATACATATCATTTATATTTAAGACCAGGACAAGATATAGTAAAAGAAGCGGGCGGACTTCACAAATTTATGAATTGGGACAGACCAATTTTAACAGATAGTGGTGGATTTCAAGTTTTCAGTTTAGGAGACTTACGAACAATTTCAGAAGAAGGGGTTGAATTTAAATCACATTTAGACGGAAGCAGACATTTCTTCTCACCAGAATCAGTAATGAAAACAGAAGAAGATTTAGGAGCAGATATCATAATGGCCTTTGATGAATGTTGTCCATATCCATCAACATATGAATATACAAAAAATTCAATGGAAAGAACAACAAGATGGGCGCAAAGATGTAAAGACGCACATATAACAGAAAATCAAGCCTTATTTGGAATAATACAAGGAGGATTTTTCAAAGACTTAAGAGATAAAAGTTTAGAAGATTTAGTGAAATTAAACCCATTCACTAAAACTGAATATTATCCTATTAAAAATAAAGTATTAAATGGGTTGTTAGGAGGTAAAGGTCTGCCAAAAGGTTCAGTATTACATATTGCAGCAGGTTCTGGAACTGGTAAATCAACAATATGCTTAAGAGATATTTGTTTAGATTTATTACAGCAAGGACAAGATGTTGCTTATATAGATGCAGACATGGGTATAAATGAAAATATGTTAGCTACAACAGAAGTAAAGCCATTTTTAAATAATACTGATAAAAATAAAGGTGGAACATTTTTAGTTTTTCAAAAAAGTTCATTTAAAGACGTTAATGAGTTAGTTCAAGATTTAGTAGATAAAGGAGTACAAATAATAGTTATAGATACTATTTCTATTTTAGACTCTGGAATGTATATTGGTAAAAATGCTTACGATATTGAAAATAGAAAAGTTGGAGGAGAAGCTGGAACTATTAGACAATTTATGAAAAACTTATATAATTTAGCTACACAAGATACTAGACAGTTGAATTTTATATTGTTAAATCATACAGCTAAAGAAATTGGAGGATTTTCATTTGGTCCACCTAAAGAAAGCCCAAAAGGAGGAGATGCTCCTATACAATATTCTAGCATAGTTTTACAATTGTATAAGTATTCATCAAAATCAGAAACTTTAAATGATAAGCCGATAGGTCAAAAGATTTATGCAGAAGTTATAAAATCTAGATATGCTGTAGGAAAAGTAAAAGTTCCATTTTTTATGAGGTATGGTAAAGGAATTTCAAATATTTTAACTTATAAAGAAATATTTGAAAGTGGAAAAGCTATTCCAGGATGTTATATAGAAGCAAAAGGTAGAACTTATTATTTAAGACATCCAAAGCTAAACGAAGAAATTAAATATGTTGGAAAAGATAATTTATTGAAAACTATTATAGATAATTATTCAATTATAGATAGATTATTTTCTTCAAAAGACTGGACTATAGATACTTCAGTAGAAAATGAAATTTTAGATGTAGAATTTACTATGAACGATATTGCATTATTACCAAAACAACTTCAAGATAAAAAAGTAATAACATCTATGAATGGAAATATTTATTTCTTAAAAGGAATAGATTTATTAGGGCAATCTTATGCTGTTTATTATAACTTAGATAGCAAAAAGTTATTTAAAGAGTGTAATTCTGTAACTTCTAATGTATCTCTAAGAGATTTTGATAGAGCTATGAAAGATGTAGAAGAGTACTTAAAAGTAATTAAAGAGGAAGAAGATAACAAAAGTATAGAAGAAAAGCTAGATGAAGTCGACATATAAATATTAGAAGGGAGGAACAAAAGTGAAAGTATCTGTAAAAGACTAACTTACCTTTATTTATATATTACATTAGGAGGTAATTCTAATGTATGGTTATATTTATGAAACAACTAATTTAGTGAATGGAAAGAAATATATTGGACAACATGTATCTTCTGTCTTTGATAGTAACTATTACGGTTCAGGCAGAGCATTTAAAAAAGCATTATCTTACTGGGGGAAAGACAACTTTAAAATAAAAATATTAGAAGAGTGTGCAAATCAAGATGAGCTAAATAGACGAGAAATCTACTGGATAGATACTTTTAGAAATCAATTTTCTTCAGATTTAATATATAACATTTCTGATGGTGGTATTGGAAACAATGGGGTTAAGTGCATATCTGAAGAACATAGAATAAAAATAGGAAATGCTAACAGAGGACGAAAACATTCTAAGAAAAGTAGAGAAAATATGTCTAAAGGTAGTAAAGGCTTTAAATGGATGACTCATGGAGTTATATCTATTAAAGTTAGAGATTATAATACAGAAATTAAATATCTAAATTTAGGTTATACTTATGGAAGAGTTTTATCAAAAGAATGGAGATTAAATATAGTACGTTCAAATTATAATAAGAAAGCTGGAAAAAAACTTTCTATAGAGCATAGAAATAAAATATCTAAAGCAAATAGAGGGAAAGTGTCTAGTATTAAAGGGATGATTGCAGTGAATAACGGACATATTAAAAAATATATAAATAAAGATGAGTTAAACTTATATTTATCTTTAGGGTATCAGCTAGGGTATCCTAAAGATAAAAGAAGAGAGGAGTGATTCGTATTCGTGTATCTGTAAAAGATTATCAAATAATAAAACAAGCAGTTTTAGAATTTAGACCAGGATTAACTTCTATAATAGGACCTTCTAATAATGGTAAATCTAGTATTTTAAAAGCTATAAAATCAGCAATATACACAGAGCCTGGCTCTACTCCAATAAGGAATGGAGCTCAGTCTTATATTGTTGGAATTCAAGATAACGGTCACACTGTAATATATCAGAAGAAAGACGGTTCTTCAAAGTATTTGGTAGATGGAAAATCATATTCTAAGTTTGGTTTATCTACACCAGAAGAAGTTTCAAATGCTTTAAACATTAGAGAATTAATTTTGAATGGAAATAAAACTCAACTAAACTTCTGGAATCAAATGGATAAGCCATTCTTACTAGATAAATCCGCTGGAGAATTATTCAAATTTATCTTAGATTCAGGAGAAAATGACCAGTTATCTTCAGTTTTAAAAGCTATGGTTACAGATAGACAATCTTTAAATAAAGAAGCAGATAATTTACAAGGTCAAATAACAGCATTAGAAGATTCTATAGATAAACAACAAAAAGAGTCTGATAAGCTAGAGCCAATTATAGAAAAAGCAAATAATTTAATAGATAAAAAATCTAAAGTTGATGAGTTAAACTCTTTGAAAAATTTAATCTATAATTATTTTCTTATAGATAAACAGATAAATGAGCATGAAACTAATTTAAGAATGATAGAAAATAAAGAAAAATTGTATAATAAATTAGATTTAAAATTATTTAAGAAAAAATTAGATATTAATAAAGATTTAGAAGATTATATACAAAATGATATTCAAATTTTAAATTTGTATAGTGATATAGAAAATACTAGTAAAAAATTAAGCATTTTAGATAAACTAAAATTATCAGAATTATCAGATTTGATAGATAAAGTTAATAAATATAAAATTATATTAAATGATATAGAAAAGTATTCAGATGTCATTTTGAAAATAACCAAAGCTATTCCAAATAAAGATTTAATAAATAAAATGTCATTATTAGAAGATAAGTATAAAATATTTGATAAAATCAACCGTTTCAGTGCTTTGTGTGAAAGAGAATTTGAAATAACTAGAGAAGTAGAAAGTTTAGAAAGTTCATATAATAGAATAAAAGAAATTGAAAAATTATTTAAAGTATGCCCATTATGTGGTCAAACTTTGGAAGGAGGAAATTTATGTATTTAGAAAAATTGATTACTCAAGATGGTAGAGATATAGAAGAAAAATTTAAAGAGTTAACTAATGAGCAACAAATATCTCTTATGGATGAAATAAAAGCTCAAAAAGATTCTTTAGACAAATCTAAAATAGTAGCAGAAACTAACTTGAATTCTTTAAAAGATAAAAAAGAAGATATTTTAAAAGAATTGAAAGACTCTTATGGGTTAAATTCTATAGAAGAAGCAGTAAATTTATTTAATGCACTTGGTTATGAAAAGTTAATAAATATAAATGATCATTTACTTGTATATGCTAATAAGGATGATGAATTTGTTATAGAATGCGTTAATAATAAGCATATCTATATAGAAATAGAAGATAAATGTAATTATATAGATAAGTGTTATAAAAGCGATGAAGAGATGAAAGATGTTATTAACAAATATAACTTACCATTAAAACAAAATAATTATTATGCTAAAAAAGCTTTAGATGAATTAAATGAAATTTAGAAAAGAGGTAATATATATGGATTTAAAGAATTTTAAATTAATGCCATTTTATGATTTGGATAAAAAATGGGCTATTTTAACATCTGGTGACAAGGAAAAATTTAATCAAATGACTGTCAGTTGGGGTGGCTTTGGAACTATATGGAATAAGCCTGTAGTAACAGTTTATGTAAGACATAATAGATATACATATGAATTTAT
>ERZ825670.3632-NODE-3632-length-12824-cov-3.318819_pt1 | contig 12824 bp, 12 predicted proteins | sample MGYA00519929_ERZ825670 | MGnify/ENA primary metagenome ERZ825670 (study PRJEB31778, sample SAMEA3449207) | human gut metagenome | biome: human gut; feature: human-associated habitat; material: faeces | place: United Kingdom | collected 2010/2012 ...
CATCATAGTAATTTGCAGCCGGATAGTAATGACGAACGGTCTCCTTCCCAGTTAGCAACGGAAAACTGGGATGCTCCGATTATTGTGACGACAAATGTACAGTTCTTCGAGTCGCTGTATGCTTGCCGGACTTCGCGGTGCCGGAAGTTACATAATATCTGTAATTCGGTTGTTATTCTGGATGAGGCGCAAATGTTGCCGGTTGAATTTTTACAGCCGATATTGGATATCTTGCAAAGCCTGCAATCGTCTTTTAAAACCAGTATTTTGTTTACCACAGCGACATTACCCGTGTCTGCCGGTCATATCGGGACGCGGCAGAAGGCTTTTAGCGGACTGAAGAGTCCCGTGACGGAAATTACTTCCGTGCATGATAATTTGTTTGAGGCTTTTAAGCGGGTAGAATTGCATTGGCCGGAATCGACCACGACTTTCGATGACCTTGCCGACGAACTGTCCGGATATGATTGTGTATTATGTATTGTAAATACCCGAAAAGAGGCGCGGGAGCTTTATCAACGGATGCCTGAAGGTACCTTGCATCTGTCGCGTATGATGTGTTCCGTACATATCATGGAAGTGATAAAATTGATCAAGCAGAAATTGAAGGACAATGAACCGGTTCGTGTGATAAGCACGCAGTTGGTTGAAGCCGGGGTAGATATTGATTTCCCGGTAGTGTACCGTGCATTTGCCGGTCTGGATTCAATCATACAGGCTGCCGGAAGATGTAACCGGGAAGGCAAGTTAAATAAGAAGGGTGAGTTGGGACAGGTCTTTGTCTTCAAACCGGAGAATAGTACTTTACGTGGTTTGATGGGAAAGGGGGCGGCTGCTTTGAGAGAACTGCTTCGGGTGTCTGATCGTACGGATTTGTTTGATCCGGCTGTTATGGCTCGTTATTTTATACTCTTTTATGGTAATTGTAATACCTTTGATAAAGCAGATGTAAAAGGTCTGTTATATAAAGGTTTTGCAGAAATGAACTTTATGTTTGCAACTGCTGCCGAGAAGTTCTGCCTGATTGATGATAAGAATTCTGTTTCCATCCTGGTCAATTATGTAGATGGAGCAGATCTTATTAGAGAGTTGAAAGAAAAAGGTCTGGAGTTTTGGTTATTACGCAAGTTGCAACAATATAGTGTATCTGTGAGAAAGTGGGATTTTGAAGAACTGGTGCGGTGTGGTAAAGTCATCGAATATTCAGGCGTATTCATTTTGGAGGACCCGAGTTGCTATGATCTGCAGGCAGGACTGGTATTGGATGGGGCTTGGGTGGAAGAACTGTTGCTGATAGAATAAAAGTAGGGTGATTGTGTAAATAGGATTGGATTGTTACCTTTGCAAGGTATTTTGTCATACCTTGCGGTGTGTGTGGGTTGAAACAGCTAATTTATTTTATTAGTGTAAGTCAATTGAAAGGGGCTGTCTTCAGATGTGAGACAGTCCCTTTATCATATGTAATTTTTCAGCTAATGTATTTTATATGTGTATAATTCAGTTAATTTATTTTATTTGCGTTATATATATAAATATACGCTGAAATGATTGTGATTTTGATTTCTGTGGTTTATATTTGTGCATTAATATTAAATCTGGAGCACATGAAAACATTGGATGGCTTACTCTGTAATATTCTTTTTTTAATTGAAAAATCACAGAAGAAAGGTAGTCAAAGATTGAATGCTGACAAAAGCTTATTGTATTGGGAAATCGGTAGACTAATTAAACAAGATGTTTATAGTAAAGAGGCAACACTTCATCGGATAGATACTTTTAAAGATCTTTCTCGTGAATTAGTGAAACGCTATGGTAAGGAATTTGAAATTAGACACTTGCTTCAAATGGAGTTATTCTTTGTATATTTTCCAGAAGTTGAAGTAGTGTCTGATTTATCGAAAAAGCTTACTTGGACTCATTTTTTGAAATTGTTTCTGATAGATAATAAGTTACATCGTGACGATTATGCAAAAGCGTGTAAAGAAGAAGGGTGGAGTAGTTCTGTTTTGCATGGTAAAATAAAGAAATTGATAATTTAATAAGTTGTGAGTTAAGAGGTGAATATACATGGCTTGAAATAATAAAATGAAGAATAATGATTATGATGCAATCATCCCTGTAAAACATTAGAACTGTTGCTAGTCCCAAATATTGCCGTGTCGCACCCCTAAAGGATGCGACCGGATAATGGAACGAACGCTGGTGCGTTTTACTCGTTTCAATTCATGTACCTCTGTAAGGTACGACCAGCTTACCAAAATGGACTGGCTGTCGGTTCCTGGTTTCAACCCACGTACCTCTATAAGATACGACAATAGTGATTGAGGTTACGGCTCCGGTTTTTCGGTTTCAACCCACGTACCTCTATAAGATACGACGTGCCGACAGGTAATATCCTGATCGTGCAAGGGGTTTCAACCCACGTACCTCTATAAGATACGACTTTATATCCCCAATTGTTCAGTTCCCCGCAGACAAGTTTCAACCCACGTACCTCTATAAGATACGACGATTATTCCGGCTGGTTCTCTGGCGCAATATGATGTTTCAACCCACGTACCTCTATAAGATACGACCCTTCTTCTATCAACTTATTTGCCGTTTCGTCCGGTTTCAACCCACGTACCTCTATAAGATACGACCGCATTACAAATAACACAAACATTTACAGTTTGTTACCAATATCTTTATGCGATAATAAACTTTTTGGATTCTTTATTGATGAAATAGAGCCAATAGATATGTGCAATAGACTAATAATCAATAAATGCGAAAACCCCGGCTTTTGGGGTAATGCTTAATGTTCGCGAACAGTTATATTATAAGTTCGTCTTCTACATTATAAGATGTGATGACACCTATGTATTCAACCCTTTTAGAATAATTATTTCCCAGGAAATAGAAACGGATACTATCTTTTTTATGATCTATGATATCCGATAGCTTTAATCTTAACTCGGTAAATTGAGCAGGCGAGACAGAGCATTCAAAAACGGAATTCTGGACGCGTTGGCCATAATTCAGGCATTGACGTGCTACCTGACGTAACCTGCGTTGTCCGTCGGAAGTCATCGTTTCAACGTCATATGTAACTAGAACATACATAAAATTACTTCATTAAAAAGACCGGATAATTATCTAAATCGTTTCTCAAAAAACGAGCTAAAAGCATCGCCTGAATATATGGGATAAGCCCTATTGGTACGGATTCATTCAAGTAGGGGTGGATTATTGTCTCTTTTTTTCTCTTCTGCCAGGCGAGTAAAACTTCCTTTCTGATATCTTCATCCATAACGATCCCGTTATCTCCGTGTTCAACAAAACCTTTATCGGATATCTGTTTACGATTGATTAAAGACAATACCAACCTGTCTGCCAGGTAGGCTCGTAACTCTTCCATCATATCCAACGCTAAACTAGCTCTTCCCGGGCGATCGGTATGTAAAAAGCCTACGTACGGATCGAGCCCTACTGTTTCCAATGCAGACTGTACCTCATGATTCAGCAATGTGTAAACAAATGACAACAGGGCATTTACTTTGTCTTTGGGCGGTCTTCTGTTCCTTCCGTTAAAAGGAAAATCCTCACATTGTGATATGATCATCTGGTTAAATACAGAGAAATAAGTTGTAGCGGCTTCTCCCTCTATACCTCTTAATGTATCGGAAGACTCAGCAACTAAAGCCTGATTCTTTGATCTCTTTAATTTTTCAGATACGGATAAAAACAAGGAAAGTTGTTCGTCGGAAGAAATATGATCTCTTTTGAAACGGTCGATAACTGTTCGGGAATTTGCTATCTTTCCGGCAATAAACAGACGGCTGATCTCCAGTGATTTATTTGCATCATCGGCAATCCTGTATTGTGTTCTTCGCAAAAGGACATTCCCTTTTGTCGGACCGGAAACTCTACCCTGGAACTGTCCGTTGGCACTTAAAAAACACAGCCCTACGTTTCTTTCGGCACACATCTTCATTAATGCTGGAGAAGCACCCATATATCCGAATGTGACAATACCTTCTATATTCAAAATCGGAATTCTGAATATATCTTTTTCCTTAACCCTGATCACTACGTTTTCTCCATCTTTAGTTAAATAGGCTTCAGGGGTAGTTACATATAATGTGTTCAATAATTTTCTCATATTTTAATCATATAACTGGGACAGGTAAGTATTCACTTTCGGTGTTTTTATCAGTACTTTAGGCATGCATACATCACATAATGAACATGACTTGCAATGCGCTTTGTATATTGCCGGCGGAAGGACTTTTTGTTCGTATAACCGGTGCATTTGGGCACATTTATTTTCAACCAGTTTCCGCAATTCTCCGGTAAACGGAACCTCTTCCCGGTGGCGGGTTTCCCCATAATACAAAAATCCTTTTTCTATGCTGACGTTATACATCTCTTCCAAGCAAACCGCTTGTGCGCATAGCTGAACTTCATCTATCTGATCTTTTTTAGGTTTGCCCCGTTTGTATTCGACCGGGATTAATTGCCAGAATCCCGGATATTTAGGATGTTGTATTGCATTTTGTCCGGAGGAGGAAGCAACCATCTCTACTACATCAGAGATTCCATAAAGTCCCAGCCGTCTGGAGACAAGCGTAACAGACCTTAATGTAACTATGCCTTTATTACGGTTCATCAAGGTTGGATCATCTACTTTTTGATGCATCCAGTTTCCTTCAATAGTGAGGTTGTTTTCCGCCCACTGTTGTTCGATATGTATAAGGGCCCATTGACGTTCACAGAAAGTTATATGCTGGATTCCGGAAAGCATCAACAGGTCCTCATCTCCGTATTCTATCATATCATGTCCAGTACTTCTACACCTTCCGGTAGTTTATCCTTGTCGATGGTAACAATATAATCGTCAAACGAACGGGGTGGGCGTTGGGCATCCTTAAGTTGAACCTTCACTAAACCGAATAAAGAATGGGCTGAAGCATTACCTAATGCTGTACTGTGTTTGAACACGATCAATTTGCGGGCATTCATCATTCCCCTGGCTGCTGAATGGTCGTGGTCGAACATGTTTTTCAGTGAATCCCAGAATAAGTTCAGATCCTCTTCATTGAATCCGGTCTGTACGGCTAAATGAGCGGAAATAAATCCGTTAGCTTTATACAATCCGTAAGGAACAGTGAATTTACGTCCCATAGTACGGTTATCTCCACTCTGTTTTTTAGCTTCATCTTCCGTTGCCACAGCCATACGGGTTATACTATGTTCGGCAGTAACAATCGGACTGATGGAACGGGCAAAAGTAAATTGGATAGGGCCACGGACCTGTCCTGCATTTTCACCAGTACTTAGTACGGCTCCAAATGTCCTTATGTCATAAAAGTTTCTGCACATCCATTGTCGGGCAGCCTCTGTTTTATCACCTTTCTCTTTTATATCTTTAACCCCTTCCTGTTTATGAGCTTCAGTGATCAGATTATTCAATACCGCTTTCTCTTTAATGAATATATCATACGGTCTTTCTCCTCCTTTTACTATTTGGACAAAGTTCCGGACTTTACGTTTCAGACAGACATCGGAAACCAGGCCTTCCCCTGTTTCCGGATCAACTCTGGGTAAGTTTCCGGCATCGGGATCACCATTCGGATTACCATCCTGTACATCAAATAAATAAATGAAGTCGTAACGATTGTTTATTGCTGTTTCCATATTTGTATAGTATTAATTTTTTTCTTTATCTGTTGTTGTTTTATATAAATCTTCTCTTTGATGGTAATAACCGATTGCGAAACGCGACTGGTCGTCCATCGATAAATATTTAGGTAACCCGTTACTATCCAGATCAGTGATAACACTTTGCAATAACTTTTCATAATAAACAGATTTCCCTGTATCAAATTTTGCAAGATGATGTCTGGATAGAGACAACAAGCGGCCGAATACAGTTGTCGGGGTTGTCGATGCTGCACCGTAGTAGCGTTCTTTAATCGTAGAATTAGCTCCCGGGATAGCATCACTCTGGATCTTTTCAAGGATAGCAAACAAGCGGCCACATAAGTACGCCTGGTTTTTATTTTCTAAATCTAGTGCCATTTGAATTTCTTTAGGTGGATTATTATGATTTCTGAATTTTCTATTTAAGTAGGCTTTGAGTATAGCGGCTCTTATCGACGTTATATTCCGGTCTGCTTTGATTCGTATCAGACATTGCATCTGCAATGTGGTTGGGTATGGCTGGTTGTCCCATATACTTTGGCTTAAATCGCTGGCTAAGCTGGGCGGCAGATTTTCCATTTTATTTAAGGATGCAACCTGGGTCAGTAAATTGAATAGAGAAAAATAGACTCTTTGATTCTTGCTTTTAATGATTTCCAGGTCCTTAAAATGTTGTCTGATATGGCTGGCAAATTCACCTACTGTTCCTTGTCGCCAGAATCTTATGGAAATACGGGCGGCATTAGGAGCTAAGCCTAAAATGTAAAAGGGTGTTTCATCCTCATCATTCAATACTCCGGAAGAAAGGGATTGAAGAAAGTCTCTGATAACTTCCGTATTTTTATCCGGATTATCTTTTGAAGGAGGTGCAAACATGAAACTGACACATTGCTCCAGTTTTGTCGGTTTCTGCGACCAGAAAACAACGGATGTGTCGTGTAAATGATATTTGTTGGAGGAGTCTTTTCCTAATAACGTATTTAATGCCGTGGTATAAGCAGCTTCAGCCTCTTTTGAAATAGGCGCGTTCATACCTTGTTCTTTATAATATGAATCGTAACCTGATTTCTTCTGAAAGCCGACCAGCTTTGCTCCGCTTTTGCCTCCGGGTATGGTAATGGCGCTATTGAGTATAGCTATCGGAGCCTTTTTTCCGGTAATAAGGCATATTCCTATCGGCTCATCCTTCTCCGAACAATCTTCAGTCGATGATGTTACATCCGGATTTTCGGCTACGATAGTATTTTGTCCGGCTATTTTAAAGGATATGTTTGTCCCGTCTTTTTTGATGCATTCTTCCCATAACGGGTCCGTTTTTATATGTTGAAGATTCTCCGGGTTATCGTAAAATCCGGCTACAGCCTGAATGTCTTCATTGGAAGGATGTATTTCAGCAAGCCGCCTGACTTCCTGAACAAAGGATTTATGTTGTTTAGCGGCATCATCCAGTGCTTTTGGCATTCCTTTATCATCCGTATTTTTAGGTTGGGCTAATACATATCCGAAATGGTCCCAAAATACATTTGCAGTTTGCCAACTGTTGCTGCCAGTACGCCCTTTACTTTTAACAACCAGATATTTTTTTGCTCGTTTTTGTTTTCCTACCCCCTCGGTGGTGTCCTGTAGTTCCAAAAACTTTCCTTTTTTATCTATCAGAATAAGATAAGGAATTTCTTTCCATTCTAATCCGCGGGGAGCGATGGTGCTCTCCGGATCAGCGGCTTTACGCTGGTAGTATTCGTATAATGCTTGCAGAATCATCGGCGTACCTCCTCACTGTTAATGGATGGAACAACCAAGACTCCTTGTTTCATTATTGCACGGAAGAACATTGGTTTCGGATCTTTTTCGTTTGTGAAATCCATATCATATAGCATATATCCTAAATCGCGGTCTTCGGGGATTCCGTTTCCTTTTACCGGATTTTCGATGTATGTGAAATCAGCGGAGAACTCACGGCAACCTAAATAGGGTTGATTGAAACATTGTCCTTTTTTAGCTCTGCGCTCGAACATTGCATTATATTTACCTGGATTTTCGTCAGAAGACCCAGCTGTCGCTTTCGACATATCTTCTTCTGTTCTATTCCTTATAGGTATAAATTCCAGTTCCGCGAAAATCCTGTAACAAACATCTTTCAGTAATAAACTGGATTTTTGTTGCCGGTTATCTTCAATGAATAACCCGGATGCACGAGGACTCATCAGGTTCCCGACCTCATTCCTTTTAAAGGAAAACCATTTAATGGGATTTAAAACTTCTATCCGGGTTATGTTCCATCGTATAGCAGGTTTCCAAAAGATAGCTTCAAAGATAGCACGTGCAGCAGAGGGAGTTATCACATCATAGCTGACTCTTTCGACTTTCATTTCAGGTCTGGTAAAACAGGCCATGCTTCCTTTAACCTCAAGACAGTATTCTTTATTCGTGTATACCATAAGTTTAGGTTAACAAATTGTGAATAATAATATAGGTGTCCACATTTTGAGAAATATACTTTCTCTGTTATTCCTATTTCACAAAGTTATGTTTTATTTTTTAATGAACTAAGCTTTCATGCTTTAATTTACAATGGAAGGCAAATTAATTTGATTTAGTAGAGGTAAATGACATAAGAACAGTCTATTGATGAATAATGACATTTTCTTTTTGTGGTCGTTTGTATTTTGTTTATAATTATACTTAGTATAGTAATTCTTAGTAATGAAACGAACTCACTAAGTAGATTGAAACGATGATGATTTGAACGCTCTGAAAAAGGAACGTGTCGCATCCGTAAAGGATGCGACCAAGTTTACACATGGTCAGGCATGGGTTAAAAGTTTCAATCCACGCACCCGTAAAGGATGCGACTAAAATGTATTTTTCACTGATTTGTCCAATGTAAGTTTCAATCCACGCACCCGTAAAGGATGCGACTTTTCAAAATAATCAATTATGGCAAATTTATATGGTTTCAATCCACGCACCCGTAAAGGATGCGACGTAAACAAAACTAAACTTATGATAGACATTAGAGTTTCAATCCACGCACCCGTAAAGGATGCGACGCCGACTAAAGCCAGTCGTCTGGTTGTCTGTGGGTTTCAATCCACGCACCCGTAAAGGATGCGACAATAAAACAAACAATTAATAAAAAATGTTTATGGTTTCAATCCACGCACCCGTAAAGGATGCGACCATGTGCGTTGCTGTTCATAACTTTCTAATTATGTTTCAATCCACGCACCCGTAAAGGATGCGACTATTTCTCCGGCAACAAAGCAAACCAATACGACGTTTCAATCCACGCACCCGTAAAGGATGCGACCATCGCGTCCTGTTATTTGTTCGTTCTACACTTTGTTTCAATCCACGCACCCGTAAAGGATGCGACAGAAGCAGGAAGTGTCCGTATGGATGTTTTTAAGTTTCAATCCACGCACCCGTAAAGGATGCGACCAGGTATCGATGTACATATCATTCTGAAAGATGTTTCAATCCACGCACCCGTAAAGGATGCGACATAGATAAAGTATCTGGCAAAGGCACTTGGAAACGTTTCAATCCACGCACCCGTAAAGGATGCGACACTTTTGGAGTAACTAATGAATAGGCTTCCGGAGTTTCAATCCACGCACCCGTAAAGGATGCGACATACACCGTCGTGAGACAGGCGTGTTGAAATTGTAGTTTCAATCCACGCACCCGTAAAGGATGCGACAAAAGCATTACCTTATTTGGGCGTAAGGCTTTTGGTTTCAATCCACGCACCCGTAAAGGATGCGACAATACATCCCCCAGGAGCAGGTACAACCGGATTGGTTTCAATCCACGCACCCGTAAAGGATGCGACTATCCCTCCCTTTCGGACAATGATTATCTGTTGGGTTTCAATCCACGCACCCGTAAAGGATGCGACGATCGGGAGCCCGCATAAACGAGAAAGGAGAAATCGTTTCAATCCACGCACCCGTAAAGGATGCGACTTTGATTATGAGGTGATGATAAATCATTACAAAGTTTCAATCCACGCACCCGTAAAGGATGCGACTACATGTGCATTTTGGACTACACAATCAAATTATGTTTCAATCCACGCACCCGTAAAGGATGCGACCCTTTCCGAAAGTGAGTCCTTTTGATTTACGAAAGTTTCAATCCACGCACCCGTAAAGGATGCGACTGTCGGACGTTATAGCCGGTTGGAATCTGCTATGTTTCAATCCACGCACCCGTAAAGGATGCGACACACCTGTCAGATTACCACCTTCACCAGCTTCACGTTTCAATCCACGCACCCGTAAAGGATGCGACGATAAGTTGTATATAGGATGTACTACAACGGCAGTTTCAATCCACGCACCCGTAAAGGATGCGACCTGCTCCCAGTGCTTGATTTATTAATATCTAAAGTTTCAATCCACGCACCCGTAAAGGATGCGACCTTCATGGGTGCCGGGACTACAGCTGTCGTTGCCAGTTTCAATCCACGCACCCGTAAAGGATGCGACATTGCAATATGGTTCTTTATTAAAATATCACGTAGAGTTTCAATCCACGCACCCGTAAAGGATGCGACGCACGTCCAGTACCAATAGCTTGATCCGGATCGGTTTCAATCCACGCACCCGTAAAGGATGCGACTCAATGAGGGTATGATTGATATTTCAAATGCTGTGTTTCAATCCACGCACCCGTAAAGGATGCGACCTCTTCAATTAAAGCCAACCCTGTAGCGATACTCTCGTTTCAATCCACGCACCCGTAAAGGATGCGACTACATGTTTATGGAAAGCTTTATTGATAACATTTTCAGCATATAATTTTGCGAATAATAAAGTGTACAAATAATAGGTATTTGTATAGTTATTAATAATATTGTAAATATCAGAATAACAGGGAGTGCGAACATCCTGTGTTTTTACAACCACTTTGGGTTCGCGTTTTATCTGTTATTGAAACATTGTTGCGTTATAATGTTATATATAAAGTAATCCGTAACTTTGCTTACAAATTTAAGAATAAGCTTTTGGTATATACAATAACATGAACAAAAAAATTCTTCAATTAGCAATTCCTTCTATTGTTTCAAATATAACCGTTCCGTTATTGGGACTGATTGATGTCGCTATTGTCGGTCATTTAGGATCGGCGGCTTATATAGGGGCGATTGCCGTAGGAGGGATGCTATTCAATATTATTTACTGGCTGTTTGGTTTTTTGCGGATGGGGACGAGTGGTATGACTTCGCAGGCTTTTGGACAGCGTGACTTGAAAGAGGTGACACGTGTTTTGTTACGGGCAGTGGGAGTGGGGCTGTTTATTGCTTTATGTCTGTTGCTGCTTCAATATCCGATCCGGAAAATAGCTTTTCTTTTGATAGATGCTACTCCGGAGGTGCGCGAACTGGCTACGGTTTATTTTAATATTTGTGTATGGGGAGCACCTGCCGTATTGGGATTTTATGGCTTTGCTGGGTGGTTTATCGGCATGCAAAATTCACGTTTCCCGATGTTTATAGCGATTACACAGAATGTGGTGAATATTGTTGCCAGCCTTTCTTTCGTGTATTTGCTGGATATGAAGATAGAAGGAGTGGCGTTGGGTACGTTGATTGCTCAGTATGCCGGACTTTTTATGGCTTCGTTGCTTTGGCTTCGTTATTATGGGCGGTTGAAGATTGCTTTTCGTTGGCGGGAGATAATCGGCAAGACAGCTATGAAGCGTTTCTTTCAGGTGAATAGCGATATCTTTTTCCGTACATTATGTTTGGTGGCCGTCACTACCTTTTTTACATCGACAGGTGCACGGCAGGGAGATGTCGTATTGGCTGTTAATACGTTGTTGATGCAGCTGTTTACACTATTTTCCTATATAATGGACGGCTTTGCCTATGCCGGCGAAGCGATGACCGGACGTTATATTGGTGCACGAAACAATACTGGATTACAAAGGATGATTCGTCTGTTATTCCGTTGGGGATGGGGATTGTCGTTGTCTTTTACGATTCTATATATGATAGGTGGACAAGATTTTCTGGGATTGCTGACGAATGATACAACAGTCATTAATGCTGCCGGAAGTTATTATTATTGGGTTTTGGCTATTCCCTTGGCTGGCTTTGCCGCTTTCCTTTGGGATGGCATCCTGATTGGTGCAACGGCTACCCGGTTGATGCTTTATTCGATGCTGGTGGCTTCGGGAATGTTCTTCCTGATCTATTATATCTTTTATGCCTTAATGGGAAACCATGCCTTATGGATGGCATTCCTGATCTATTTATCATTAAGAGGGATTATGCAATGGATATTATGGCATTCTTCTCATCGGTAATATCTGAAAAAAGCCGGATATCAGAATAAAGATGATATCCGGCTTTTTTATGGAGAGACAATCTTATTATTGTCTGTAGTTTACTAATTCGTCAGCGTTGAACTTTTCGATGAAGCTGTTGTGTTTTTCTACTTCGGCTTCTGTATAGTTCAAGTATACTACGGCTGATTTACTGAATAATTCAGGTGCTTTTGTTGCATCCTGGATCAACAGGTGAGCCATGACGCAGTCGGCAGCCATTTCATAAAGGCGGCGGGCAACGAAGTCCAGTAATTCTTGATTTTGTGCTTCCTTCACTTTGTTCATGCATGCTTCGAGCTTGTTGGCCATTTCTACCAGTCGTGCTTTCAGCGGTTCCATTTCCGCAGAACATGGGATGGCTTCGAATTCGCGGATGGTTGCCAGATAAGAACCGTTTGTTACATAACGGATAGCGGCAACTGTCTGCAACTGGGTCGTACCTTCGTAGATGCTGGTGATACGTGCGTCGCGGTAGATGCGCTGGCAGGCATATTCCATCATGAAGCCCGAACCTCCGTGAATCTGGATACAGTCGTAAGCATTCTGATTAGCGTATTCAGAGTTCATACCTTTGGCAAGCGGAGTGAAGCTGTCTGCCAGTTTGGCGTATTTCTTCTGTTCCAGACGTTCTTCCGGAGTCAGCTTGCGTTCGCGTGAGATGTCGTCCAGTGCTTTGTAGATGTCTACGTAGCGGGCTGTCTGGTACAGCAAAGCACGTCCGGCATCCAACTTACCTTTCATGATAGCCAGCATATCGTATACTGCCGGGAATTCGATGATTGCTTTACCGAATTGCTTACGGT
>ERZ825670.3639-NODE-3639-length-12802-cov-3.682749_pt1 | contig 12802 bp, 13 predicted proteins | sample MGYA00519929_ERZ825670 | MGnify/ENA primary metagenome ERZ825670 (study PRJEB31778, sample SAMEA3449207) | human gut metagenome | biome: human gut; feature: human-associated habitat; material: faeces | place: United Kingdom | collected 2010/2012 ...
GCTCTTTCCTCTCTTATTATCTCTTATGTATATATAAAGTATTTAGCTTTTAAAAAATTGCCTTTTTTTATGCATTTTATTAAGAAATGTAAAGTTTGGTTTAAAAAATTGCGATAATCACAACATAACTTAATATTTTTGATATAATTTACTTAGTGTTGGGGAGATTATGAGAGAAAGATTTCTTTTATTTATAATATTATCTTGCTTGGGCGTGTTTTTATACGTCTTTCAGAATTACGTAAATACAACTGTAGGTTTCGTTATTTTATGTGTGTGTATGGTGATTTATGGCTTGTATTCTATAGCTGCGACAAAGTATCAGAAGCGTAAGCTGAAGAAACATCCGCCAGTTGTGAATGAGAATTATAAACCTTTTGTTAGTATTATGATTCCTGCTCATAACGAAGAGTATGTAATAGCCAATACTGTTGAAAACATTTTAGGCATGGACTATCCGTTTTTTGAAGTAATTATAATTGATGATAGAAGTACGGATAATACAGCAGCAATCATTAAAGACTTAGAGGCAAGGCATGAGAATGTAAAAGCTCTTATTCGTGAGCAGGGTGCTTTTCCGGGAAAATCTGCTGTATTAAACGATGCTCTGGTTATTGCAAAAGGGGATGCTGTTCTGGTATTTGATGCTGATGCAACAGTTGATTCTGATTTTTTAAAGAAACTGGTTCCAAATTTAGAACCAGCAGATGTCGGGGCTGTTCAAGCAAGAAAGATTATTAGAAATAAGGATGTAAATTTCCTTACAAGATGTCAGAATAACGAGTATACTTTAGATACTTATCTGCAGGTAGGAAGAGATGCCGTAAAAGGTGCTGTTGAGCTTCGAGGCAATGGCGAACTTATCAAACGTAAAGCTTTAGAAGATATTGAAGGATGGAATAACTATACGATTACTGATGATTTAGATATGTCCACTAGGCTTCATATAAAAGGATGGGACGTGCGTTTTTGTCTTGATGCTTGTGTTTACGAGGAAGGTATTGTTTATCTTATGCCTCTGTTCAGGCAGCGCAGAAGATGGCTGGAGGGTACTATTAGAAGATATCTTGAGTACTTTGCAGAGGCAATGAAATCTAAAAAAATGTCACTTCGTGCGAGGCTGGATATGGCAATTTATATAACACAGTTTATTATGCCTCTGTGGTTTATGATGGAAGTATTTTTCAGAATTGTAAAATTACTTACAGATAAGATTGATCCTTACAGCCTTCATAATGTTTTGTGGTCATCATTGATAGTTTCTCTTGTTGTAGGTTTGGGTTTCCTTTTTGCAATTCGTTACAGCTTAAGAAAATATGATTATGTGCCGAGGATGAGCGCATTAAAGCAGGCGTTCGAAACAACAATTTACTTTTTAATTATATGGTTTCCTATGGAATTGTTTATTTGTGGTAAAATATTATTCTGCAAGAAAGATATGAACTGGGGAAAAACAGCTCATGGTCTTGTAAAAGAAGAAGAATCCCGTCAGGAAGCGGTAGGTATAAAAGAAGAAAATAACGCAGTAGAAAGCGTAACAGTTTAGTATTTGGTATAATAACGAGGTATGAATAGATGATGACAGATGTTAATAATTTTCAGTATGTAAGAGAACATGTAAGAGAGGTTCCTGATTTTCCGAAAAAAGGAATTTTGTTTCTTGATGTAACTACTATTGTAAAAGATGCTAAGGCGTTTAACATGTGTATTGATTTTCTTTATGAAAAGTTTAAAGATGAAAATATTGATTATGTTGCCGGAATTGAATCAAGAGGGTTTATTTTTGGTGCACCTCTAGCCTGTAAACTCAAAGCAGGCTTTGTTACTGTAAGGAAACCAAATAAACTGCCGGCAGATACTATTAAAGAAACTTATGACTTAGAATACGGAACGGATACTATTGAAATGCATGCAGATGCAGTAAAAGCCGGTGATAGAGTTCTTGTTATTGATGATTTGCTAGCGACAGGCGGTACAGCTGTAGCTGCTTGTAATCTTGTTAAAAAAGCCGGAGCTGATGTAGTAGCTTCTGCTTTTATAATTGAACTTGATCCGCTAAAGGGCAGGGAAAAAATTGAAGCGTCAGGTGTAAATGTAGTTTCAATGCTCAATTATGACTTAGATTAGTTCCTCTTGTTTGTTAAATATCAAACGGGCTTTCTTCTTTGTAGTAATTCTTTTTGCCTTTACGCATTTTGTCGTTGCGTTTTTTTACATCTTTGGATACATTTTTATAGGCATTATCCAGAGAAATTTTAGCAAGCGGTTTATTTGTAGCCCTGTCATTTACAACGAGCCAGAATGATTGTTTAACGTTATTTACAGAAAACGAAATTCTTCCGGCAAATCTATCACCGGGTTTTAGCTGTGAGAATAAAAGTTTTGTATCACCGAATATTGAAGGATTATAGACTGCATTGTAGTCATTCATCAATGCCAAATCCATACCGGAAAAGGCTTTTTTTGACATGTTAGAAATAGAGAGTGACAGTGTTATTGTATTAACTTCTCCAAACGGATCTTTTTCATACAAAATATTTGCAATTCTAATATCAAGTCCTGGGTATTTTACCTCTTTTTGTTTTAAAGCTTCATCTCTATATACGGGAAGTTCGACATTAGAAAGGATACGGACTTTAATTTCATCCCCTGGTGCTATTAAAACATTTTTTCCTTTTCTGTACAAAGACATGCCTAATCCAATTGTACCACCAATAGCGGCTCCTCCTGCAACAGTATAACCTTGAGAAGCTATCGCAGCTTCTAAACCCAGAGCTTGAATGGCAAATAAACCGCCCGCAACTCCGCCTACGGCAGTATATCCTACGTCTGTTGCAATTATTTTGGTAGCAGCCTTAAGCGGGTGAAGCTTGGTAGACATTTTACCTTCGATAGCAATTTCTCGGCCGTCAGGGGTTACAAGGTAGTCAAAACTCAGGCTTAAATGCCCGTCACGGCCGAGCCTTTTTGCTTCGCTTGTTTGGGTAATAGTACCGTGGGCAACTGTGCCTTTAGGGATTATTACGCCTTTATCTCCGATAACATCACTTGTAACTTCTGCAAAAAATTCGTCGCCTTCCAGAGAAAAAGAACCGTCTAATACCTGTGATACAGTCATTTCTATAATATCTTTTTTCTCAAGAGTTTCTTTCTTACCGGTAAAAAGTTCTTTATCCGGTTCAGAGAATTGGTCATCAAATTCTGCATGACCTTGATACTGAATATCAGCAATAGCCGTACTCATTGACAATAAACTTATTAATAATAATCCCGCTAACCTCTTCCTCATACACTCATTATACTATGTTTCTGTTAAATCAGCAAACTATTGTAAATATCAATTGTAGTTGTGCAAATTCTGAGTTCTCTATCGATAAGACTTTTAATTGTATTTTTGTAACAAAGCAGCAATGCTTTGTCTAAACTTTCATTAAGCGCTACTCTAATGGGTTCGCATATTTCACAGGGTCGTGTGTGTGTTTCAATTTTATCAGCTAGAAAAATTATTTTTTCAAAAGGTGTCATATTAACCTTGCCAATTGTATGCCATCTTATCGCTGATAAGATTTCTTCATCGTCAATCTTAAATTCTTTTTTTGCAATATATGCACCAACCGGAGCATGATGAGTCTTTGGACTGCACAGTTCGTCCTCTTCAAGATTTAGAAAGTTTCTGATGATATGTAGTGTTTCATCTTTTGGCAGACACTTTGCGCAATCATGAATCAATCCTGTAAAATATGCTTTTTCAGGGTTTTCTCCAAAACGTTCTGCCAGTTCTCTTGCACATTCAGCTGTTCCGAGAGAGTGTTCATATCTTTCCGGCGACAAATTTGCCTTAAGCCAGTTATCAATATATTCATATGTACAGGTCATTTTTTTCTATATAATCCTTTACTTGTTCAATATTACTATTATGGTCTTTTCTGATATTTGTAGAAGATATGTCTAGAAAATTAAGCGGTGCTATTAATAAAACTAATACTATATGTATATTTATTAACCAATTAAGAGAAAAGGTTGGAGTCATGTTTGGTAATCCTGAAACTACACCAGGTGGTCGCGCACTTAAGTTCTATTCTTCAATAAGATTAGATGTAAGAAGAGCTGAACAAATTAAACAAGGAACTGATGTAATAGGAAATAAAACTGTTGTTAAAGTTGTTAAAAACAAAGTTGCTCCTCCATTTAAAACTGCTGAAGTTGAAATTATGTATGGAGAGGGTGTAAGTAAAGAAGGAGAGATTATTGATATTGCTTCTAACTTGGGTATACTTGAAAAGAGTGGAGCATGGTATGCATATAATGGACAAAAAATAGGGCAAGGTAAAGAAAATGTTAAAATTCTTTTAAAAGAAAATAGAGAATTATTTAATGAAATTAATGAAAAAGTAAGAGCGCATTATAATTTTAATGGTGCTAATGGTTTGGATTCTAAAGAAAGTGCTGAGTAGGCATTTTTCTTTTTCTTTTGAAAAAAAAGATTGACTTTAGGAGTAAATATCTTTAAAATAGAATTAGAGGTATTTAAAAATACCTTGAGACTAAATATATAGTAATGGAGGAAATTATGGATAATATCGGATTCTCCATTTTGCTAGTAGTAGTTGGATTGTTTTTGGGAGTTCTTATAATACTTTTAATGAATAAATTAAGAATATTAAACTCTGGAAAAGAAGCTGATAAATTAATTGAAAGGGCTACAAAAGAAGCTGAAAAACTTAAAAGGGATAAGATTATTGAACTTAAAGAAGAAAGCTATAAACTTAAACAAGATACTGATAATGAAATTAAGGAAAAGAAAAAAGAAATTCAAGACCTTAAAAATCTTGTTGAGAGTAGAGAAAATAGTTTAAATAAACGTGATGAACTTTTACAAGAAAGAGAAAAAAATCTTGATTTAAGAGATAAAGATTTATTGGCCAAACAAAAGGAAATTCAAGAGAAAGACGCAAAAATGGAGTCTATATTGAAAGAACAAATTGAGTTGTTAGAACGTATTAGTGGATTTAGTAAAGAAAAAGCAAGAGATTTAGTCATGAAAAAAGTTGAAGAAGATATGTCTAAAGAAATTGCGATTTACTTAAGAGAAAGAGAAAATGATGCTAAATTAGAAGCTGATAGAAAAGCAAAAGAGTATTTAGTATCAAGTATGCAAAAGTATGCAACCGATGTTGCAAATGAGCAAACAGTTAGTACTGTAACTTTACCTAATGATGAAATGAAAGGTAGAATTATAGGAAGGGAAGGAAGAAATATTAGAACTATTGAAGCAATTACTGGTGTTGATTTAATTATTGATGATACACCTGAAGTAATAGTTTTATCAAGTTTTGACCCACTTAGAAGAGAAATAGCTAAAGTAACTATTGAAAACTTAATTAAAGATGGTAGAATACATCCAGCTAGAATAGAAGAAATTTATGATAAAGTTTGTGAAGACTTTAAAACAACTATTAGAGAAAAAGGAGAAGAAGCTTTATTTAGTTTAGGTGTTACTAGGGTTAATCCTGAACTTGTTACTTTAATAGGCAAATTATACTTTAGAACTAGTTATGGACAAAATTGTTTACAACATAGTATTGAAGTTGCTAATTTAGCTGGGCTTCTTGCAAGTGAAATGGGAGAAAATGTTCAACTTGCTAAACGTGCAGGACTACTTCATGATATAGGGAAAGCTATTGACTTTGAAGTGGAAGGCTCTCATGTTGAATTAGGAAGCGAGTTTGCTAAAAAGTATGGAGAGAATGATGTAATAATAAATACTATTGAAAGCCATCATGGTGATAAGTTACCTAAATATGTAATTAGTGAATTAGTCGCAATAGCTGATACACTTTCAGCAGCACGTCCAGGAGCAAGAAATGATTCATTAGAAAACTATGTAAAGAGATTAGAAAAATTAGAAGAGATAGGTAATTCTATTCCTGGAGTTGAAAAGACATTTGCAATGCAAGCAGGTAGAGAATTAAGAGTAATTGTTAGACCTGAAGAAGTTGATGATGTTGAGTCTTATAAAATAGCTAGAAATATTAAAGATAGAGTGGAAGAAGAAATGCAATATCCTGGTACTATTAAAGTTGTAGTTATCAGAGAAACAAGAGCTGAAGAAATTGCAAAATAATCAAAAGTACTTGAAAAATAGTACTTTTTTTTATTATCATTTTAATGTAATAGAAAGAGTAGTTTGTACATAAGGGGTATTATATAGAATATTAATATATTCTAGTTGTTTTCGTTTACTTTTATATGGATAGAATAACTTTTCCCATTTTTTCGTGTCTTAAAAAGAAAGAAAGGTGTAATATGCAAAGAAAACAATTAACACTTGTAATAGTAAGCTTACTTGTAGTAGTACTTAGTGTATCACTAGCTTACTTTACAGCACAAATAATAGGAAAGGGGAAAACTGTAGATGTAAGTAGTGCAAACTTACAAATAGTATTAGATATGCTTGAGTATTTGTTATAGGTGACTTGTTAATCCTGATGAATTATAGAGTTAAACTGTAATTGGTAAGGCTATAATAAGTACAGTTATATCACTAAATTCAGATGTAGTTTGGTCTAGTGGAGACACAACAGCAACAAACCCTTATGAAATCGTGCTAAATTAAAATAACAGTCGAGTGGCTGTTATTTTTCTTCTGTGATAAGCTTATACATTTCTTCTACTGTTTTGTCTGGAACTATAGTGTATGTTGGTATTAAATGTAAGTGAAAATGTTTAATTTTTTCTGCTTCTCCATTATTTTGAACAAGTATAATACTTTCAGGATTAAGTTTAGTCTCTAGTAATTTTTTTATATCTTTTGCCTTTTTAAGTATTTTAGTTAATAGCTCTATATCTATATCATCTAGATCTTTGTAATGTTCTTTTGGTATTATTAAAGTGTGTCCTGGACTATTTGGAAATGCATCCATTATTACTTTTAAGTCATCATCTTCATAAAGAGTGTATGACGCTTGTTCTCCTTTTATTATGTTACAAAATAAGCAATCTTTCATTTTCTTTCACCTCTAAATTAATTATAAAAGAAAAAATGGTATTAATCAAGAGTAATAACTATACTAAATAATTAGTTTTACATAGTATATAGTGTAGGTGATGTTTGTGAATTTAGATAAGTTTTTTCCTATGAAAAAGGAAGAATTAATATATTTTGATAATGCTGCGACTACTTTTAAGCCTATACAAGTGATAAATAAAGAGATAGAGTATATGAGTATGTATACTGCCAATTCACATAGAGGAGACTATAATATTAGCTTTAAAGTTGATGATGAGATAGATAATACAAGAGAACTTGTCAAGAGTTTTATTAATGCTAGACATAAAGAAGAGATAATTTTTACTAGTAATACTACAGATAGTTTAAATTTAGTAGTTAATGGATACTTTAAGAATTATTTATCTAGTAACGACGAAGTAATTTTAAATAAAGCAGAACACGCTTCTAACATTTTACCATGGTTAATGTTGAAAAAAAGTATTGGTTTTAAAATAAAGTATGCCGCTTTAGATAAAGATAATACTTTAAGTTTAGATAGTATAAAGAAGTGTATTACTAAGAATACGAAGGTAATTAGTTTAGCTTATATTACAAATGTAATAGGTGATAAAAGGAATATTAAAGAGATAGTAAGTTATGCACATAAGCATGGTATTATAGTAGTTGTGGATGCAGCTCAGGCAATTGGACACACAAAAATTGATGTTAGAGATATGGACGCAGATATGCTCGCGTTTTCTGCTCATAAGATGTGTGGTCCGACTGGTGTTGGTGTTCTTTATGCTAAAAAAGAGTTACTAGATAAGATGTTGCCTGTTAATTTCGGTGGTGGAATGAATCTTAATTATCATGAAAGTGATATTAGTTTAGCAGAAATTCCTTATAGATTTGAAGCAGGTACTCCTAATATAAGTGGAATTATATCTTTTGGTGAAGCAATAAAGTTTTTGAATATGGTAGGGCTTGATAATATTGAGAGAATAGAAAAACACTTGAGAAAGTATTTGATTAATGAACTAAAAAAAATAGATTATGTTAAAGTTTATAATGAAGATATACTATCTAGCATCGTTTTAATTAACATTGATGGGATTACTTCAGGAGACTTAGGATTATACTTAAATACTCATGGTATATGTGTTAGAAGTGGAAAACATTGTACAAAGATGTTAAAAGATGAAAGTGGGTTTACTGATACGGTTAGAATAAGTTTATATTTTTATAATTCTTATGAAGAAATTGATAAGTTGGTGGAAGCTCTTATGGATTACAAAGCTATTATGGAATTTGTAAATAAATAGAAATGGTACTATATATGGTACTAATAGTGTTGAAAATATAAAAAAATGTTAATTTTTGCATTTTGTTGATAACTCCAAATTTTAATAATTTGGGTTATTTTTGTTTAATTTTTTAATTTTTTTCGTTTGAGTTTGTCAAAAAATATGGGTTAATTTTTAAAATTGGTGTATTTGCATTAAAAAAAATAATGTGTTATAGTGTAGTCACGAAAGGAGGAAAAGTATGATAAACAATGTGATTTTGTTAGGGCGTCTTACTAAAGACCCAGAGCTTATTACTAGTGAAAAAGGAAATAAAAGACTAGTTATTAATTTAGCAGTTGATAGAGACTATAAAAATCAAGATGGTATTTATGAAACTGATTTTGTAAGATGTGTCCTTTGGAATACGATAGCTGAGCATACCTGTGAATATTGTTCAAAAGGAGACACAGTAGGAATTAAGGGAAGAATACAAACTAGTAGTTATACTAAAGATGATACAAGAGAATATATAACAGAAGTCCTTGTAGAAAAACTAAGTTTTGTAATGTCAAAGAAAAATCCTGATAAAGTATTACAACTAGAAGACGCTACTTTAGAATAATATTCAAAGTTGTTTCTCTTTCCGTACTTCTACCTCTTATATCATAACTAAATCCACTTGAATATTTGGCTTAAGTTATGATAGTAATTATCTAATATAGATTACCCCCACTAAAAATCTGTTGACAAACCTCATATTTATTATATAATTAATATGTAGTAAATAAAAAATATTAATTAGAAAAGTTAAAGTTATAATAATTCAAATCTTTTAAGAGAGGTGGAAGTATGGAAGGAGAAACAACAATTTTAAATAAGATAGAGAATAATAAAAGACTAACAAAAGAGGAAATAGCATTTATGGTAAATGGTTTTCTTGATAAAAGCGTTAGCGAAAACGTTATGAGTAAGTTTTTGTTACTAGTTAAAGAGAAGGGTTTAAGTTATAAAGAAACGTTTTATTTAACAGACGCGATGATTAAAAGTGGAGAGGTACTTGATTTAAGCAATATAAATAAGGTTGTGGTAGACAAGCATTCTACTGGTGGAGTTGGAGACAAAGTAACTTTTTTAGTAAGTCCAATTGTAAGCGCTTTAGGTATAGGTGTGATGAAAATGAGTGGTAGAAGTTTAGGGTTTACAGGAGGAACTATTGATAAGTTAGAAAGCATTCCCGGTTATAGAGTAAAAATAACTAATGAAGAGTTTCGTAATAATGTAAATAATGTTGGTGTTAGTGTAATTAGTCAAACAAGTGCACTTGCTCCCGCTGATAAAAAAATATACGCTTTAAGAGACGAGATAGGTGCAGTTGAAAGTATTCCTTTAATTGCTAGTAGCATAATGAGTAAGAAGATAGCTTCAGGTGCAAAATATATAGTTATTGACCTTAAAGTTGGAAAAGGTGCGTTTATGAAGAACGTTAAAGACGCTAAGACTTTGGCTAAGTATATGATTAAAATAGGAAAGTATTTTGATAGAAAAGTAGTTTGTGTATTAACTCGTATGGACTCTCCATTAGGTTATACTGTAGGAAATGCAATTGAAGTAAAGGAAGCGATAGAGTTTTTTGATGGTAAACAAGAAAAAAGACTTTTAGAATTAGTTACTACTATTTCAAGTTATATGGTTAGTTTAGGTGCTAATGTAAGCTATAAGACAGCAAGAAAGCAAGTGATTGAAGTAATAAAAAATGGTAAAGCTAAAGAAAAGTTTTATGAGTGGATAAGTAACCAAGGTGGAGACTTAAGTAGTGTAGTGTTAAGTGAAAATAAAGCTATTGTAAAGTCTAAAGAGAGTGGATACATTAGTGAAATTAAACCTTTAGAAATAGCAGAGTTAGTAAGTAGCTTGGGCGCTGGACGTGTTAAAAAGGAAGATAATATCGATTTATCTGTAGGTGTAAGGCTATTTAAAACTTTATATGATAAAGTAGAAATAGGAGACATAATTGGAGAGATATATTATAAAGATTATGTAAATGATATGGAAAGTAAACTAGCTAATTCTATTAAAATAACTAGTATTAAACCTAAAGAAAAGGACATAGTAATAGGTGTAATAAAGTGAGTGATACTTATGAAGAAAAGTTTAAGCTTATTATTAACCTTTTTTCTTTTTACTATAAAATTAAATGCGATAGAAAATATCAGTATTAATAGAGAAACACTTGTGCCTGATTTTAGTAAAGAAACACGTGTTTATAATGTTTATGTGCTTTCTAGTACTGAGATAATAACAATAAATGCTACTGGTAAGGAAAACGAATTAATTACAGGTACTGGGAGTAAAAGTTTAAAAAAGGGGTTAAATGTTTTTGAAATTAATTCATATATTAATGATATTTTGACTGAAAGTTATACTTTGAATATCACTAGGGGAGAAGACGTATTTGACAATGAAACTTCTAGATTAGAAGACCTAAGTATTACTGGATATAATATTGATTTTAAAAGTGATAACTTTAATTATGAAATAAGTTTAAATGAAGATGAAGACTTAGAAGTAATATATAAAGTAAGTAATCCTAAAATGAATGTTAAGGTAAGTGAAACAAATGACTTAATTACAATAAAAGTGATAAGTGAAAATAAAAAGAATGAAAGTGTTTATAAGGTTAAGATTAACAAGGAAGTTAAGGTAAATGCAGTAACTTTAAAAAGTAGTTTCTTTGATAAGAAAAAGTTTGATAACTTTGAACTTAAAATGATTAGAATTTCTATAATCTCAGTAGTATTTATTATAATGAGTGTTTTATTTTATTTGATTTTTGTTAAGTATAAAAAGAAAAAGAACTTTTAATAAAGTCCCTTATATTTAACATAGTATTCTTCAAATGTTAAGTTCTCATTTTTTATGATAGTTGCAACTTCAACTCCAACATATCTATAATGCCATGGCTCATATGTGTAACCAGTCATATATACTTTGTCTTTTTTGTATCTTAAGATGTAACCATATTTATGTGCATTTTCATTAAGCCATTTAAATTGTTCAGTGTTTTCAAAAGCCTCACTAAGAGTGCCATCTACACTTAAGTCCATTGCAAGTCCAGTTTGGTGTTCACTATGGTTTGGTCTTGCACTATAAGTATCAGTTTCCTTTACACCATCCACGCTAACATACCAATCATATAAATTCTTTTGTCTTGTTTCGCTTCTGTATCCACTTTGAAGTATGATTTTAAGGCCTTCATTTCTTAAATCGCTTACCATTTTTTTCATCGCGTCAGCTGCCTCTTGTGTCATTTTTTGTCCTTCAATATTTACAAGAGTTTTTGGTTCAATTCCACTAGGAAGAGCATAGAACTTATTTACTAAAACTAAAGTATCGTATGGGTCAGCTATTTCTTTGATATCTGTATAGAACTCTTTATCTAAGCTTGTGTTTACGTTCATTACAACTGTTTCAATATTGCTTTCTTTACTGAAGTAATTTTCGTATCTTTCTAAATTTTCTATGTGGAAATACTTAATATTTGATAGTTCACTTAAATGTGAATATTTTTTGTTTATTTTCATAATATCTTGCTTACTTAAGTTTTTAGAAATATTACTTATTTCATCTTTTGTGTATCCAAGGTTTTCAAGGTGGCTTACAACTTCATCAGTTTCTTTCTTAGTGTTAGTAGTATTAGTTGGTGTTTTTGTATCCTCATCACTATAATTTAACCTGTGGTTTAGATATACAACTCCAAAAGCAATGAAACCAATTATAACAATTAGTAAAAATAGGTTACCATAATTTATTTTTTTCTTTTTCATATAAAACATCTCCTGATATAATTATATCACTTTTTGTGTGCTTCATGATATAGTAAATTTAAATTTTTGTAAATGTTGACTTCATAATAGTTTTTCTTTATAATGAACATAGGTGGTTAATTGTGAAGTTAGAGTTTTTGGTAAAGGATAAAGAGATGGTTAAAATGCTTATGTTAAATGAAGTGGAGTATTTTTATAATTCACATTTATTTGATTTACTTGAAAAAGAAGCATTAATGGATGGAGATAATAAAACAAGTAATATGTTTTATAAGTATGTTAGTAATGCCAAAGATATAGTGAATGGTAGTATTGTTGAGAAAATTGATGGTAGTTTAAGTAAGATTTATTTGGGATTAAATGATAATAGTCAAAGACATGGATTTAAAATTGAATCATGCGAATTATCTTTGGAAGAGAAAAGAAATGTTATATTAAAGTATGTTTATAAGAAAAGTAATAAGAAACTTTTAACAGATGGAGTAAACAATATAGTTGTTATGGATACTCATTATGATGGGGAAAACTATATTAGTGAAGAAGTAGTTAGGTTAAACAAAGAACTAAGCTCATTTTATTACTTTGAAAGAGGTATGTTTGATAAAGTGGATTTTGACTATATAGATAGTAAATTTTTGAAAATCAGGAAAATAGCAATGTTTAATTATAGTGATTTAACGGAGTTGTTAGAAGAGGAAAGA
>ERZ825670.3640-NODE-3640-length-12801-cov-3.134317_pt1 | contig 12801 bp, 10 predicted proteins | sample MGYA00519929_ERZ825670 | MGnify/ENA primary metagenome ERZ825670 (study PRJEB31778, sample SAMEA3449207) | human gut metagenome | biome: human gut; feature: human-associated habitat; material: faeces | place: United Kingdom | collected 2010/2012 ...
GCACACCGCACGTGCCTTCTTGGAAAGTTCCTTGTTCGCAAGGCCCATCACGGAGTTCTGCTCGTGGACGACCACGGGGATGCCCATCTGTTCGGCCGCGCGGGCGACCGGAATGGAGACATATCCGCCGAAGCCGACGACCGCGCTTGGCTCGATCTCGGCGAACCAGCGTTTGGCTTCCTTCGTCGAGTGCGAGATGAGCTTGAGCGCCTTCACGAGCGAGAGGGGATGTTTGCGGTTGAAACCGGACGCCTCGAAGGGCTGAAACGCGATGCCCGCTTCAGGCACAAGGCGCGACTCTACCCCGCGCGGCGTGCCGGCGAAACGCACCTCCACCCCCCGATCCTCAAGCACCTCGGCGAGCGCAAGCGCAGGATTGATATGACCGGCGGTTCCCCCACCCGACAATACGACGAGCATTCGACTACCTCCTTCGAGAAGACGGCCGCCCTGCAGCCGTCCGAGATTCCGTGCGATTCGATGCGGCCCTCTGCCCACGGCCACCATCGTAGGACCGACCCCTCGTGGACCTGCGAGCCCCCGAGCGGGCGGCGTCCCGCGGGCTATCGCCTACACCGTCTTCCTCGCGCCTGACAACGCGCAAGCTCGAGCGGCGGCGATCGAACTCATCGGAGGAGGCCGCATCGCGCGATACGGACAGGATAAGCCCCACCATGATGAGCGATGCCAAGATGGATGAGCCTCCCGACGAGATGAACGGCAGGGGCTTGCCCGTCGTGGGGAACACGCCGATAGCGCACGCGATGTTCAAAAACGCCTGGAAAACGAGGGCAATTGTAAGCCCACCCGCAATCATCATGGAGAAATCGTCGCGAGCCGATCGGGCAATAAGCGTACCGGTGTAGAGAACGCCCAGAAAGAGAGCGATAACGGCAAGGCAGCCAACCATGCCGAGCTCTTCGCCAATGACCGCAAACACGAAGTCGCTGTCGCTTGCGAAGAGATACTGGTACTTCTCATGCCCGTTACCGAGGCCGACGCCGAAGATGCCGCCTTCGGAAAACGCAAAATACGAGTGCATGATGTTGTAGCCGCTGCCGTAGCCGCCCTGACCGTCGCCGTCACGTCTCTGACCATCTCTCTGGCCATAGCGGTCAGCGCGATAGCCCGTGCCGAACATGGCGACAAGGCCGAATACGACGATTACGACAAGAATGATGGCGATGAATCCGATTGGAAGCTCACCGTACCACAGCACCGCAAGTACCGCAACGATGCAGATCATCGTGGTGCCCAGGTCGGACTGCGTTTTGTAGATGAGTGCAAGCGGCACTAGCACGAGCAGAGTGAAGCCGAGAGCGCAACGTCTCCCGCTGATCTCGGCCGAAACGAAATCGGTGTAGATGCGCGCGGAGACCAAGACGAACACGATCTTCGCGAACTCGGAGACTTGGATCGTCACAGGACCGAGACGCAGCCAGCGCTTAGCGCCGTAGTTGTCGACGCCGACGAGAGCCGTCAGCAAGATAACGACGACGAGCAGCGCTAATGCTGCCCAAAGCCACTTAGTTCTCCATATCGACACCGGAACGAAGCGGTAAATCGCGAACGCGATAAGCGCACCGAAAACGGCATACATCACCTGGTCGGTCAGGCTTTTGAGCGCATCGACCCCGTTGTTGATGTTCGAGATCGATCCCGCCGAGTACACCATCACGAACCCGATGAGCACGAGCGCGAGCACGCAGAGCAGAAAGCCGATGCGCGGGCCGTGTATCGATGCGGGGACGGCGTTGCGGGAACGCTGGGTTCTGGGCATGCGAAACTACCCCGCTATACCTCTGCCGAGCGGACGGCGACAAGTTCCTTGAATACATCACCGCGCTGCTCGTAGCAGGTAAACTCGTCGAACGAGGAACATGCGGGGGAAAGCAAGAGCACGTCTCCCGGCGCAGCTGCCGCAAGGCCCGCGTCGAGCGCATCTTCCATATGATTCGCCGCAATGACGGCAAGCGTACCGTCCTCGCCCGAGCATTCGCCGCCGAAGGCCGCAAGGAAGCGCTCGCGCGCCTCACCGAAGATCACGACGGCCTTGGCGTGCTCATGAGCAGCGGCAACGAGCGGAGCAAGGTCCGTTCCCTTGTCGTGCCCGCCAAGCAGCACGATCGGACGCGCAGAGCCGAAGGCCGAGAAGGCCTTGAGCGTCGCGTCGACATTGGTTGCCTTGGAATCGTTGTAGCAGGCCACACCGGCAACGCTGCCGCAGGGCTCTATGCGATGCTCGAGCGGCGCGAAGGAGCGAAGCGATTGAGCGACGAGCGCATCGTCAACACCGAGCGCGATCGCGCAAGATGCCGCGACAAGAGCGTTCTCCGTGTTGTGATCGCCCTTAATCTGCAGATCGGACGCAGCGCACAGACGATGCTCCACGCCTTGAAATGAAACCGTGAGCACCCCGTCAGTCGCGACAAAGGCGGCGTTCTCGGAGCCGCAGCGGGCACGCATGTCACCAGCGATCCCATCTTTGGTGCCGATGGGAACGTAATCGAAGCCGCGCTCGTCGGGCGTCACGGAGCGCAACTCGCGGATGCGCGCGCGGACCGCGTCATCGGTCGCGCAGAGGACGGCGGTGGAGTTCGGGGTGTGCGAGAGGTTCGCTATCACTTTCCACTTCGCCGCAGCATAAGCGTCAAGCGTCCCATGCCACTCGATGTGGTCAGGGGTGATGTTCAAAAGCACCGCAACGTTCGGGGCGAAGCGCGAAGTCGACTCGAGCTGGAAAGACGACACCTCGGCCACGTACACGTCGGTATCTCCCGCAGCCACACGGGCAATGCAAGCGTCGCCGATGTTGCCGACTGCACGCGCCGCAAGACCTGCATCTTCGAGCAGATGGGCGGCGATTGACGTCGTAGTCGTCTTACCGTTCGTGCCCGTAATGGCGACCCACGTGCTCGACTCGTCGGATTCGCGCCACGCGAACTCGACCTCGCTCACCAACTCGACGCTCGCCGCCTTCGCGGACTGGAAGAATTCAGAAATCTCGGGAATGCCCGGGCTCGCGATGCACAAATCGAACGAGCCGTCGACAGCCTGCACAAGAGGGGCCACAGCGTCGTTTCCGAACTCGACCGCGGCACCCGCCGCCTTCGCCCGCTCGGCGTCGGCACGGGCCGCCGGAGTATCACCGCCCGCCGCCACGGCAAGCGCATCCACACGCGTGCCCAAAAGCGGCAACAGGTAATCGAGGGCCGCATGTCCGCTTTTGCCCAGTCCCAAAACAAGGACGCGCCCCAGATGCTCGGGCGCGTATTTCTTACCTTCGATCAGCATGGACGTTCCTTCCAAGAAAACTTGCATGCGCTACGCCACCGCCACAAGGGACTCGGCGAAATAGATCGAGAAGCCGATTGCCGCTAATACGCCCGAAACGATCCAAAAGCGCACGACGACCTTCGTCTCGCTCCACCCTTTCTTCTCAAAGTGATGGTGCAAAGGCGCCATGAGGAAGATGCGCTTGTGCGTCTTCTTGTAGTAGAACACCTGAATCATGACGGAGAGCGCCTCGGCGACGAACAAGCCGCCGATGATGACCGACACGAACTCGGTCTTGGTGAAGACGGCAAGGCAACCGAGCGCCATGCCAAGTGCAAGCGAGCCGGTGTCGCCCATGAAGATATCGGCTGGATAAGAGTTGAACCACAAAAACCCGATGCATGCGCCGGCAAGCGCACCGGCCACGATGGCAGAGTCGAGCGCGTCGGTGCGGTAGGCAATCGCTGCCATGACAATCATGACGATCATGACCGTGCCAGCGGCCAAACCGTCAAGGCCGTCGGTCAAGTTCACAGCATTGCACATGCCCACGAGCAGGATGATCACGAAGATAAGATAGAGCCAAGGGATGGAGAAGTCGCCAATCTGCGTGGTCAGAATGCCAAAGTCGAGGTTCACGATAAACGGGATGTCGACGGTGGGCTCGATGCCGAGGAAGTTCACCGCGACAAGGCAGAAGACCGTCGCGATGAGGAACTGCCCGATAAGCTTCGCCTTCGGGGTAAGCCCGAGCGAGCGTTCCTTCAGGACCTTTTCGCCGTCGTCGGCAAGACCGAGGGCACCGGCAAGCACCGTCGCGATGACGAGGGCGAACGTCTCAGGTGAAGGCATGCCGATGAGCAGCACTGTGACCACGACTGCGATCAGCATGATAAGTCCGCCCATCGTCGGCGTGCCCTGCTTCACGAGATGGCTTTCGGGGCCATCGGCGCGAACCTGTTGGCCGATATGGTACGAGCGAAGCGCGCGAATGAACGCCGGCATGAGCGCCATCGTGATCACGATGGAAAGCACGACGGCGAGGAACACGACAAACGTGGGATATTGCGAGAATATGTTGAACATCAGTCGACCAATCCTTCAACGACCCTCTCGAGACCAACGGAATGCGACGCCTTCACGAGCACCGCGTCTCCTGGCCCGACGAGTCCCTTCACAACTTCAAGCGCACCCGCTGCGTCGGCAGTGCGGAAAACACGATCTTCGGGCATGCCGCCCTCTTCGGCGGCCTCGGCGATAAGGGACCCCAAATCGCCCACGCTCACGAGCCGATCTATGCCGAGCGCTGTCGCAAGAGCACCCATCTCACGATGGCCCGCAGGACCGAAATCCCCCAGCTCGCCCATGTCGCCAAGCACAGCGATGCGGGAACCCGTGACGTGCATCGCGGCGAAAGTATTGAGCGCCGCACGCATGGAATCGGGGTTCGCATTGTACGCATCGTTCACAATCGTGAAGCCCTCGCGCGCCGTGAGCATCTCCTGACGCCCCGACTCGGGCTTGGCAGCGCCGAGCGCCTCGACGATCACCTCGAGGGAAAGCCCCGCAGCGAGGCCGACCGCCGCCGCAGCACACGCGTTGTGGACGTTGTGCAGGCCAGAGAGCGCAAGCGAGCAGGTAGCGCTCTCGCATCCCGCATCGCCCGAGAACCCACGCGCGAAAAGGGTAAACGAAGCACAACCCGCATCGTCGAGCGAGATATCAGACGCCCAAACCGCGCGCCCCGCGCGCCACCCGGCAACCGCATCCTCACGATAAGCGCCCGACCCGTCGAAGCACACCGCGCCGACTCCGCGCTCGGCCCCCCGAGCGCACTCCCACACGAAGTCCGACATATCGTCGGCGCCGTTCAGAAAAGCAACGCCGCCTTCGGGAAGCGCCGCGATGAGCTCGGATTTCGCGCGCGCGATGTTCTCGCGGCTGCCCAGCAGCTCGATGTGGCTTTCGCCGACTTGCGTGACGATTCCCCACTCGGGGCGCACGAATGAGCACAGCGAATCGATCTGTCCACTGCCGCGCATGCCCATCTCAACCACAACGTTGAGAGTGTCGGCATCGGCGGCAAGCAGCGTGTTCGGCACGCCGAGCTCGTTGTTCTGGTTGCCGCGCGTAGCCGTAACGCTCCCTGCGCATGCGAGCACGTCGCGCACGAGGTTTTTGGTAGTTGTCTTGCCGTTCGAACCGGTAAGGCCCACAATCCGGCCCTGCAAGCGCCCGCGCCATACGCGAGCGAGATCGGTGATGGCGGCCTGCGCGTCATCCACAAGAAGAATCGCCGCCCCGAACTCTTGCACGCGGGCGACCACCTCATCGGGGAGGGACCGCGTGACGAGCACGCAGCGCGCGCCTGCGGAAACGGCGGCGAGAACGTAGTCGTGCCCGTCGACTCGTTCACCAGCAAGCGCGACATAGAGCGAGCCCTCGCTGGCAGTGCGGGAATCCCACGTAACGGACGCAATCTGAGCATCCGGGTTCGGAGCCGCGACAATGCGCGCAGAGACCGCCTCTGCGATTTCGGTTACGGAAAGTTGCAAGCTAGTTCGCCTCCGCTGCAGAGCCGACAAAACGGCGCTCAAGTTCCTCGCGCGCAACGACGCGGTCGTCGAAGGACAAGACCTCGTCGCCTACAAGCTGGTAATCCTCATGCCCCTTGCCAGCCAGCACAATCACATCTCCGGCACGGGCAATGCGCAATGCGTGGTAGATCGCCTCGATCCGATCCACCACCACATCGTAGGACACCTTGCTGTCTGTGAGTCCTGCCAGAATATCCGCAATGATTGCCTCCGGCTTTTCATCCCGGGGATTGTCGGAAGTGATGACCAGATGATCCGCATACTTTGCCGCCGCCTTTGCCATCAAGGGACGCTTGGCACTGTCCCGGTTGCCACCGCAGCCGAACAGGCAGATCAGTCTGCCCTCCGTGTAACCCCGTACATTGGAAAGAATATTTTCAATGGCGTCCGGCGTGTGGGCATAGTCGCAGATCACGGAGAAATCCCGCCCCGTGGGGATCACCTCGCACCGTCCCTTCACTCCGTTATACCGGGACACGGAAGCGATGATCCGCTCCATGGGCACGCCGCATTTCAGACATACTCCCATGGCAGCGGTCACATTGGACACGTTGAACATGCCGGTCATCTTCATGGTGACCTGGTGGGATTTCCCCTGGCTGCAAAACCAGAAGCTGGTCTCTGTGGGGCGGATCTTGATCACGTCCGCATAGAAATCCGCATTTTCATGGCAGCCATAGGAACACTTCTCACAGGTAATCTCCTTGTATAGCCGCTGTCCATAGGCATCGTCAATGTTGCAGATCGCCAGATCGCATACCTCAAACAGCATGCGCTTTGCCTGGTAATAATCTTCCATATTCTTGTGGTAATCCAGGTGATCCTTGGTCAGATTCGTAAACACAGCAGTCTGGAAATGGGTGGGGCCGATCCGACGCTGCACCAGACCAAAGGAGGAAACCTCCATGACCACCGTATCGCAGCCAGCCCGGTACATCCGGTCAAACAGCTGCATCAGATCAAACGACATGGGGGTGGTATTGTCCGTGTGGACGATCTCGTCCCCGATCTCATTCTGAATGGTACCCACCAGCCCCACCTTATGCCCATTGTTCGTGAGAATGTACTTGATCACATTGGTCATAGTGGTCTTGCCGTTGGTGCCCGTGACCCCGATCATCTTCATTTTCCGCTCCGGATGGTCAAACCAGGCGGCACAGGCTCTGCCATATGCGATCCGGGTATCCGGCACCAGGATCTGACAATCACCCAGTCCCAGGTCACGCTCTGCAACCACTGCGGCTGCACCCTGTTCCAGCATCTCCGCTGCTGCATCGTGGCCATCAAACCGGTTGCCCCGGATACAGAAGAACAGACAGCCTGGCTGCACCTTCCGGGTATCGTCTGCAAGACAGGTGATTTCCTGATCCGGCAAAGCAGTGGTCGTTTCTTCCAATACCTGATATAATTTCATCGTTTCATCCGCACTGCCTGGCAATGCGATCTCCTTTCTGATTTCTTCACGATCAGCCGGTCTGGTGATCGTTTACCGCAAATTCGATTTCCATAACACTCCACTTTGCAACCGTGGATCCCGGCTCCAGAGACTGGGACACAATGGTCACGTCGCTCCGGTCAGCGGATGCGCCTGCTGTGACATAGTTCAGACCATGACTGGTCAGCAACGCATTGGCCTGGGACAGCTTCATGCCCACCACATTGGGGACATCCACCGTGTTTTCCGTTTCAATTGGCTCGGAATACAGGATCACCGTGCCGCCCTTGGGCACCTGCATACCTGTAATGGGCGTCTGGGAGTATACGTTCTCGCCCTCTCCCACGATCTCATATTTCAGCCCCAGGCTATCCAGCTTGGATTTTGCCGTTTCCACCGATTCATCCTCCAGGAAGGGCACCTTTACACCTAGCTTTGCCTGCTCCTCTTCGGTATATTCAGGATAATATCCCAGATACGGCAGAACCTTTTCCAGAACCTTTCTTGCATAAGGTACGACAACTGTACTGCCGTAGTAGGTAATGGCCTTGTTGGGCTCATCCGCCATAATCAGCATGATGATCTCCGGATCATCTGCCGGAGCAAAGCATGCATAAGAAGCCACATACTGCATATCATCTTCATCTCCGGAGGAAATGCTGCCGCCGATCTTCTGGGAGGTACCGGACTTGCCGCCGATGCGGTAGCCCTTGATGTATGCATTACTGCCGCCCTTGTTGTTCACCACGTCCTCCAGTGCCTTCCGCATAATCGCACTGGTTTCTTCCGAAACCACCTGGCGCCGGATCTCCGGCTCCGTGGTCTTGATGACGTTCCCGTCCGTGTCCACAATCTTGCTGACCACATAGGGCTTCATCAGGTAGCCTCCGTTGATGGCTGCCGCATAGGCAGTGATCATTTCGATGGGGGTTACAATATTGGTCTGACCAAAGGAGCATACCGCCAGATCCACCGGGCCCATATCCTCCAGGTCTTTATAATAGCTGGGCACCTCGCCTGGCAGATCGATGCCGGTTTTTTCCGTCAATCCGAAGGCGGAGAAGTACTGAAAGAATTTGGTGGCACCCAGCCGCTTGCCGATCTCCATAAACGCCGGGTTACAGGAGTTGGTCAACGCTGTGGTAAAATCCTGTACCCCATGACCGGTTCGCTTGCTGCAGTGGATAGGGGGCACGCCATCCACCACTACTACGCCGCCAGTACAGTTAAAGGTATCCGTCAGCTTGATTACCGACTCCTCAAAGCCCGCAGAGGCGGTTATGACCTTGAATACGGAACCCGGCTGGTACAGCTCGGTAATGGCTTTGTTTTTCCACTGCTTTTCCCGTGCTTCCACATAAGCGGTCTTGTATTCCCCCTCGGACAGGGTATCCAGATATTCCTGCACGGCAGGATCCGCAATCACATACGGTTCATTCAGATCAAACCCTGGATAAGTGGCCATGGCCAGTACCGCACCGGTTTTGGCGTTCATAATAATGCCGCAGGCACGGTTGTTGACCTGACACTTGGTCACCATCTCCGCCAGGTTAGATTCCAGATAGGTCTGCAAGGTGGTGTCGATGGTCAGGTACAGAGAGTTGCCATCCTGGGCGTCATAGGTCTTGGAATACCGGTAGGGCATCTCGTTGCCGTTTACGTCCTTTGCGGAAATGGTCTTGCCGTCCGTACCATGCAGATAATCATCATACAAAGCCTCCAGACCATACAGACCGTCGCCGTCGCTGTTGGTAAAGCCAATGACGGAAGCCGCCATAGAATTCTGGGGATAGTACCGCTTTGTATCACTTTCAGTGGTGATGGAAGCAAAGCTGATGGTACGATCCTTGATCTCCCCTGCTTTGCTGACCTCCTGCCCCACTACGATATTGTTTACATACTCCAGGATCTGATCCGCCGTGGGCTTTTCCACCTGGGTCTTGAGCACATAATACTGGGTATTCTTCTCCATTGCCTCCCGGACGGTTTCTTCCTTGATGTCCAGGGTTCGGGCAAGAAACTGCACCAGTTCATCCTTCTTTGCGTTCATATCCACCGGCGTGTAGCTTTCACCGTTTTTTGCCGCATCCGCCATCCGGTCAGTTTCCTTCTGGGCGTATCCAGAAAGCTCCTTGCGAAACAGCACAGGGTCAATGTAGATCTTGTAAACTGTAGCACTCTGGGCAAGGATCTTGCCGTTTGCGTCGTAGATCGAGCCCCGGTTTGCCGGAATGGTGATCGAGCCGAAGTGGTTGTTGTTTGCCATTTCCTGATATTCTTTATTTTGAATGATGGACACCTTGAACAGGTTGATAATAACCGCCAGCGCCAGCACCATCATGGCACCCAGCACCCAGACGTTCATACGGGTTTTCATCTGCGCCGTGGTTTCATCTCTGTTTGACATGTACTGCTCCTTTCCATAGCCGTTATCTGAATACTCCGGTATCCGGGCAAAGCTTCTGCCCACCGGGAAGCACTCAGATAAGGGTTATTGAAACATAAAGGCAAACAGGCAGGGATATTCCGATCTCCCCGCCTGTTGCCGATGCCTCACGACATCCAATTTGATCGGCGAAGGAACATGGGGCTTGATGCAGTACCCCATATTCAATCGAAGCTTTGGCAGCACATCCCGCACCCGTCGGTGCAGGTCTCGCAGCGTGCCGCCTGCATTCTGTTTACACTCGCCTGTTGTCTTTGCTTTCTTTGTTCCGTACTTTGCAGCTGCGCCGTACATATTCTTCGCCGTTTCGTGCGGGGCTTTTGCCCTCTTTCACCGATGCGGCGTTCATTTTCTTCTGTTCCGGTATTTGCGAATGGTTCTTGCTCTCTTCACTATATGTCTTATCCTTTCAGATATTCCATAAAGCTCTCGAATTTGTCCTTAATCCGGACAAACAGGTTCTTTTCCTCATCGGGAATCTCCACCGAATCATCGGTCTGGAGCTGAATGTACTCAATCTGGGACTGATCCAGTTGCTGAAGACCAAGCTCCTGCTCGGCGTATTCCTCCACGCTCTTGATCGCCACCTTTGCCTCCAGATCGGAGTGCATGCGTACATTCTCACTTTGTACGATTTCGTACTCTTTGGTTTCTCTTGCTATTTCGCCATAGATCTCGTTTGTCTGTACCCTGCCATAAATCACGGCGCCAAGCAGTCCCATTGCAAAGGCTGCCGCCAAAAATGTTTTCGGTGCAGAGCCTTTTTTGTGCGTGCTTCTTCTCATACTTATTTCGGGCGTGCTGATATCGCTTCGTCTGGAACGGTGGATCTCCGGCGTAAATTCCGGCTGAGCTTCCGGCTGCAGCTTTGGCGCAGTATTGCCATGCATGTAGCTCTGCTGACATAAGCGGTAACGCTCTTCGGCTGACAATACGTTATCCTGCTGCAGGAATTCATACATTGCTGCATCGTTTGCCACAACAACACCTAACTCCTTTCTATAATTCTGAGTTTAGCACTTCTGCTTCGGTTGTTCTCTTCCAGTTCTTCCGGCTTTGCTTCAATGGGCTTCCGGTTTACCAGTCTGCCCTGCGGTGTGTGTCCGCATACACAAACAGGAAAATCCGGCGGACAGATGCATCCCTTGCACCATCCGGCAAATTTCTGCTTCACCAGTCGATCCTCCAGAGAGTGGAACGTGATTACTGCAAGTCGTCCTCCCGGCTTCAGACATGCAAAAGCAGCGTCAAGCCCGGACGTCAAATGATCCAGCTCGCCGTTGACTGCAATTCTGATTGCCTGGAATGTTTTTTTACACGGATTTTTCTCACGGCGTGCCTTTGCCGGAACACCGGCTTTAATCAGCTCCGCAAGCTGCAAGGTCGTTTCAATCGGTTCCTTCTGACGTGCTTCCACGATCTCCGCCACGATTCGCCGTGCAAACTTCTCCTCTCCGTATTCAAAGAGAATCCGCACAAGCTCCTCCGGGGAGGCTGTGTTCACCAGATCCCGTGCCGAAACACCGGTCTGGCTCATTCGCATGTCCAAGGGCGCATCCACGTGATAGGAAAAGCCCCGGGAACCCGTATCAAGCTGATGGGATGATACGCCCAGATCCAGCAGAACACCGTCCACCAGGGAAATTCCCAGGCTGTCCAGCACCTGTCTGATCTGTGAGAAATTGCTTTGAACCACCACTGCCGGGTATTGAGCAAGACGCTTGTCCGCTGTCTTTACCGCATCAGGGTCTCTGTCGAGTGCGATCAGCTTACCGCCGTCAGTCAGCAGCTTCGCAATCCGCAGTGCATGTCCAGCACCACCGACTGTTCCGTCTACATAAATGCCGTCGGGCTTCACGCCGAGTCCTTCTATTGTTTCTTCCGGCAGAACCGAAATATGATGAAATTTCATTTCATCTCCATTAGACATTGTACTCACCCATGACCTCCATCAGATCCGCTGTATCGAACGAGCCGTTGAAATCGTCCCATGCCGCCTTGTCCCATATTTCAGCCACATTGCACGCACCGATGACCATCACATCCTTATCCAGACCCGCATACTCCCGCAAGTGCTGTGGGATCAGTACCCGACCCTGTTTGTCAGGGTTCAGTTCACCGGCTCCCGAGAACAAAACACGCCGGATATTGGCGCTTTTTGCCTGGGGCAACTGCGCAACCTTGTTTGAAAGCTTCTCCCACTCTTCCTGGGGATACACTGTCAAACAGTGCTTGTCAATGGTTTTGGTGACATAAAACGTTTCGCCAAGTATTTCACGGAGCTTTGTAGGAAAGCTGACTCTGCCCTTGGCGTCCATATTATGCAGGTATTCACCCATCAAAACGTTCGCCAAGTCCTACACCGCCCTTTCATACTCTTCGCCGGCTTTTTCCCCACTTCGTACCACAGAATGGAGTTACAACACCACTTTTCACCGTGTAATATCATTATACAGTATTTTCACATAGAAAGTCAATAAGATTTCATAGAAAGGGCGCACTAAATCCGCCAAATTTCTATTGTAATTTTTGTGAATCATCCATAAAAATATCCCGCATGCCCTTGTGGGACATGCGGGTAAAAGAAAGCGCACAGATTGCTCTGTGCGCCTCCGATCTATTTCATTAAACCAGCTGGATGATTGCCATCTCTGCTGCATCGCCCCGACGGGGACCTGTCTTAATGATTCTGGTATAGCCGCCGTTCTTGTCCGCATACTTCGGTGCGATCTCATCGAACAGCTTCTTTGCAACGCTCTCCTTGGTCACATATGCAAATACCTGGCGCTTAGAGTGCAGGTCATCGTTCTTGCCGATGGTGATCATCTTCTCAGCAACTGCCCGGACTTCCTTCGCCCGTGTTACTGTGGTCTCAATCTGACCGTTCTCCAGCAGGTAGGTAACCATAGCTCTGAGCATAGCCTTTCTATGATCTGTTGCTCTGCCTAACTTTCTCGTACCCGGCATCGTATATCACTCCTTTTCTGGTTATTCTTCCTCGGAACTCAAGTCAAAGCCCAGGGACTGGAGCTTTTCCTTAACCTCAT
>ERZ825670.3648-NODE-3648-length-12778-cov-3.093453_pt1 | contig 12778 bp, 12 predicted proteins | sample MGYA00519929_ERZ825670 | MGnify/ENA primary metagenome ERZ825670 (study PRJEB31778, sample SAMEA3449207) | human gut metagenome | biome: human gut; feature: human-associated habitat; material: faeces | place: United Kingdom | collected 2010/2012 ...
TGAACCGTCTTGTTATGATCCCAATCCCTGAGCTGTCCATAAACGTGGTTATCCTGAAGTCAAACACAACATGTCTTATCTCCTGTCCCTCAAAGATCTCTTCGGTCGCCTCAGTGATCTTCCCGGCTGCATAATCATCCACCTCTGAGGGCATATATACAATGACAGTATCCCCCATTTTCTCATAAATATTCATACCCACGCCTCCTATAACAAAAAAAGATACAAAAGAAATTGCTGATCCTTACATCAATCTCTTTCGTATCTCTCTATTCTCATCTATGACCTATATTATATTCTATATTTTCTCCGGCCGGCTAATAAACGCCATCGGCTGAGTCTCTGGTGTCAGCACCATCTGCTGTTCCGTCTGTAACTCCATCTGTTGTACCATCTGTTGTTCCGTCTGTAGTGTCATCTGCCGAGTAATCAGGTTCAGTGCTGTCTGTGCTGTCTGTGCTGTCTGTGCTGTCTGTGTCATCTGTGTACCCGTCACCCTGATCATCTGCTCCTGCCGTATCATCATATCCGTAGGAAGAATCTGCATTTCCATCTGTGGTATCTGGTTCGGATGTATCTGTTCCAGACGTATCTGACTGATCTGCCACAGATGTATCTGTACTATCTGCCACAGCCGATCCTTCTGTTCCTGCAGCTGCACTTGTCTTCTGTGCAGCCTTATCCTTGCCCGCCTGTATCGCCTCGTCATCGGCATGTTCGCAGGCATACGCATAATATACTGAATTAGGACAGTTCTCTACCAGCTGGTTAAATACAAGTGTTGCATTGTTCTCGTCCGACAGCTTGAGGTAACACATGCCCTTGTAATAAAGTGCCACATCACTATTCGGTGTATCCTGAAGCACCCTGTTAAGATCCTCCATTGCAGCCATATGACATATTCTCGTACTTTGATATCGCTGACTGAACCCTCGCCTTGTTGTCGTCCGAGAGCACCTGTGATGCGTAATCTCCATACTTTGATATCTGATTCTTCAATGTCTTAGTCTCTGTCTCCGCGTTTTGAAGCTTGTTTGTCATAGAATCTACCTGTGACTGAAGCTCAGATATCTTCACATTCTTGTCTGATATCTCCTGGCTGAAGGTTATCTGCAAATCTCTCTGCGAATTGTCTGCAGCCTTATCCCTGTTCGGAATTATCAATGTCCACATGGCTGCAAGTCCCAGTACAACTCCAGCTATGATATATGCTATGGAGTATTTGTAAAAATTGATATCCTTATATCTTCCAACCGGAACCGGATCGCCGTCAAAATCGACCTCACTATTTCCTGCTATGAGTTTTTTCTGGTCATCGACGAACAGTGAATCAACATCATAATCCTCCTGTGGATAATCGCGGAAATTCATAATCTCCTCGTCTGTGTGTCCAAGCTCATTAAAGTATCTGACTGCCACAGGATTTGTTCTATCTATGTTTATGACGCGCTTCAGCGCCTTTCTCGCCTTGTCATCTCTTCCCTCATCTATGAAGAGAAGGGCAAGGAGCAGATATCCCTGTATGAACCTGGAGTTATCTGACAGAACCTTTCTCAGCTGTATGAATGCAAGATCCTTGCTTCCCTGCTTTGCATACACAAGAGCCTGATTATACTTTCTTGTGACGTTGTTTATAGCCTCCAATCTGTGGGGATTTGACTTTATCTCTTTTATATATCTCTTTGCCACGTTCTTGCCGTCAAAGTAATTCACGCTGACGACCCAGTGGCTGAGTGCCTGTACTATCTCGCCTGTCTCGTAATACACAAGTCCAAGAAGATTCCTGGCATCAATATTCATCTTGTCATATTTAAGGGCAAGTCTCAGCGCCTCCTCAGCTCCGGTCATATCCCTTACTCTGGCCTTATCAAGTCCAATATTGTAATAATACTTGGACGAGTTAAGAGCCTTGTTCACGTAATCTATCTTAAGACCGCATCGGGTACAATAGCCTGTGACAGCTATCGGGCCTCCGCAGTGTTTACAGTTAAGTACATCTGCCATAACATAATCTCCTGATCTATCTGTAGTCTCTGCCGCTTCGCTTTTCTGCTTTATTCAAAAGCTTTATTTATCTGCTCTACTTTTCGGCTTCCTTTGCAACTCTCATCATCTCCTGCATGATGTCCATGATATCTTTCAGGTCATTGTTATATATGGCATCCTCTGCCTGATCAAGCTCAAGTGCAGGCTTGAATCTCTTTATCTCTTCATCAAAATTGATCATGTTTCTTCCTCCATCTCTTGACACCGCCGACCAGATACAGCGATCCGACACAATATATATCTACGTCATCTATACCCTGTCCTCCGTATCTTCCCAGATCCGTCCCTATATCTGTCCTAAGTGCCACTGCCATATCCATAGCCTCATCTATTTCATCGCTTACCAAGACCGGCACATCCGTGTTATCTGCAAATATCTGAGCCAGTTTCCCGGAATCTGCCTTTCTGCTGCTGTCCACACTGGTGACTATAATGCGGTCCCACTTCAACTGACTTGCCAGCATACTTATCATAGCACCATACTCCTTGTCCCTGACAGCCGCGAATACGAGTATCTTCCTGTCATCTCTATGGAGTGTCCGCATAGTGTCTATATATGCCCTGATTGCCTCGACGTTGTGTGCGCCATCCACATATATATGCGGAGCAATCTCTTCCATACGCCCCTCCCAATAGAACTCAGGAAGAGTCTCCCTTATGCCCTTCTCTATATCTTCCTCCGATGCATTCCGGGCCTTCATGAGCCCGTAAAACGCCATCACAGCAAGGCTTATATTCTCCAGCTGATATAGCGATGTCTTCTGTATAACCAAATTGCAATAACTATAATACCGACTATGCAATGAAAAATCAATGGTTTTGTCACCCAAATGATTTATTATATAATCCTGTTTTTCGACCGGAATAACCGGGGATTTCTGCCCTCTGGCAGTATCCTCTATAACTTTCGCCACGGCCTCATCTCGCTTGAAATATATGATAGGGATCCCTGGCTTTATGATTCCCGCTTTCTCTGCAGCTATCTTCTCTATAGTATCCCCGAGGTACTCCATATGATCCATGCCGACCGATGTTATGATCGAAAGCTCAGGCATGAGAACATTTGTGGCATCAAGCCTTCCTCCCATTCCTGTCTCATACACCACGAAATCACACTTCTTCTCTCTGAAATAAACTGCTGCCATGGCAAACATGACCTCAAAGAATGATGGATGCTGGGTGAACTTCTCCTTCACGGTCTCAAATGCCCACACAAAGTCAGCATCAGATATATTCTCGCCGTCAATCTGTATACGCTCATTTATCGACACGAGATGGGGGGATGTGAACAGTCCCACTCTGTATCCCATGCCCGTCAGCATCTGTGCCAGAGCTCTGCAGGTAGATCCCTTTCCGTTAGTTCCAGCCACATGAACAGCCGGTATTGCTTTTTCAGGGTTCCCTAAACGACACAAAAGACTGGAAAGGTTCTCCTTGCCAATCTTCTGCGCGAAAAGCGGAATACCCAATATATAATCCACGGTCTCTCTGTAATCCGCCACAATAATTCTCCTTATCTGTCTGAGATCTTGTCTTGCTATGTACATCTTATTTGTGTACTCGTATATAATCATAAAATTATCATAAGCAAGACAAGATCTCAGACTATATTATCTATTGTCTACTTTCTCAGGGTAGAGGTCGTGGTTTGCCAGACGGTTCCAGGCAACCTCCTCCCACTTTGTTCCAGGTCTTCCATAGTTACAATATGGATCTATGGATATTCCTCCTCTCGGTGTAAACTTGCCCCATACCTCGATATATTTCGGATCCATGAGCTTTACGAGATCCTTCATGATTATGTTCATGCAGTCCTCATGGAAATCACCATGATTTCTGAAGCTGAACAGATACAGCTTGAGCGATTTACTCTCATCCATCTTCTTCCCCGGAACATACGATATGTAAACCGTTGCAAAATCCGGCTGACCCGTGATAGGACAGAGGCTTGTGAACTCCGGGCAGTTAAACTTTACAAAATAGTCATTGTCCGGATGCTTGTTGTCAAATGTCTGAAGCATCTCCGGTGCATAGTCCATGCTATACTTCACATCTTTATTTCCAAGGAGAGTCACGCCCTCCATCTCTTCTTTACTTCTTCCCATTTCGATCTCCTGTATTTATGTTATTGCCGCTCGATTCCAACTAGGTTTATTCTATTTTCCAGTTTTATGACTGTTCCTGCAAGGCTTCCTCAACTGACTTCTTCAGAAGCTTTATTGCCTCATCACAGTGCTCCTTTGTAACGATAAGAGGAGGCGCCATTCTTATAATACTGTCCCTTACCGCCGTTATGAGAAGCTTGTTCTCTACTGCCCTGTGCTTAACTTCAAATGCTATAGGTTTCTCAAACTCAACTCCTATCAGGAGCCCAAGTCCTCTTATCTCCTTTACACACGGAAGTGACTTGAGCTGCTCCATGAAATAAGCTCCGACTTCCTTTGCATTCTCATAAAGCTTATTGTCAAGTATCTCATCTATCTCTGCAAGTGCAGCCGCACAACAAACCGGATTGGCAGCATATGTTGATCCATGAGCACCAGGGGTAAATACCTTCGCTATCTCTGCGCTTGTACACATAGCACCTATAGGCATGCCGCCTCCGATGGCCTTCGCCATGGATACCATATCAGGCTTAACACCGTATGTCATATATGCCATGATCTCTCCGGTTCTTCCCCATCCGGTCTGAACCTCGTCAAACATAAGAAGTATCTTCTTCTCATCACAGAACTCTCGGAGTCCCTTCAGGAATTCAGGATCTGCCGGATATACTCCGCCCTCTCCCTGCACAGGCTCCACCATGATTCCTATGGTGTTCTCATCACACTTACTCTTGAAATCTTCAAGGTTATTATATTCTGCATATGTAAATCCAGGAAGCAGCGGTGCAAATCCCTTATGACATGCAGAATCCGGCTGTCCTGTTGCCGACAGTGCACCGTAAGTTCTTCCATGGAAGCTGTTCTTTGCAGTAACGATCTTGTAATGCTCAGGTCCGTAATGATCTACTCCATACTTTCTTGCCATCTTGATCATGGCCTCATTTGCCTCTGTTCCTGAGTTCTGGAATACTATCTTCTCCATTCCGATCGTGTCACACACCTTCTTAGCTAAGAGTATCATCGGAAGTGTATACGCATAGTTTGATGCATGTATAACATTCGCCGCCTGATCTGCTATCGCCTTTGCGACCTTCTTGTTGGCATTTCCCGCACTGCTGACCGCTATTCCGGCAAAGAAATCAAGATATCTGTCGCCGTTCTCAGCGTACACATACATGCCATCGCCCTTTTCCTCTATAAAATCCCATCTTCTTGACTGTTCAGCCAGATATGTATCTACTATCTCCAAGAGTTCTTCTTTTGTATAACCTGATTCACTAACCTTCATCATTCTCTCCTTTGATGTTTGTCCTAGTTTCGCAATTACCTAAACTAACATATGGCTTTATTATTTTTGTATATGTTCCGCATACATTATATACACAAAGTCCGCTACTGGCAAGCATTCATAAAATATAACAGATAATTGCTCTAAAACATGCTAAAGGACTGTGCTTTGAGAAACTCCTTGAAGCACAGTCCTTTTATATTTATACATTTTTCTGCATTATCTTGCAAATTGGGAATTGTACAGGTTCGTATAGAAGCCACCCTTTGCAAGCAGCGTCTCGTGATTTCCCTGTTCGATGATGTGTCCATCCTTCATGACAAGAATGACATCCGACTCCTTGATGGTCGACAGTCTGTGCGCCACAACAAAACTCGTTCGTCCCTTCATCATCTTGGCAAATGCCCTCTGTATCCTGATCTCTGTTCTGGTATCTATGGACGATGTCGCCTCATCCAGTATGAGCATAGGAGGAAGATCCAACATGACTCTGGTTATACAGAGAAGCTGCTTCTGTCCCTGTGACAGGTTACCTCCATCCTCTGTTATAAATGTGTTGTATCCGTCAGGAAGCCTCTTTATGAAGCTGTGTGCATGTGACTGCTTTGCAGCTTCGATGATCTCCTCATCTGTTGCATCAGGTCTTCCATATGCTATGTTGTCCCTGATCGTACCGCTCTTAAGCCATGTCTCCTGAAGTACCATTCCATAATTGCCACGTAAACTCTTTCTTGTAACCTCTCTTATGTCGTATCCATCCACCGATATGCTTCCGACATCCACATCATAAAATCTCATTAGCAGATTGATGACCGTACTCTTGCCACATCCGGTAGGTCCTACTATCGCTATCCTCTGTCCATCCTTTACATTCAGATTGAGGTTTTTTATAAGTTCCACATCTTTATTGTATGAGAAGTCAACATTCTCAAGATTGACCTCACCATGTACATCTGTGAGCTCGTGTGCATCGGCAGGCTCTGCCTCCTCTGCATCCTCATCTATCAGCTCAAATACTCTGGCCGCCGATGCCAGCGCATTCTGAAGCTCCGTTACAACGCCCGATATCTCATTGAATGGCTTTGTGTACTGGTTTGCATAGCTCAGGAAACTTGTGAGCTGTCCAACTGATATAAAGCCCTTTATAGCCGTTATGGCACCTATAATTCCAACACCTGTATAAACAAGGCTGTTTACGAATCTCGTGCTCGGATTTGTTATAGACGAGAAGAATGTTGCCTGAAGTCCTGCAACGCCCAGTCTTCCATTGATCTCCTGGAACCTTTCACAAGTCTCATCCTCCATGGAAAACGCCGTAACCACCTTCTGGTTCTCTACCATCTCATTTACAAGTGATGTGAGTTCTCCCTTTATCTCAGCCTGCTTTTTGAACATGCTGTATGTTTTCCTAGCTATAAATGATGCAACAAACAGCGAAACAGGTGTGATACACACAACGACCAGAGCTATGATCCAGTTGATTGAAATCATAAAACAGAGTGTTCCCACTATCGTCATCACTCCTGTAAAGAGCTGTGTAAATCCCATCAGAAGTCCGTCTGAGAACTGGTCTACATCGGCTATGATCCTGCTGACTATATCTCCATGTGTGTGTGAGTCCACATATGAGAGAGGCAGATTGCCCAGTTTCTCATATGCCTTTGTCCTGACATCATTTACAACCTTATATGTGATCCTGTTGTTAAGTACATTCATGATCCACTGCGCAACAGCCGTTATGCTAACCACCACAACAAGCTTTGCAAGCATTCCTTTAAGTCCTGTGAAGTCTACATTTCCAGGTCCAACGACCTTGTCAACCGCATGTCCCATAATGATCGGTGCATACAGTGTGAGCACCACCGAAATGGCTGCACATATGAGTGACAGAACAACAAGGAATCTATATCTCTTGATGTACTTCAGTATTCTGAGTATTGTCTTTTTGTTTACTGATCTGTTACCTTTATCTTTACTCATGAGCCAGTTCCTCCTCCGAAAGCTGTGACTGACATATCTCCCTATATACCTCGCAGGTAGAAAGCAGCTGCCTATGAGTTCCTATTCCTGCTATCTGGCCATCGTCCATGACTATGATCTTATCCGAATTCATGATGGTTGACGCTCGCTGTGATACGAGGAACACTGTCATACCCTTTGTTTTTTCCCTGATTGCTTTTCTGAGTGCCGCGTCCGTTGCAAAGTCGAGTGCCGATGCGCTGTCATCAAGTATCAATATATCCGGCTTTCTCACAATCGCCCTAGCTATGGTGAGTCTCTGCTTCTGTCCGCCTGACAGGTTCTTTCCTCCCTGAGTGATCTTGAAATTTATTCCATTCTCCTTGCCATCCACAAATTCCTTCGCCTGAGCTATCTCGAGAGCCTCGTCTATCTCAGCCTCAGTTGCATCCTGCTTTCCCCATCTGATATTGTCTGCTATGGTTCCGGCGAACAGCACTGCCTTCTGTGGAACCACGCCCACCTTATGTCTGAGTTCGTCCAAGGTGTAGTCCTTTACATCCACTCCGTCTATGCTGACGCTTCCCTGGCTGACATCGTAAAATCTTGGGATCATGTTTACAAGAGAACTCTTTCCTGATCCCGTACCGCCTATGATTCCCACCGTCTCTCCCGGTGCAATGTCAAATGTTATATCAGACAGAGAATCCGCTCCGGCACCGGCATATCTGAGGCTGGCATCCTTGAAGCTCACCTTTACAGCATTTGCTTCTGATCCTGATACCTTTCCTGTTCCATCTGTTATCGATGGCTGCTGATCCATGACTGCATTTATTCTCTTTGCACAGGCAACAGCCTTGGTGATCGTCACAATAAGGTTTGCAAGCTTGATCAGCTCCACAAGTATCTGTGACATATAGTTGACAAGGGCGACGACCTTACCCTGTGTAATTATACCTGCTTCAGTCTGTCCCGCTGCTATCCATATGATAGCTGCAGTTGAGAGATTGATTATCACATATGTTACAGGGTTCATGAACGCTGATATACGTCCTGCAAGAAGCTGAAACTTCATCAGATCGTCTGTTGACTTATCAAAATCCTCAAATTCCTTGTCCTGTCTGTTGAAAGCTCTGATAACTCTCGCGCCCTCAAGGCCCTCACGAGTGAGCAGTGTGACTCTGTCTAGTCTGTTCTGTACCTTCTTGAACAGCGGTATGCTGAGCGCCATAACTCCGAACACCACTATCGAAAGTGCCGGTATTGTCACAACAAATGTCATGGCAGACTTCACATCGATCGTAAATGACATGATCATGGCACCGAACACTATGAATGGCGAACGGAGGAACAGTCTGAGCACCATATTGACTCCGGTCTGCACCTGGTTCGTATCACTGGTCATTCTTGTGAGCAGTGTGGAAGTTCCTATACTGTCGATCTCCGTGTAAGAAAGTGATGTGATATGTCTGAAAAGGTCATTTCTAAGTGCCGTTCCAAAGCCTGTTGCAGCCTTGGCAGAAAAGTACTGTGCCGTGATAGAACACACCAGACCGATAATTCCCAAAAGTATCATGACAAGGCACATCTTTACAACATAGCCTATGTCACGACCGGCTATACCCACATCGATGACGTTTGCCATGACTATAGGTATGAGCAGTTCAAATGTTGCCTCCAGCATCTTAAAGAGGGGGGCAAGTACGGACTCTTTCTTGTAGTCCTTTAGATATCTAAGTATTCCTTTCATCTCTTCTCCTATCAATACCTTTTTCCGCAAATAGCAGTCTGATACTTATACTCGGTCATATATCTGTACTCAAATAGAACTTCCACATATTATGCATAATGTGGAAGTTCTAAATTCTGGTTCAATGGCCATTGTCACATAACGACTATTGTCACTTAACCAACTGCCATTCAATATTGTTGTCTGATATTACTCCTCATCCTCGTCTGGAAGATTTGCGTTGTGATATACAGCCTGTACGTCATCATCCTCCTCAAGCATATCAATAATTCTTGTGAATTTCTTTACAACTTCAGGATCTGTTATATCAACGTAATTCTGAGGTATCATTGTAAGCTCGGCCTCAGCCATCTTGATGCCCTCTTTCTCAAGGCTCTCTCTTACCTGTGAGAAATCCTCAGGTGCTGTGATGATCTCGTAGCTGTCGTCCTCGTCTGAGAAATCCTCTGCACCTGCGTCAAGTGCCATCATCATAAGGTCATCTGCATCCATGTCACAGTCTTCCTTTGCAATGATGATCTGACCCTTATGGTCAAACATATATGATACACAGCCTGTTGTTCCTACGTTTCCGCCGCCCTTTGTGAAGCAGTTACGCACATTTGCTGCTGTTCTGTTCTTATTGTCTGTAAGAGTGTCTACTATGATGGCGGTACCACTTGGACCGTAGCCTTCATATGTATTCACTACGTAATTTACTGAGTTTGCATCTCCTGCTGCTCTCTCAATACCACGCTTGATAGTATCATTAGGCATGTTGTTTGCCTTTGCTTTGGCAATTACATCACGAAGCTTGCTGTTATTCTCAGGATTTGCTCCGCCTTCCTTAACAGCAACCACGATCTCCTTACCTATGATTGTGAAGATCTTTCCCTTTGCTGCATCATTTTTTTCCTTCTTGTGCTTGATGTTTGCAAATTTTGAATGTCCTGACATCGTTAATTCTCCTCTTTTTCTTGATTACTAATTTCGTATATTAACACTATTGCTGTGTTTTTTCAACCTTTGTGATCTTTACTTCCCCTATCATGTTGTTACTTACAGACAGCGAAGTAAATTTATAATTCTGATATACTATCTCTATCTCCTCATCCGCGTACGGCAGTCTTCCCAGCTCATAGAGCAAAAAACCGTTCATCGTCTGGAAATCTTCATCAGGGAATTCTATACCCAGCACATCACTGACCTCATCCAGTTCAGCCTTTCCGCTGACTATGTACACATCCCCTCTTTTCTTGATATCATCGCTGGCATCATCGTATTCATCGAGTATGTTTCCCACTATCTCTTCCAGTATATCTTCCATGGTCACTATACCCTCAGTCTGACCGTACTCATCAACAACTATAACCATATGTATCTTTGCCGTCTGCATCCTTCGGAACAGCTTCGCGATATTATATGTAGGATGCACAAATGTCGCCTCAACCATAATATCAGCAAGCTTCTTCTTTTTGTCCTTTAAATATTCCTTGACGAAATCCTTGAAATATATTATACCGACAACATTGTCAAGATCACCGTCTATAACCGGGTATCTGGAATAGTTGTTCTCAAGCATTATCTCCATGACTTCATCCAGCTCTGCATTCTTATCGATCGCCATGACGTTAAGTCTTGCCGTCATGACATCCCTGCTCTCCTTATCAGTAAACTCAAATATGTTCGTGATGAACTGAGCTTCGGAATCCTCTATAAATCCCTGCTCATTTCCCTCGTTCACCATCGATATGATCTCTTCCTCTACCTTCTCCTCATCCGACTTCTTGTTAAAAATCTTCATACTTTAGCTTTTATCACCTCATATATTTATTGATTCGTATATCATACCAGCTCCAGGCTGATCTTCAGCGCCTCATCTACCTTTTTCAGTACATCTGAATCCACATGACATACCTTTTCCTTAAGCCTCTGTTTATCTATGGTCCTAAGCTGCTCAAGCAGTATAACGGAATCCTTTGCAATATCGCATCTCGCAGAATCCAGCATGATATGCGTCGGCAGCTTTGGTCTCTTCATCTTACTCGTTATCGCTGCTATTATGACAGTTGAACTGTGTTTATTGCCTGCCTCGTTCTGGACCACGATCACAGGTCTGATTCCGCCCTGCTCTGAACCCACAACAGGTCTTAGATCTGCATAATATATGTCCCCTCTTCTTATAACCAAATTTATCACCCCATAAATACTTTATAAATGTGGCTTTATACATATTATGTATTCCACTCTAAAAAAAGTATTTCCAGTGTCATTATTGGTTATTCATCAATCCAACAGATAATTCACCTGTCCAAGAACTTTGCCATCTCTTATGTACTCTCTCGGAACTCGTCTTGATATATTACATACAAGCTCATAATTAAAGCTGTTCGCTGGCTCTGCAACCTCTTCAACTGTGATAACCTTGTCTCCAGCTCTGCCGATCAGTATGACATCATCTCTGACTTTTACATCATCTATATGACTCACATCGACCATGAACTGATCCATACACACTCTGCCTATGATCGGCGCATATTGTCCATGTATTATGACTCGACCTATGTTGGACTGCGCTCTCGGATATCCATCTGCATATCCGGCTGACACTGTGGCAACCCTGATATCATGGTCTGCTATGTATGACCATCCATATCCTATTCCGGTTCCAGCCTTTACGTCCTTCACAAATATTACCTTTGATGTAAGGCTCATGGCCGGTCTCAGATCCACTATACTCTTGTCCACTTCTTCTGATGGATAAAGTCCATATGTTACGATTCCAGATCTCACCATATCAAAGTCAGAATTATCCATCTCCATGATACCTGCGCTATTCGATATATGTCTGACAGGAATATGTATGTGCTTATCCTCAAGCTGTCTGTTGATCCATCTGAATTTGTCCAGCTGTCCTTTTGCCGCTGTCTTGTCAAGCTCATCAGCCTTGGCATAATGGGTAAACATTCCCTCTATCTCTATCCCTGGCATCCTGCTTATCTCTTCTATATGTTTTACCCCGGCATCATCACATGAGAATCCTATTCTTCCCATGCCCGTATCAACCTTTATATGAATCTTAGCCTTTGCACCTTTACCAACGGCTGTCTCCGACAGTTTTCGTGCATCATCTACATCGTATATCGCCGGACGTACATCAAAATCTATCAGAAGCTTATAGTCCTCAGGATCAGTATACCCCAGTATCAATATCGGTTTTTTAAAACCTGCATTCCTGAGTTCAATTGCCTCATCAATGAAAGCAACCGCAAAGAAATCTACCATATCATTGAGTGCATGTGCCACCTCCACTGCTCCGTGACCATATGCATCTGCTTTAATAACCGCCAGCATCTTCTTATCCTTATCCACTAGAGACTTCATAGCCGCCACATTATGTCTTATATTATCAAGATTTATCACTGCCTGTACCCTGTTATAATTTCTCATTTTCCACTCCTTTTATCACCATAGGTATGGATTCAACTATATCTCTGGCTATCATCCCATTTTTTCCCATGCGCTCAGCTGCAAGATCACCTGCCAGCCCGTGGATATACACACCAAGCTTAGCCGCTTCATACGGTGAACTACCCGTGGCTATAAGTCCCGTGATCACCCCTGCAAGCACATCACCTGCACCGGCTGTGG
>ERZ825670.3651-NODE-3651-length-12768-cov-4.296468_pt1 | contig 12768 bp, 10 predicted proteins | sample MGYA00519929_ERZ825670 | MGnify/ENA primary metagenome ERZ825670 (study PRJEB31778, sample SAMEA3449207) | human gut metagenome | biome: human gut; feature: human-associated habitat; material: faeces | place: United Kingdom | collected 2010/2012 ...
AAGATTCATCAATGGTAGTTGGATTTAAAATGCTAAAAGAAGGAGAAGGAGATGTATTTATTTCTGCTGGAAATTCAGGAGCATTATTAGCTGGTGCAACATTATTAGTGGGCAGAATAAAAGGAATAGATAGACCAGCATTAGCAGGGATATTACCAGCATATAAGAGCCAATTATTATTAATAGATTCAGGTTCAAATACAAATTGCAAACCAATCAATTTATTACAGTTTGCACAAATGTCAACAATATATTTAAGAAACACATTTGGAATTAAACATCCAGCAATAGGATTATTGAATATAGGAACAGAAGAAACAAAAGGAAATGAGTTAGTAAAAGAAAGTTATCAATTATTAAAAGAAAAATCAAAGGAATTAGATATAAATTTTGTTGGAAATGTTGAAGGAAGAGATGCTTTTTCAGGAGAAATAGATGCAATAGTAACAGATGGATTTACTGGAAATGTATTTTTAAAAACAACAGAAGGACTTGGAAGATTTGTTAAAAAAACATTATCAGAAAGCTTAACACAGAATATAATATCTAAAATATGTACAGTACCATGTTTGCCTGCAATAAATAGGTTCAAAAAAACAATGGATTATAAGTCATATGGAGGTGCACTATTTTTAGGTGTAAAAAAACCAGTCGTTAAAGCGCATGGAAGTAGTGATGAGGAACTTTTTGAATTTACTATAAAACAAGCTGAAAAATTTGTAGAAAATAAAGCAGTAGAAAAGATGATAGAAGAATTTGAAAAAGACGCAAAAAAGCAGAAAAATATCTGAATAAATAGAGGTAATAATCAATATCTGAATAGGTAGTACAAAAATAAAAAATTATTATAAATATGCTTGACAAAAATAGTAACATATAATATAAATGTTACAGGGAATTTGATTATTAAATGACGGATATCATTTAGCACATGAGAGGAGGTGAACTTGTTATGAGTTCAGAAGAGATTTTTGAAAAAGTAAAAGGAATAATTGTTGAGCAATTAGGAGTAGCTGAAGCATCAGTTACACTAGAAGCATCATTTATAGATGATTTAGGAGCAGATTCTTTAGATATAGTAGAATTAGTAATGGCATTAGAGGAAGAATTTGATATAGAAATTCCTGATAGCGATGCAGAAAAAGTTGTTACAGTAGGAGATGTAGTTGACTACATTAAAGAAAATGTATAAAATAAAAGGAGAACGAAAAAGATTTCGTTCTTTTATTGTTTTAAAAAAAGAATTTTATAACATGTTTCTATCATATGGACTATTAATTTCCATTTTTCTTGAAAAAAACTTGAAAAAAACATAAAATAGTATATAATATAAATATAAAAAAATTGGAGGAGAATATGAAAAATTTGGAAGAGGACATCAAATACATCTTTAAAGACAAAGGTCTGCTAAAAAAGGCATTGACACACACATCATATGCATATGAACACAACGAAGAAAGTAATGAGAAGCTAGAGTTTTTAGGTGATAGTATATTAGAATTTGTATCAAGTATGTATTTATACCAAAACTATCAAAATTTAAAAGAAGGAGAAATGACTAAAGTTAGAGCTGCAGTTGTATGCGAGAATAGTTTATATAAAATAGCACAAATACATAATTTTAGCAAATTTTTATATCTTGGCAAATCTGAGAGGACAATGAATAAAGAGGTAAGACCAGCTATTTTAGCAGATAGTGTAGAAGCAGTGATTGCTGCAATATATTTAGATGCAGGGTTAGAAGAGGCACAAAAATTCATTATAGAAAACCTAAAAGAGCCAATAGAAATTGCAAGTAAACATGTAGGGCAAAAAGATTATAAAACTGTATTACAAGAGAAATTGCAAAAGCATGGAGAGGTTGAAATAAAATATACTATTTTAAAAGAAACAGGTCCAGATCATGACAAAACATTTGAAGCACAAGTTGAATGTTGTCATAAAAAGTTAGCAATAGGAGTAGGAAAATCAAAAAAATCAGCAGAGATGGAAGCTGCCAGAAAGGCATTAGAAAATATAGAATAAGTGAGGTGAGTTTATGAAAAAACATTATATCATTCCAGTATTTGTACCACATTTGGGATGTCCAAATGATTGCATATTTTGCAATCAAAGGTCAATAAGTGGACAGCAAAAAATGATAACAAAAGAAGATGTAAAAAAAATAATAGACTTTTACCTAGAAAATATAAAAGATAAAGATGCAAAAAAAGAAGTTGCATTTTTCGGAGGAAGTTTTACCGGAATAGAAGAAGAAAAACAAGAAGAGTTTTTACAAACTGCATATGAATATATAAAACAAGGTCAAATAGATAGTATTCGAATTTCTACCAGACCAGATTATATAAATAAAAAAATTTTAAAGAGATTAAAAAAATATAAAGTAGAAACAATAGAGTTAGGAGTGCAGTCAGCTAATGATTACATATTAAAAAGAGCAAATAGAGGTCATACATTTGAAGATGTAAAAAAAGCTTCTAAAATGATTAGATGGCGTGGGTTCAAATTAGGACATCAAATGATGGTAGGACTACCAGAAAGTACCAGAATAGATGAGATAAATACTGCTAAAGAACTAATAAAGTTAAAGCCCAAAATGGTTAGAATATATCCTGTATTAGTAATAAAAAATACTAAATTAGAAAAAGAATTTATGGAGGAAAAATATACTCCTTTAACATTAGTACAAGCAGTAGAAACATGCAAAGAGTTAGTTTCCATGTTTAATAAAAAGGGCATAGAAGTGATTAGAGTCGGGTTGCAAAATACAGATGAAATAACAGATCCAAATATAGAAGGAAGTGAAGTTGTTGCAGGACCATATCATCCAGCCTTTAGACAGCTTGTAGAATCAGGATTATGGAATGATACAATAGTTGCAAAAATAAAACAATTAAATGTAAAAGTGAAAAAAGTAGAAGTTACAGTAAATCCTCAAGATGTTAATAATGTAATAGGACACAAAAGAGAAAACATTGAAAAACTTAAAGAAATGTATACATTAGACTTAATTGTTAAGCAAGACGAAAATATAAAACCAGGAAAACTAGAATTAAAGGTTATAGAAAAATATCCTGAATTTTTAGAAGATTATTAATAAAAAAGAAGGAGAATGTATATGGAGAGAAACAAATGGAAAATAAATGTGTTATTAATAATTATAATGGTATTAGTAGTTCTGGGGTGTATTTTAGGTTTTTTTTATTTTACAAAAGATAAAACCAAACCAATAATAGATCCAGAAGAGAAAAAAGTTATACAAAATCAAAAAAGAATTTTCTCAGAAGAGAATTATCCAAGAATAGATGGCTCAACTGCTACATTACCACTTGCTGAGGCGTTTAAGGCAGATTTTACAGGGCAAGATATTAAAGATGTAGAAATAACACATAATAAAACACATAATGCATATGTAAATCTAATAAATGGAGATACCGATTTGATATTAGTTACATATCCATCAGATGAAGAAAAGGAATTAGCCGAAAAAAATAATGTTGAATTAGAAATAGTGCCAATAGTAAAAGATGCTTTTGTATTTTTTGTAAATAAAGAAAATCCAGTAGATAATTTAACACTAGAGCAGGTACAAGATATTTATTCAGGTAAAATAAAAAACTGGAAAGAAGTAGGCGGAGAAAATGAGAAAATAATTGCATATCAAAGGCCAGAAAATTCAGGGAGTCAATCAGGAATGGTTTCACTTGTAATGAAAGGAAAAAAAATGATAAACCCTACAACAGAAACTGTGGTAAAAGATACGGCAGATATAGTTGATGTTATATCAGATTATAATAATGAAAGAACAGCAATAGGATATTCATATTATTATTATGCAACAACAATGTATACAACAGATTCGATGAAGTTATTATCAATTAATGGAACAGCACCAAATTATGATAATATAAAAACAGGATTATATAATTTACAAACCGCATATTATGCTGTTATAAGAAAAGATGAAAATCAAGATAGTAATACACGTAAATTACTAAATGCTATGAAATCTGAAAGAGGACAAAACGTAGCAAAGGAGGCAGGCTATGTTCAAAACTATTAAAGCTAAAGTAATATTTGTAATAATATTTTGTATTATATGTATATCAACAACATTAGGTTTAATATTATATAAAAATATAGAAATTGATCAAGATTCTATAAAAGACAGTAATATTGCGAATGTAGAAGAAACAAAAGGAAAAGAAGAAAAAGGAATAGACTTAAAAGGAACATATAACCAAAATGACTTGACTATTCAAGAAAAAAAAGCAACAAAAGAAAACATAGAAATAAATTATTGTCAAATATATGGATTAAAGAATAAAATTATCCAAGATAAAATCAATAAAGAACTAGAAACAGTTGCACTAAATTTTTATAGGGAAAAAGTTAAAGACTTAAACGAAGTAATAAGTGTATCTGTTGATATGATTAATATTGGAAATTTTGCAAATACTTTATCTTTTGAGGTGGCATATGTGGCAAAGATAGATGATGATGCAGATGGATTTTATCAAGATTCTAAAGGATTAAATTATGATTTAGTAACAGGGGAAGAAATAACAATAGATAAATTATTTACAATAAATGCTCCAATAAAAGATATTTTAAGAAAATCAGCATATTATAACTTAATACAAAACAATTTAGAAGATAACTTGGCAGGAAACTTTGTTGTAGCAGATTATGGAGAAATAGAAGATGACATTGAAATGTTTATTAATGATTATGAAAAGGGAAAAATAAAGAATTTTAACTTTTCACCTAAGTGTATTTATATTTATCATGGAAAAGATAATATAATTACTATAGACATGAAAAAATATGCAGATTATATTTGCATATATAATAGATATTTAACAGAAGAATCTATTTTTGAAACAAATAATATAGGATTAAAGAATTTATATACATTATCAGAAAGAGGCACATTTGAATATAGATATACAAATTATGAAAAAGGAAGTAATTATTTTATAGATATAAATATAGATAACATTGATGGCAAAGAGAACAAATTTAGTCAGGAATTAATACAAAACAAAGTTAAAGAGATAGAAAAAGAGATTGAAAAAACAAAAATAATTGCTAACAAAGATGCTAATAAATTTTATATATTAAATTATTATATAGATGTATATACTAAGGAAGAAGATTCTATTCAACAGACTTTAACATATTGCCGAACACGAGGTAATTCATATGAAATGACAGCTCACGATTTTGAAGAATCTGTTGAACCTGCAATAATTGAATTTAATAGAGCGGGAATAGGAGGAGACTTAGTTGATTATGTGTATAATTTTGAGGAGATATTAAAAGTAAAACCTCAAGAAACAATAGAATATTATAATCCCGAAACTGGAGATAAAATAGTAATCTAGTATAAAATCACCTGATATTACAAATAATTGTAATAAGGGTGATTTTTTATGAATGATAAAAAAGTAAAAAAAGCAATAATAAATGGAGGAGGGACAGTTATTGGTTCTGCAATAATGGCAGTAGGGATAGCATCATTTTTATTACCTAATCAATTATCTTCAGGAGGTTTTTCAGGAGTTGCAACAATAACATATTATTTGTTAAAAATTCCAATGGGAGTTATGATAATGGTATTAAATATACCATTATTCTTATTTGCAGGTTATAGATTAGGAAGGGAATTTTTTATAAAATCTTTAATAGGAACAGTAAGTTTATCAATATTTATAGATATATTGGATAGATATCCGCCAATTACAACAGATAGATTTTTAGCTTGTATATATGGTGGAGCAATAATTGGCATAGGGACAGCCATAATTTTAAAAGTTGATTCATCAACAGGAGGGACCGAACTTATAGCACATATTATAAAGACATATAACCCATATATATCTATGAGTAAATATTTGACAATGATTGATATTATAATTATTACATTAAATGTTATATTTTTTAAACATATTGAAATAGGTTTATATTCAGCGATTGCAATATATTTGTATGGACAATTAATTGATATATTTTTTGAGGGAGTGTATTATACAAAATTATTATTTATTATTTCTGAAAAAAATGATAAAATTGCTAAAGCAATAGGAGATAAAGTAAAAAGAGGTGTTACAGGTCTTTATGGAAAAGGAATGTATAAAGAAAAAGATAAATTAGTTTTGATATGTGCTGCTTCTAGGGGAGATATTTCTAAAATTAAAGATATTACAAAAAGAATTGACGAAAAAAGTTTTATTGTAATTGCTAATGCAAGAGAGGTGCTGGGGAAAGGCTTTAAGGAAAAATAGCTTTAAGGGGACTTTTTACAGTCCCCAAATAGAATTTTAAGTTTTAGTTAATAACATACTAGAAATTGTATTGATATTTACATCAATGTCAAATTCTGCATTCATAATTTTTTCTGACCAGTTATATTCTTCCCATTCTTTTTCTGTAGGAAAATATGCTAAAGCTTTATTGCAAAAACAATCAATATCTATTTTATATTCTTTTGAAATTTTATTAAAATAATTAATAAATTGTTTTTCTAAATAATCTTTTGTAGAATCAGAAAAGGCTTCAAGAACTTCATTTTGTTCGTAATTTATATTGTTTTCAAGAGTTAATATAGAAGCTTGAGCATTAATTTTAACTGATATGTGTGGAATTCCATTTTCAATTTTTACAGAGACTTTTGATTTTTTTGATGGAATTAAACTTAAGTCTATTAGTTCTTCGGGATTTTCTTTATTATCTTTAAATGGATTATTTATAGAAACAATACAAGAATCAATATCATTATTAATAAGTAAATGGCAGATTGTTTCCATAGCAGTTAGTTCTCCACATAGTTTATCATCATCAAAAACTGCAATTCCAATATTTTCACTACCACGTTTTCCTTCTATTGTGCTAGTTCCAGCAGTTAAGTCTTCTGGGTTGGTAACATCATTTTGCATAGTTTCTTCACCTGTTTCTGAAGAACCAGATTCATCTTTTTGTCTTGCTGTTTTGTCAAGTCCACTCAGAATAGCGGTACCATCACAGGAATTACTTGAAAGTGTATTAAAAAATTCTCCAACAGTAATATCTGAAAAATAGCCAGTAAATTTATTGGTTATTGAAAAAGTATCATAATAATTAGTAGTCAATTTTTCTAAGTTAGGCCTAACATTATCTAAATAGTCATAGGCATCACATTTGCTAATAACTAGATTAGTGGTGGGTCTAAATTCTTCATTGTTTAATAGGCTATAAATTTGAGAAGAAATGCCGCTGTTTAGCTATGTCCTCTGAGAAAACTGCAACACTACAATGTGATAAATTAACTTCTTTACCAATATAGCTATTTATTAGATTAAGACCATTATAAATTGAATCAGCCTCGCAAGAAACAAGAACAATATTACTAGACTCGTCAGATGAACCATTACTAGGAGAAAAGGCATCAGAATTAGTAAATTGTGCGGAGAATTTCATTTTTGCTTGTTCGCCAACATCAATTCCAATAGCTAGAACATAAGCTAGATTTGATATATTATGAGAAGTATAAGAGCTTGAAAACGCACATGCAAAGATAACTAATAAAATTACGAAAGCTATAATGCTTATGGTGTTTTTACTCATTTAATCCACCTCCTTAAAGCTTTTTTTAAACTAGCAAAAAATAATATTAAAAAGCTAGCTCCAATAACTAAAATAAAAAATGCATATTTATACACAATATTTGTATAATATGTGGAAACTGTAAAGTTTTTTGGAAATAAACTAACAATAAGAACGCAGATTGCTAGCAAAATAATATATAATAGTTCATTTTCTGAATTTGTAAGCTTTTTTAAGATATTACTTGAAAATTTTAAAGTAATACTTAAATAGCCTATAAATGTTATTATCCAAATAAGTAAATAAATAGAGTCAAGTTTTCTAAAGAATGAGCCAAATTCAATATATTTTGTAGTAGAGTACAAAGGCATTAATTCATCAGTTTTAACAAATCCACTAAACATGAATAATATTATGGCGATACTTATTAATAAAAATATACAAGATAAAACAATACCTGTTATTGAAATTTTTTTTATTTGTTCGGGTTGTTTTAACATAGGAGGCATAAAGTAAATATATGCAAGAGCTTGAAATGCAAACATATTACATAAGCCTGATACAAATGTTGTATATAGTCCATTACCAAATATAGGATAAATTTTTCCTACTTCGTAATAAGAAATATTTGCAAAAAATAGAAGTAATATACTAATAATCAGGAAGGGAAGAAATATCAAAGAACTTCTATATATAGCATTATGTTTCATACTACAAGATAAAACAGTTCCTAGTATAAATAAGAGAATTATATAAAACAGTTTTGTCATAGGAAAATATACAATTTGTAAAAAATATGAAAATAGATGTAATAAGATTCCAGCAAAAAATATAAAATATGCAATATATCCTAGACCTATAATCCATTTTAATAAATTTCCACCAAGATAATTTGAAATATCTATTAAATCAAATGTTGGGAATTTTTTTAAAAAATAACAAATTATGCAAGTAAAAATAATTGATATTATACTTATGTATAAAATGTTTAGTAATGATGATGAAGCTGTAAGATTAATAATTGATTTTGTTACATTTAAAATAATATGATTAAAGGTTATTGTTAATAATAAAGCTATTGCTTCTTTGTTTCCGATTTTTGTGTTATTCATATATAATCCTTTCCATGTACAAAATATTCCTACATATTATTTACAAATATGTAGGAATTGTACAATTATAAAAATTATATATTAATAATTATATCTTAATTTTAAAGATTGTAAATGCAAAAAATATGTAAGCATATCTAAGGAATTTCTTTTGCCATAAATGAGATTTATAATATTCATAAAAAGATTTTAATGCACTTATTTTATCAGTAATGGTTATAACATAACTTTCTTTATATTTTGGTAATTGAAAAAATGTTACTGGCCACATATGTTTCAGAATTATATCCTGTTCTTTTTGAGTTAAATTGGATATTGCTAATGCATTTTTCAAAGCAATTTTTGGATGCTCAAATGCGTGCCAGCCATTTAACATTTTTTTAGAATGTCTCCAATTATATAAAAATAAATCATGTAATATTCCAGCTCTTGCAGCTGCCACATAGTCTAGGTTATGCTTTTTGCAGAAACGATATGACCAATATGCAACTTCTATACAATGATCATAACATGATGTATCATAATGCTGTTTATAATTTTTCATTTCCAATACAGTTGGATTATGTATTAAATCTTTTATTATTTCATAAAATTCTTTATCCATAATTATACCTCTATTTATATTATACTACATTATTGATATAAAATAAATATAAATTTGCAGTAATTTAATGTTTTATTTTAAATTAACTCAAAGAAAGACTTGAACTATAAACTTTTTATTACATTCCTCGGTTTATTACGAAATTTAAGAAATTCTACCTTGTTTTATGGCTCCCTTCCACTCTCGTGAACTCTTTCCATAAAACTGTATAGAATTTCTAAAATTTCTTCATGCACATTCGTCACTTCATCCAAAGCTTATAGTTCAAGTCTTTCTTTGAGTGATTAAATATCTACACAAACAAAAGTTTGATAAAATTATTGACAAGTAAATTGGTATAATGTATAATACTGGAAGAAAATAAGGAATGCAGAATGTTGTAGTTTTAACTATAAAATTAAAAAAAGAAAACCACACTTCTGCGAACCAATAGAAGTGTGACTTTTCACAAACTGATTTGGTAACCATATTTTGTGGTTCCTTATTTTTTATAAATATTATATTACAAAAAATATGTATTGTCAAACTTTTAGTAAGAAAATTCATGGAGGATGCAGATGAGTTTAAGAATAATATATGGGAGAGCAGGAACAGGAAAAAGCGAATATTGTTATAAAGAAATTGCGGAAAAGGTAAAAGAAGAAAAAATATTAATAATAACACCAGAACAATTCTCATTTACTGCAGAAAAAAAATTAATGGAAGCAATAGATACAGAAGCGGTACTAAATGCAGAGGTAGTTACATTAAGTAGAATGGCTTATAGAGTAATAAATGAGATTGGCGGAAAAACAGAAACAAATTTAAGCAAATGTGGAAAAGCTATGCTTATATATTCAATATTGAACAATAATAAAAAAGAATTAAAATTCCTTGGAAAGACTGATGAAAATGTGGATATGGCAGAAACAGCAATAACAGAATTCAAAAAACATGCAATAAGTGTAGAGCAATTAAAACAAGAGATGGAAAAACAAGAAGATATATATTTGAAAAATAAATTAAAAGACATGTGCACAATATATGAAAACTTTGAAGCACAATTATCAGGAAAATATATAGATGAAACAGATTTATTAACAATACTTGCAGAAAATATAGAAAAAACAGATATGTTTAAAAATCTATTAATATATATAGACGAATTTGCAGGATTTACAAGTCAAGAATATGAAATTATAAAAAAATTAGTACAAATAGCAAAACAAGTAACAGTAACAATTTGTACAGATGAAATACATGATGCAAAAAATCCAGACACAGATATATTTTATTCTAATGAAAGAACAGTAAAAAAATTATTAGAAGTTGCAAAAAACTGTAATACAAAAGTAGAAGAAGTAAAATTAGAAAATACATATAGATTTAAAAATAAAGAATTAATACATTTAGAACAAAATTTATATAATAACAAAGCCATAAAATATCAAAAAAATATAGAAAATATACAATTATTTTTAGCCAAAAATCAATTTTCGGAAATAGAAGAAGTAGCAAAAAACATATTAAAATTAGTAAGAGATGAAGGATATAGATATAGAGATATATCAATAATAACTAAAAATATATCAACATATTCAAGTTTAGCAAGAGCAATATTTAACAAATATGATATTCCAATATTTATAGATGAAAATAGAGATTTAAATCAAAATATTTTAATACAATACATTTTATCAATATTAGAAATATTTATAAAAAATTGGTCACATGAAGCAGTTTTTAATTATATAAAAATAGGATTTTCAGGATTAGAAGAAGACGACATTTTTAAACTTGAAAAGTATTGTTTAAAATGGGGCATAAAACAAAATAAATGGAAAAAAGAATTTGTATATGGAAAAAAAGAAGAAAAAGAAAATGCAGAAATAGATAGATTAGAGCATATAAGAAAAGAGTTAGTAAATCCTCTTATTAAATTAAAAGTAAAAATTGATGAAAATAAAACAGTAGAAAACATATCAAAATCAATATTTGAATTTTTAATTGAGCAAAAAATTCAAGAAAAAATTCAAATGAAAATAGAAGAATTAGAGAATATAGGTCAAGTAGACTTGGCAAATGAATATGAAAGTAGTTTAAATACAATAATAGAAGTATTGGATGAAATAGTATTAGTATTTAAAGATGACAAAATGACAATAGACAAATATGCTCAAATATTAAAAGTTGGATTTAAAAATAGTAACTTAACAAAAATACCAGGAACACAAGACCAAGTAATCATGGGAGACGTAGACAGGTCAAGAAGTCATAAAGTAAAAGCAATATTTATAATAGGATTAAATGATGGAGAATTTCCAAGTATTCATAAAGACGAAGGATTTCTAAATGACACAGACAGAGATGCTTTAATGCAAGATGGAATAGAACTTGCAAAAGGAACAATAGAAAAATTATATGAAGATAATTTTAACATATATAAAGCATTTACTACAGCAGAAGAAAAATTGTATTTATTATATTCATCATCAGATATGCAAGGAAAAGCACTAAGACCATCAATGTTAATAAATAAAATCAAAAAAATATATCCAATGTTACAAGAAGAAAGTGATGTAATAGAAACTAAGGCTGAAGTATTAAATAAGAAAACAACATATGATGAATTAATAATTCAATTAAGCAAGCTGAAAGAACAAGATGAAATTGATAAAGTTTGGTATTATGTATATGATTATTACAAAAAAGATACTGAATGGAATACAAAATTAGAACAAAATTTAAAGGGCTTAAATTATACTAATATTCCAGAAAAAATTGAGCAAACTAATATTGATAAATTATATGGAAATACACTAGTTACAAGTATTTCAAAATTAGAAAGATATAGAAGTTGTCCGTTTTCTTATTATTTACAATATGGTTTAAAAATTAAACCAGAAGAAGAACTAAAAATCCAAACATTAAATACAGGAACTTTTATACATGAGATTATAGATGAGTTCTTTGAAGCTGTGAGAGAAGCGGAAATAAAATTAGCAGAAATCACTGATGAACAATTAGCAGAAATAATAAATAAAATTATAGATGAAAAATTGAAGCAAAGTCAGAATTATATATTTACATCAACAGCAAAATATAGAGCATTAGTAGTGAGATTGAAAAAGATAATTCAAAAAGCTTTGAAATACATTATAGGCACACTTGTACAAAGTAGATTTGAAGTATTAGGAACAGAAGTAGAATTTGGAGAAAAGGGAAAATATAAGCCAATCAGATTAACATTAGAAGATGGAAAAAGAATAGAGATAATAGGAAAAATAGATAGAATTGATACAGCACAAAGTGAAGATGGACGATATTTAAGAATTATAGATTATAAATCATCAGCAAAAAATATAGACTTAAATGAAGTATATGCAGGATTACAAATTCAGTTATTAACTTATTTAGATGCAGCTTGCAAAGAAGAAGATTTAATGCCAGCAGGTGTGTTATATTTTAGTATGTTAGAGCAAATGATAA
>ERZ825670.3652-NODE-3652-length-12767-cov-4.491189_pt1 | contig 12767 bp, 8 predicted proteins | sample MGYA00519929_ERZ825670 | MGnify/ENA primary metagenome ERZ825670 (study PRJEB31778, sample SAMEA3449207) | human gut metagenome | biome: human gut; feature: human-associated habitat; material: faeces | place: United Kingdom | collected 2010/2012 ...
AGTTATTTATTAATTCAACTATTTCTTCTTCTGTAATATTTATTTTTTTAATATTATATTTTTGACATATCTTTGGAAGTAAATATTTGATAGCAATATCTTTTTTATCAAATGAAGTATAATTATCAATATATATTATTTCTAATCGATCTCTTAAAACAGGATTGATACTATTAACATCGTTGGCAGTTAAAATGAATAATACTTTAGATAAATCAAATGATTCTTCTATATAATTATCAGTAAAATTTTTATTTAAATTACTATCTAAAATATCTAATAATGTACTTGATGGATCTCCTTTATAATCTTTAACTATTTTATCTACTTCATCAATTAAAATAACGGGATTATTCGTATTGCATTTGATTATTGCTTCCATTATTTTACCGGGAGATGCTCCTAAATATGTTCTTCTATGGCCAATAAGTTCTGATGAGTCGTTTAATCCACCAACACTTATTTTGTAAAACTTTCTTTTTAATGCTCCAGCAATTGAAGATGCAATTGTACTTTTACCTACTCCAGGTGATCCAACTAAGCATATTATCGGGTTTTCTAAATTAGGATTTTTTTCTTTAAAATAAGCATATTCTTTAATTCTATTTTTAACTTCATCCATTTTAAAATGAGTTTTATCTAAATATTCACTTATTTTCTTTAGATTAGATTCTTCTTCACTTGATTTATTAAATGGTAAGTTAATTAAGGTATCTAAATATGTTCTGATAACACTTATTTCAGGGTTATTAACTGGAGTATATTCGTATTTTTTTAATTCAGTTAATAATTTATTTCTAATTTCTTCTGAAACGTCTAAATTATTTATTTTTGCTAGATATTCACTTATTTCGTTATCTTTACTATTTTTAACGCCTAATTCTTCATTTAATTTATCGATTTTATTTTTTATTAAAAATTCTTTTTGTTCTTTTTCTAGTGAGTCTCTTATTTCATTGTCTATTTTATGATCTAATGAAAGGATTTCTAATTCGATGCTTATATCTTTAATAAGCATTTTAGCTCTTTCAACTTCATTAAATTCGTTCATATAAGCTATTTTTTTATCGATTGGAAACTTTAAGAAGTTAACTATAATGTCAGTTAATTCGTCTAATGTTAATTCTTCTTTGATTTTGGATAGCACACTGTTGGAAACTTCATTACTTGAGGCAATATACTTTTTTAATAATGAAATAAGTTTCTTTTTTAGGGCTATACTTTCTACTGATTCTCCATTATCAATGTAAATCATTTTTACATTTCCAACTAGAATAGACTTATTATATCTATAATTAGAATAATTGTTTATTTTAACTCTATTTAATCCTTTAAGGACTACTCTATAATTTTTATTTGGTAATATTATGCTTGATTTAATTAAACAAAGAACACCAACATTAGGTAAATCAGATACACCTAATGATTCTTCTTTAGTCTCTTTAGGAAGGATTACAACAACTTTTTTATCAAATTTGTTTAAACCAACTTCAATAATTTTTTGAGAAAGTTCATTATTTAATTCTAAACGTACTTCGGCAGTTGGTAAGATAGATAATTTTTTAAGTAACAATATCGGTAAGTTCTTATCCACTTTTGCACCTCCTGAATATGTAATTTATTATAGCATAATATTTTTTTTCGTAAATAGTTTTTAAGTAATTTTTTTAATTTAATATATTCCTATTATACAAAAATAAAAATAGGAAATGAATCCTATTTTACACTATAAAAATTTATATCATCTTTAGTTAATTTAATATTTAAATCATTAACATATAACTTAGCAAGTATATCACCTTTTTTAACTAAATCACCTGATTGTTTTAAAAGTTTAATACCAACACTATAATCAATTTTAGAATCTTTAGTTATTCTACCAGCTCCTAATTTAACTGATAGCTCTCCAACTTTTAAAGCGTTAATATGACTAATTATTCCATCTTGATTAGATTTAATTAATATAACTTTATCGCTAATCTTAAGTTTTGATAAATCTCCACCTTGATTTGATATCCATGTTTTAAACATTTCATAGGCTTTATTATTATCTAATACTTCACTTGCACGATTATATGCTTCTTCATAAGAAATATTTAAATACATACTTGCTAAATTTCCGGCTACTTCTAAAGATGTTTCTCTTAATTTATTTTTTTCTCCTTTTAAAACATTTATAGCTTCTTCTACTTCTAAGGCGTTACCTATGCATGTTGATAATGGCTCATTCATATCGGAAATAATTGTCTTAACTTGTCTATTAAATCTCTTACCAATCTCTATTAAATAATTTGATAATACTTCAGCATTTTTTTTAGTCTTAACTAAAGCACCACTTCCCCATTTTACATCAATCAAAATATAATCTGCTCCACAAGCAATTTTTTTACTCATAATACTTGAAGCAATAAGAGGGATACTTTCTGTTGTTCCTGATACATCACGTAAAGCATAAATTACTTTATCAAGTGGTACTAAATCATTAGTTTGAGCCCCAACTACAATTCCAATTTTTTCTAAATTATTATAATAATCTTCTTTAGTTAAATTAACATTAAATCCAGGAATGGATTCTAACTTATCAATAGTTCCTCCAGTTATTCCTAGTCCTCTACCACTCATTTTAACTACCGGAATATTTAATGTCCCAAGAATAGGAATAGCAACTAATGTTACGGTATCGCCTATACCTCCAGTTGAATGTTTATCGCAAACTTTTTTATCAAATTTAAATGTTTCCCCGCTATCAATAAATATTTTAGTTAAATCAAAGGTTTCTTCAAAAGTAAGTCCATTAATAACAATAGCCATTAATAATGAAGTCATTTGATAATCAGGTATTTCTTTATTTAAATAACCATTAAAAGCATAATATAGTTCTTCATGAGTTAAAACTTCTTTATTTTTCTTTTTAGTTATAATATCTAACATATTCATTATATACACTCTCTATTCTATAAATATTATAAATTAGAGTAAAGAAAAAAGAAAGATTAATTTCTTTCTTTAACTTTAAATTCTTTAAGCATATCATCAAGGAAATGAAGTTTAGATCTTCTAACTTTTCCTTTTTTAACAACTGTAATTTTGTCAATTAATGGTGAGTTAACAGGAAATATTCTCTTAACAACAACACTTCCTGATTTCTTTCTAACAGTAAATCTCTTAGAAACTTTACCACCTTTAATACTTGTTACAATTCCTTCAAATGCTTGAATTCTTTCTTTTTTACCTTCTTTAATCCACAAATCAACTTTAACAATATCTCCAACTCTAAATTCAGGAGTATTAGTTTTGATTTGTTTATCATTAATCTTATCGATTAAGTTCATAAAGCACGTCCTTTCATAATATATTTCACTGATAATCATATATAAATATAGCGGATTATAGGAGCTTTTTCTTCCAAAAGCATTTTGATTATACCAAAAGAATACCTAAATTACAAGGGTTTAATTTAGGCTTTTTTACTATTTTAGTTTTTTTATCTTTTCTTCATTTATTGGCGGTTCCATAAAATATTTATCAGGATTTGCTAATATTTCATTTTTTACGTTGTCAGGACACATTAAGTAATTTAAATCAAATCCATAAGGTAACTTTAATCCTTTAGAAGATTTCAAACTATTTAAGCAAATCCATCCTTCAACGATTTGTGGAAGAATTAGTCTTTTAGCACTTTCTAATCCATTTAAATTTAAATTTCCTCTTATTGTATTAGGAAATATTACTCCTTTTACACTAACTAAACTATTTAGATACAAATCATCATCCATTATCTGTGGTAAAATTAATTCATCAGCATTAATTAAACTGTGTAAATCTAAACTTCCTTTCATGTATTTTGGAAATATAAAGCTATAGACATATGTTATGCTATTTAGACATAAAGGACCTCCTAGTGTTTTTGGTAATACTAAACCTGCTAAATCAGATATACTACTTAAATCTAAGATTCCTCCAATCTTTTCAGGAAGCTCTAATCCAGCAGCATAAGATAAACTTGATAAGTCCAAATTATCATCTATTATTTTTGGAAATGCGATTCCTTTAGTTAGAAGTAAGCAGCTTAAATTTAATTTTCCTCCAATCTTTTCAGGTAATATTATATTTTCTGCATCAAATAAACAACTTAAATCTAAATCTTTATTTATTTTTTTTGGAAATTTTAAATCTTTAGCACTAATTAAACTATTTAATTGCATACTACCACCAACTATATCTGGTAGTAATAATCCAGATGCATTAGTTAATCCATTTAATTCTAAATTTTTTCCTATTATTTTCGGTAATATTAATTCTTCTGAACTAATCAATTTATTTAAACATAAACTTCCACTTATTATATTAGGTAGTATTAATTCTTTTGATGAAGTTACATAATCTAGTTTTAAATCATTTAATAGAATTTTATATTGTTTTGGATTTTCTTTCCACTCTTCTTGTGTTAAAGCAATTTCATTTTCATTTATATTGTATATTAATGCATAATCTTTTTTTTGATTTCGTTTATTTATTATTTCTTGTATTCTAGGATCTTTTTCATAACCGAATCCTTCAATTTCATTATCCATTTCATATAAAAATTTTAATTCATCTAGGCTTAGTTCAATATTCTTATTTACTTTTTTATCAATTAAAGTAAGTAATTTCATATCACGCTCTTTTTTATAAAATTTATCTCGATCAGGAAATTCTTTTATTTTTTCTTCTAAAATTGGCATCATTTCCGGCTCCATATTTTGGTTATCGGCTATTCCTCTTATTTCACCAATTTTAGTACTTCCATCCATTCTAATTGCGATTCTTGGTACTTTAGCTTCTCCATTATCGTCTAAAGTGTAATATACATAAAAGTCGCCATTGGCAAGTTGTTCTCTAGCAAAATTTTCGCCTGCTGCAGTACACCATCCTGTATAGTAACCTTGAAGTGAATTTCTTAAAATGTTATAATCACTGCCTTGCTCGTATTTAATCCATTTACCAGAAGTGCTATTACTTTGTTTTTCTCCTCTAAGCATACTTTGTTTAATTACATATTCATATAATAGTTTAAAGTTACCTGCTTCTAAAGCATTTTTTATTGCATCTTCAGTTTTTTTATCTTTTAGAAAATCTTCCATTAATTTTAAAGTTGTAAAAATATATTCTCTTTCGACTGGTGGAAATGGATATACAGTTGTTTTATCCCTTTTGCTAAATTTATATGTCTCTTTATCATATTTACCTAAAGTTTGTAAACCTTGAAATACCCAATATTTTTCCCACATTTCATAAGATTTGCTTTCTTCATCATATAAAAAATATTCAATCCATTTATCTAATGTTTCTTTTTGATCATCAATAACCTGTTTAATCATTCTTTCTTTATCTTTATCAGATAATATTATGTTGCCATAACCTCTTTCTCTAGCAAGAACGATTTGATTATTAAAATATGATTCAGGAATATTTTCTGGTTTTATAACATATAAGTCATAATAAAAATTTTTAAGAAGCTTTTCACCTGCTTCACTTTTAGTTTCTGATACTTTATTATGTACTTCTTCTAATCTGTTAAAATATTTAATTATTCTTTCTCTTCTTTTATCAGATTTATTTGATGAATTTAATACTCTTTGGCTATTATGTAAGTCAGCATAAATTTTAGATATCATATCTATCCAAGCATTTCTTGTTTTATTATCCATAGGCATCCCCTTGATTTGTTTTATATAATATCATATATTCATTAAAAAAGATAATCCTAAATTAATAGAATTATCTTAATTACAAATTATCATTTTATTTTCTTTTAACTGTTTCTTTTTCTTCAACAATTGATGGTTCCATATAGTATTCTTCAGGATTTTTTAATATTTCATTCTTTACATCGTCAGAACATTGTAATCCGTCTAAATTAAATCCATAAGGTAATTTTAATCCTTTAGGAGATTGTAAACGCTTTAATTCAATACGATTCCCAACAAACTGTGGAAGAATCAATCCTTCAGCACTGGTTAAACTATTCAAGCATAATCTTTTGCCTATTCTTTCTGGTAATATTAAATCTTCTGCACTTGTTATTTCATTTAAATTTAAACTATCATTTACTATCTTTGGTAATTTTACACCTTTAATACTGATTAAACTACTTAGCATTAAATTTTCGCCTACTGTTTCTGGTAAAATGAGCTTTTCGGCACTAATTAATTCTCCTAAAAAAACGTTTCCGCCAACGGTTTTTGGCAAAATAAGTTCTTTTGCACTAGTAAAATCGTGCATTAATAAATTTTTTCCAATTGTTTTTGGTAAAATAAGGTTTTCTATACTTACTAAACTATCTAAATATAAATTTTCACCTACTATTTCTGGCAAAGTTAATTGTTTAACATATTTTAAACTTCGTAAATATAAACTTCCACCAACGGTTTTTGGTAAAATTAAATTTTCGGCACCAGTTAATCTGTTTAAATACAAATCTTTGCCTATTTTTTCTGGTAATATTAAATCTTCACCATTAGTTATATGATTTAAATATAAACTTTTGTGAACATTTTTTGGTAAAGTTAAGTTTTTTGCATCGGTTAAGATATTTAAATACAAGCTACCATATATTATTTTTGGAAGAGTAAGTCCATCTGCACTTGTTAAATGATCTAACATTAAATTAGATAGTAAAACTTTAAATTGTTTGGGTTTTTTGCGCCATTCACCTTGTGATAATGCAACCTCATCTTCGCTTATATTATATATTAATGCACAATCTTTTTTCTGGTTTCGTTTATTTTGAATTTCTTGTATTCTTGGATCTTTTTCATAGCCAAATCCTTCAATTTCATTATCCGTTTCATATAAAAATTTTAATTCTTCTAAACTTAGTTCAATATTCTTATTTACTTTTTTATCGATTAAAGTAAGTAATTTCATATCATGTTCTTTTTTATAATATTTTTCTCGATCAGGAAATTCTTCTAATTTTTCTTCTAAAATTGGCATCATTTCTGGCTCCATATTTTGGTTATCAGCTATTCCTCTTATTTCATTAATATTAGTACTGCCATCCATTCTAATTGCGATTCTTGGTACTTTTGCTTCACCACTATTATCTAAAGTGTAGTAAACATAAAAGTCTCCGTGGGCAAGTTGATCTTTAGCAAAATTTTCGCCTGCTGCAGTACACCATCCTGTATAGTAACCTTGAAGTGAATTTCTTAAAATGTTATAATCACTGCCTTGCTCGTATTTAATCCATTTACCAGAAGTGCTATTACTTTGTTTTTCTCCTCTAAGCATACTTTGTTTAATTACATATTCATATAATAGTTTAAAGTTACCTGCTTCTAAAGCATTTTTTATTGCATCTTCAGTTTTTTTATCTTTTAGAAAATCTTCCATTAATTTTAAAGTTGTAAAAATATATTCTCTTTCGACTGGTGGAAATGGATATACAGTTGTTTTATCCCTTTTGCTAAATTTATATGTCTCTTTATCATATTTACCTAAAGTTTGTAAACCTTGAAATACCCAATATTTTTCCCACATTTCATAAGATTTGCTTTCTTCATCATATAAAAAATATTCAATCCATTTATCTAATGTTTCTTTTTGATCATCAATAACCTGTTTAATCATTCTTTCTTTATCTTTATCAGATAATATTATGTTGCCATAACCTCTTTCTCTAGCAAGAACGATTTGATTATTAAAATATGATTCAGGAATATTTTCTGGTTTTATAACATATAAGTCATAATAAAAATTTTTAAGAAGCTTTTCACCTGCTTCACTTTTAGTTTCTGATACTTTATTATGTACTTCTTCTAATCTGTTAAAATATTTAATTATTCTTTCTCTTCTTTTGTCGGATAAGCTTGATGAATTTAATACTCTTTGGCTGTTATGAAGATTAACATAAACTTTAGATATCATGTCTATCCAAGAATTTATTGTATCTTTATCCAAAATTATCACTTACTCTCTAGAATAGATATATCATAATTTGTTGTAATAATCATTTTTATTCTTATTTATTTACTTAAACTTTACAAAAAAGATAATCCTAAATTAATAAGAATTATCTTAATTGCAAAACACTACTTCATTATTTTCATATTTTAAACATTTATCTTTACTAACTTCTTCTTTTGTTACAGGATCAACTAAAACACCAACGTAACCTTTACTTGCTAAATCTCCTAACGTTATTTCACCTTCACAGTTTTTCTCTAAAAAGCACTTTTTAGCTGATTCTTTAATTTCATTATTAAGAACTAAATATAATCTATCAACATGATTTTGATAAACTTTAATTGCACCAATAATAAATAAACCAATTAAAATAATTATAATTATTAAACCTTTTTTATTTATCGCCATAATAATCCTTAATAAATTGTTCTCTGAATTCTAACATACGGTCTTCTTTTATTGCTTCTCTCATTTCTTTAGTTAAATTAACTAGGTAATTAATATTGTGAATAGATAAAAGTCTAGCTCCAAATGTTTCATCACAATTAATTAAATGTTTAATATAAGCCTTAGTATAATGTTTACAAGCATAACAATTACATTCACTACTAATTGGTGTAAAATCTTCTTTATATTTGGCATTTTTAATATTTATTTTGCCATATTTTGTTAAGGCATGGCCATGACGAGCTAGTCTAGTTGGAGAAACACAGTCGAAGATATCAATACCACGTATAACATTTTCAACTAAGTCAATGGGATCACCAACACCCATTAAATATCTAACCTTATTTTCTGGTAAATATTTGGTACTCATTTCAACCATTTTATACATTGTTGGTTTATCCTCACCTACACTTGTACCACCAATTGAATAGCCATCAAAATCCATTTTGGTTAATTCTTCAGCACAATGTTTACGTAATTCTTCATATTTGCCACCTTGTACTATCCCAAATAAGCTTTGTCTTTCATTATTAAAAACATCTTTTCCTCTTTTAGCCCATCTAAGAGTTCTTTCGACACTTTGTTTACAATAATCATAGGTTGCAGGATAACCAATGCATTCATCAAAACTCATAGCAATATCGCTATCTAATTTGTTTTGAATTTCAATGGATTTTTCGGGAGTTAAAAGTAAAGCATCACCATTGTATTGATTTTTAAACTTAACTCCTTCTTCAGTTATATCTTTTCTTTTAGCTAAACTAAATACTTGAAATCCACCAGAATCAGTTAAGATTGGTCCATTCCAATTCATAAATTTATGTAATCCACCGGCATGATCTATTACGGTCTCGCCAGGTCTTAACCATAAATGATAGGTATTAGCAAGAATTATACCACAATCTATTTCTTTTAATTCCTCAGGAGATAATGTTTTAACGGTAGCTTGAGTACCTACTGGCATAAACATTGGAGTTTCATATTCACCATAATTAGTTTTAATTTTACCTAATCTAGCATTACAATTTTTATCTTTTTTAATTAATGTATATTCTATTTTCATATATACTCCTTTAAATTTTATCTGGTAAAGTGATAGCTAAAATATTAAGTAAATATTTATTAATTATATATACTTCATTTATTAAAGTTAAATAGCTTTCTTTAACAAGTTCATCTTTCTCAGTTAGTACTTCGTGATTTGAATAAAAAGCATTAAATGATGAAGTTAATTTATAAATATACTCACATATTTCGTTTAAACTTCTCATATTAAATGATTTTTCAATAACACTTCTTAATTTAATAATATTAATTAAAATATCTCTATCTTCTTTAGTGTTTATCTTATAATATTTGTTATATTTTAAATTACTTTTACTTAATAAACTTTTCATTCTAACTGTACTATATAAAATGTATGGTCCTGTTTTACCATTTATATCACTAAATTTAATAGGATCAAATACATAATCACTAGTACGATTAGGAAGTAAATCTGCATATTTAATAGCAGCAATAGCTAAAACTTCAGCTAAATCATCTTTATCTTCTTCCTTGATATTATCTTTAATTACTTTTCTTGTTTCGGCTTTAACAATACTGATTAATTCTCTTAAAGACATGATGCCACCATCTCTAGTTTTAAATGGTTTTCCATCTGGTCCATTAAGTGTTCCAAAGCCAAACCATTCTAGGCTTATATCTTTAGGCACGATTCCAGTTTTATAAGCAGCTCTAAAGGCTTCAACAAAATGTAGTTCTTGTCTTACATCAGTTAAATAAAAATATTTTGATGCCTTAAATCTTTTAATTCTTGAATAAAGAGTTGCTAGTTCAGTTGTATCATAAAGTACTCCACCATCACTTTTTAATAACATAACAGGTGGTATTTCTTTTTTATCAGTTTCTTCTTTAACATCAATAATTGTTGCGCCATTAGAAATGGTTGTAAAAGGTTTAGTAACTGTTAAAACATCTTCAATATAATCATCTGCATCTCTTTCACCTTCGTATAAATCAAAAGTACAATTAAGTTTTTTATAAATATCTTCAATATCTAAAATTGATAATTTAGTAAAGGCTTTATATAAATCATAGATTCCTTTTTCTTTCTTTTGAAGTTTAACAGTAAGTTCTCTAGCTTCATTTAAATATTCTTCATCTTCTTTAGCCTTAGCGCTTGCTAATGGATAAATATCATATAAGTCTTCTAAAGTAACTGGTGATTCTTTTGGATAACTATCTAAATTAGGATTAAAGAAATCTAAATTAGGGTATCTATGTTTAATTTCACAGATAATTAATCCCATAGGTCTACCCCAGTCACCATAATGAACATCACTTATTGTTTTATAACCAACTGCTTCACATAATCTTTTTAGGGCTTCTCCAATATTAGGACTTCTTAAGTGTCCAGCATGAAGAGCTTTAGCAACATTTGCTCCACCATAATCTAAGAAAATAGTTTCATCAGTATTTATTTTAAAAGTATTTATATCAAAATTATTAACTATTTCATTAAGATAATCTATTAAAGCTTTATCTGATAATGTTATATTTATAAATCCATTAACATTGGATACTTCTTTAAACATATCATTATCTTTTAATTTACTAACTATTTCATCCGCTATAACCATTGGACTTTTATGCATTATTTTAGCAAGTTTAAACGCTCCATTATATTGATAATCACTTATGTCAGGTCTATTACTAACTGAAACTTCTGGTGTTTCATCATAGCCAAGTTCTTTAATTATTTCATTTATTTTTAATACTAAGTTCATTTAAATCAACTCCATTTGTATATTATCATAATTTTCAAAAGAAAAAAACTATTTAAAATAGTTTTATATGTTATCTTGGATAATATTTTATAGCAAAATTAATTAAATCATATAATGTTGGGATTGATTTTATAAATATTAGTATTGAACTTATTAAAATTATATAATTAAATATTTTTTCATTTTTAATTAGTTTCTTTAATAATAAATAATATAACACATAAAATGCCCAATAAAAATATAAGCTATAAAGTATTAATCCGTTTTCGGCAGTTCCCCATCCTATAAATAGTAATACAATTGCAGAAAATAATACCCAACCAAATGATATTTTAGCCATATATTCTTTACGATTTAAAATATAACTAATTAAACATATTAATAAAATAATTATTCCAACTATATTTAATGAAGTTGTTTTATCCATTTGATATGAATAATAAATTAATCCACTAGATATATTTTTATCATAAGTTATGATGCCTTTATTTGATAAGAATAATGTTTCTATAAAATTTAAATATTGACATAATTTATCATAAAAGGATACTGCTGTACCAGTGAATCCGAGTAAAAAATTTAGTCTTTTATGTAGTGTAAAGAATAAAGTTAATCTTCCACTTAAAATTAAAACAACAATCGTATTTTTAAAACATTTAAATACTTTTTTAAACCAATTTTTGAAATTATCATATTTGGTTATTAAAGGAAATAAGACAACAGATGTTGACAAAGTTCCAACTGCAGCAATATATGCATTATTTATTTCATCTTTTTTATTTATTTTAAACATATAAATTGTAAGTATTAAATAAAACAAACTAATAGCATATTGTTCTAATAATAAACCAAATAAAATTACGGGATAATTTAATGTTAGTAAACTGTACAAATATTTTTTATTTTTTTCTTTAACTTTCAGAATTCTTGTTAAGAATATAATAGATAATGCGATTAAAATATATTGAGTTATTATCATCGTAAATTCATAACTATAACTCTTTGGAATAAAGAATACTAGATCTGACACTAAATGAGCTATGATTGCAAATGGGAGCGAAAATACTCCAAAGAATGGTTGTCTAATGTCATTTTCTAAACAACCTATGTTTGACCATACATCAATTTTTGTTAAATAACTACTATCACTGGTGTAAATTATATCGTAATCATAATTTTTAGTACTACCAAATGCGGTGCTATTATTTACAACCGCAAAAGATACAATGCTTGCTATAATAATGGTTATTATTAAATATCTTTTTTCTACTTTACTTAATTTTTCAATCTTTTTAAGATAGTTTTTAAGATTAATAATAACGCAATATACAATAAATATAATTGAAGGTAATATAATTGTTCCAATTACTAAATAAAATATCGAACTATAAAAATTGTTGCTTATTATTGTGTTTAAGTTAGTTTTAATGATATCAATAAAAATATTATTTGTATATATTGAAAATAATAATACAATAGCAGCTATATATAAGATGGCTGAAATATGCTTTACACAATTTAATATACAATTAGGAACAATTTATAAGAAAATAGAAAATAATGATTATAATTTTGATAGAA
>ERZ825670.3663-NODE-3663-length-12732-cov-2.856038_pt1 | contig 12732 bp, 6 predicted proteins | sample MGYA00519929_ERZ825670 | MGnify/ENA primary metagenome ERZ825670 (study PRJEB31778, sample SAMEA3449207) | human gut metagenome | biome: human gut; feature: human-associated habitat; material: faeces | place: United Kingdom | collected 2010/2012 ...
AGAGGATGGCCTGGCGATGAAAAAGCTTGACGAGCTTGTTGTTAACTCCAATGCATTTTTGAAATAGAGGGCGTTCGTATGAAATTTATCACTGCGCTCCGGGGAAAAAAACAGAAAAGCAAAAATGTTGTCATCCCGGATATCAAATGCTTTTCCCCGAAAGAAGGCGATCTGCTCGCAGGCAGAGAACCTGCTGCAATAGCCAGGGAACTTGTTGCAGCAGGTGCGCCGGTACTTTCGGTTGTAACCGAGGAATGTAATTTCAGGGGAAGCAAGCTTTTACTTCGACAGATTGCTTCGCTTGGTGTCCCGGTACTTCGGAAGGATTTCCTGAGAACAAAAGATGAGATACGTGAAACAAAAGAGCTCGGTGCATCAGCGGTGCTTTTAATGTATTCCTGTTTGGATGATTTTACACTGCGCGAATTGTATAACGAAGCCAAATTCGTGGGCCTGGACGTTCTGGTGGAAACGCATACGGAGGAAGAACTCCAAAAAGCTGTTCTTCTCGGTGCGGAACTGGTCGGTGTCAATAATCGGGATATCAGTATCCTGGAAAAGGACGATGGAACTGTGTCACTGACCGAACGACTGGCGGCAATGAAACCGGAGGTATGCTTCCTTGTCAGCGAAAGCGGGATACAGTCCCCTGCGGATGTTCGCAGAGCAATAGATTCCGGCGCAGACGCCGCACTTGTGGGAACGGCACTGTTGAAAGCGGAGGATACCAGCGCATTTTACCGGAAACTGTGCCGTTCGGTACGTGTGAAACTTTGCGGCATGATGTCTGTTTCTAATATACAAGCGTGCAGTCAGGCGGATATTCTCGGATTTGTGGTGGACTACCCCGTAAATGTACCGTGGAATATTTCAAGCTCAATGGCAAAGAAACTTCTGTGTGAAGTGCCTGTGGGGTGTGAAAGCTGTATTGTAACCGGCGGCTCGCCGGAAAAGGTGATTGCTCTGGCAGAAGAGCTAAACCCTGACTATATCCAGCTCCACCATAACGAAAGCATGGAGCAGACAAAATGCATTGTATCGGCCTTGTCACAAACAGGGATACGGGTAATCAGAAGTATATCCTGCTCAGAACAGAAACGCAGGGAGCAATTTGGAACAGCATCCTTGAATAAGCTGTCTGAAATCTTTGCGGAGATGGGCGTGGCGGAACTGCTGGTTGACAGCAGAAGTGCCGAAAATGCAGCGGCATCCAGGGAAGATACCCCAATCCGTATTTTTCAGGAACTAAAAAAATGCAGTCCGATTCCGGTCATGCTGGCAGGAGGAATTACACCGGGCAATATCTCAAAGGTAATTGCCGAAAGCGGTGCAGACAGAATCGATGTAATGACAGGTATCGAGAAATCGCCGGGTGTTAAATCCCACATTGCGGCAGACGAATTATTTAATCAAATCGGAGGTTAAAGATGAACAGGAAAGGACGTTTTGGCATTCACGGCGGTCAGTACATTCCCGAAACGCTGATGACTGCAGTCATTGAACTGGAGGAAGCGTATAATCATTATAAAAACGACCCTGAATTTAACAGAGAGCTCACTGAGCTCTTTAACGAATATGCAGGCAGACCATCACGGCTTTATTATGCAGAGAAGATGACGAAAGACCTCGGCGGTGCAAAAATATATCTCAAACGTGAAGATCTCAACCACACGGGCGCACATAAGATCAATAATGTGCTCGGTCAGGCGCTTCTTGCAAAAAAGATGGGGAAAACACGGCTGATCGCTGAAACCGGAGCCGGTCAGCACGGCGTTGCCACGGCGACAGCCGCCGCACTGATGGGGATGGAATGTGTGGTCTTTATGGGCGAAGAGGATACCATCCGCCAGGCTCTTAACGTCTACCGTATGCGCCTGCTCGGCGCTGAAGTTATTCCCGTAAAAACCGGTACGGCAACCCTTAAGGACGCTGTATCCGAAGCCATGCGCGAGTGGACCTCCCGCATCAGCGATACCCACTACTGCCTTGGCTCTGTTATGGGACCCCATCCATTTCCAACCATTGTTCGTGATTTTCAGTCGGTCATTTCCAAGGAGATCAAGGAACAGATTCTTGCAAAAGAAGGCCGGCTGCCCGATGCGGTCATCGCGTGTGTAGGCGGCGGTTCCAATGCCATCGGCAGCTTTTATCATTTTCTCGAAGATGAAAGTGTTCGCTTAATCGGATGTGAGGCGGCAGGCAGAGGTATTGATACCTTCGAAACAGCCGCTACAGTCAATACTGGCAGAGTCGGAATCTTCCATGGCATGAAGTCTTATTTCTGTCAGGATGAATACGGACAGATTGCTCCTGTGTATTCTATCTCCGCTGGTCTTGACTATCCAGGCATCGGCCCCGAACACGCGCATCTTCACGATATTGGCAGAGCCGAGTATGTTCCCATCACAGATGATGAGGCGGTAAATGCATTTGAATACCTGGCAAAGACCGAAGGTATCATTCCGGCAATCGAATCGGCTCATGCGGTTGCTCATGCTATGAAGATTGCCCCGACAATGGAGAAAGATACGATTATCGTTATTACGATTTCCGGCAGAGGTGATAAAGACTGCGCGGCCATCGCCCGCTACAGAGGGGAGGATATCCATGAGTAACATCAAAAAAGCGTTTGAAAACGGAAAGGCCTTTATTGCTTTTATTACCTGCGGGGATCCCAACCTGGAAACCACGGCCGCAGCCGTTCGTGCCGCTGCTGGAAACGGTGCGGACCTCATTGAGCTTGGCATCCCGTTTTCCGACCCCACAGCGGAAGGCCCCGTTATTCAGAACGCAAATCTGAGAGCGCTGAGCGGCGGCATTACGACAGATAAGATTTTTTCTTTTGTCCGGGAACTGCGCAAGGATGTAACTGTTCCGATGGTCTTTATGACCTATGCGAATGTCGTTTTTTCCTACGGTGCGGAACGATTTATCTCTGCATGTAAAGAAATCGGCATTGACGGACTCATTCTGCCTGATCTGCCCTTTGAGGAAAAAGAAGAGTTTCAGCCGATTTGTAAGCAGTACGATGTAGCGCTTATATCGCTCATTGCGCCGACATCAGAAAACCGTATCGCCATGATTGCTAAAGAAGCAGAGGGCTTTATCTATCTTGTTTCCAGTCTCGGCGTAACCGGAACACGAAACGAGATTACAACTGATCTTACAAGCATTGTGAAAGTGATTCGTGAAAACTCAAATATTCCCTGTGCTATCGGTTTCGGCATTTCCACTCCAGAACAGGCAAAGAAAATGGCGGCAATTTCTGATGGGGCTATTGTTGGCTCCGCAATCATCAAACTGCTTGAAAAGCACGGAAAAGATGCGCCGCAATACATTGGTGAATATGTAAAAAAGATGAAATCGGCGCTGACGATTGATTAAAACACAGTAATTAACATAAAAAGAAGGAACCGAGAACAAGCTATGGGCATGCCTGTTCTCGGTTCCTATTTTTCAAACTCCTCGTTCCCATTACAGCATAAGGCACACAGATCAATAAGTGCTGCGGAGCATCTTATAGAAGGTCAGACAGACGTTTGCTATAAAAAAAGTCATGAACGATCTGGTTGTACTCCTTCCACAGCGGAAGTGTTTTACAAGTTCCGGCTCTCGCACAGGGCGGTGCATCCTCTGTCAGGCAGCTGACGGTCGCAAGGGAGCCTTCCATCCATTCCAGGATCTCGCCAAGCACATACTCCTCCGGCTCACGGCAAAGAACATAGCCGCCGCCATGACCGCCTTGTCCTGTTACCATCTTTCCTCGAACCAGTTCTTTTACGATGATCTCCAGGTATTTTTTTGAAATCTCCTGACGGGCGGCAATATCTTTTAATGGGATGCAGCCTTCCCCTTTGTGCTCCGCCAAGTCGATCATTACTCTGAGCGCATAGCGCCCTTTAGTTGAAATCATGTTTCTCACCTCACTTGACCTATTGTACTACGGGGTCAATAGGCAAATCAATCGGGAAACAAACAATTTTTTCATTAAACCTATTGACATAGTAGGTTAATAGCAGTACACTTCTACTTGTAACCGATTTTGAAGAGATAACGAGGAAGGGGGCGATCGTAATGACCGGATACAATGCTTTTCAGGTGAATACCATCATGTGTTGTCGAATGTTTTACTCCCGGGCATGTCATATGGCGGGGGCTTGTCTGCGTGTATCATGCAGCTGTTCGCCTCAACACTGTGTTTGATTGATTGGTCAGCATATTGTCAGCCATTTGCCCGGGAGCTCATCACAAGCTTCCGGTTTTTGTTTTTTTAAGAACCGGAATATTGGATTCCGCTGAAACCGATTATATTTCAAAACAAGGAGATTACGATTATGAGTGAATATAAATTTGAAACCCTGCAGCTTCATGTTGGTCAGGAGCAGGCTGACCCCGCCACCGATTCCCGAGCCGTTCCCATTTACCAGACCACTTCCTATGTGTTTCACAATTCCGCACACGCCGCCGCTCGCTTCGGGTTGGCCGATGCAGGCAACATCTACGGCCGCCTGACTAACTCTACTCAGGATGTGCTGGAAAAGAGAATTGCCGCTTTGGAGGGTGGTGTCGCTGCGCTGGCCGTTGCTTCCGGTGCGGCCGCCATTTCTTACACCATCGAGGCGTTGGCGCAGAAGGACGACCACATTGTTGCCCAGAAAACCATCTACGGTGGCAGCTACAACCTGCTGGCCCACACCCTGCCTCAGTACGGCATTGAAACCACCTTTGTGGATGCTCACAATCTTGCCGAGGTGGAAGGGGCAATTCGTCCCAACACCAAGGCCGTTTATCTGGAAACGCTGGGCAATCCCAACTCGGACATCCCCGACATTGACGCCATTGCGGCCATTGCCCATAAGCACGGCCTGCCTCTGGTGATCGACAACACCTTTGGGACTCCGTATCTGATCCGCCCCATTGAGCACGGCGCAGACATTGTGGTCCACTCGGCAACCAAGTTCATCGGCGGTCACGGAACCTCTTTGGGCGGTGTGATTGTGGATTCCGGCAAGTTTGACTGGAAGGCCAGCGGCAAGTATGCCCCCATCGCAGAGGCCAATCCCAGCTACCATGGGGTCTCCTTTGTGGACGCCGCAGGGCCGGCAGCGTTTGTGACTTACGTTCGGGCAATTCTGCTGCAGGATACCGGTGCGGCGATCTCTCCGTTCAATGCGTTCCTGCTGCTACAGGGCGTGGAAACACTTTCGCTGCGGCTGGAACGCCATTCCGAAAATACCAAAAAGGTCGTGGAATACCTCTCCAAACATCCCCAGGTTTCCAAAGTCAATCATCCCTCCCTGCCTGAGCATCCTGATCACGAGCTGTATGAGAAATACTTTCCCAATGGCGGGGCATCCATCTTCACCTTTGAGATCAAGGGTGGGCAGGAAGCCGCATGGAAGTTTATCGACAATCTGAAGATCTTCTCTCTGCTTGCCAATGTAGCAGATGTGAAGTCGCTGGTGATTCATCCGGCTACCACCACCCACAGCCAGCTGAGCGAAGCGGAATTGGCTGACCAGGGCATTACCCCCAGTACCATTCGCCTGTCCATCGGTACGGAGCATATTGATGATATTATCGCAGATCTGGAAAACGGATTTGCAGCGATCCAGTAAGGAGGAAAAACATCATGGCAAACATTTATAAAGGGACCCTGGGGTTAATCGGCAACACTCCTCTGGTGGAAGTTGTTCATGTGGAGCCTGAGGATTCTCCGGTTCTTTCGGAAGGACGAAGCGGTTCCCATAAGATTCAGGGTATTGGCGCCGGTTTTGTGCCGGATGTGCTGAATACGAAGGTGTACGATGAAGTGTCCCGGTAAAGAACGATGACGCATTTGCGGCGGCAAAGAAGCTGGCAAAGAAGGCATGCTGGACCAGAACCATTTTAAACAGTACCACCGGGGCGATGCTTGGACGTCCGTCATCCTCGCAGTACAGCGGCTCCACCATTTCGTAAAGCCTCTCAAAATTCACTGCCGCGTCTATTTTTCGCAGAAGATGCTCTTGAGAAACCAGAGTGTCTATTCCTACGATCTCGATCGCATCTCGATCCATTTTCCTGCGTTCCAACATTTTGCATCACCCTTCTTTATGTTGCCACAGTTGCAAGAAAAAACCCAGCCGTAGCTGAGCTTTTTCGACAGACTGAACCACCGGCACTGCCGGTGGTTTTCGTTGTACAAAAAGGCGCTGCCACAAAGCCATGGCAGCGCCCCCGATATGAGCTATATTTCTATGTACTGTCCGTCCCGTTTTTTGCCAAGCACCAGCAAAAGCATTCCCGCAAAGGACAGCAGCATAAGCGACGCACCGCAAAGGAGCTGTCCACTGTTGCCGCCCTGGCCTGTTTTGGCAATGTCGTCGGACGAAGGGCCGGGCAAAGGAACGGAAGTGTTGGGTGTGTTTTCTACGGCAATCATTGTAATTCCGCAGGCGAAAGCAATGCTTGCGCCGCCTCCTGATACCGTCATGCGTCCGTCCTCCCTTACCGTAAGGGTCCAGCCGTTTAGCGGCCGAGCATAGCCGTCAGGCACCCGGGTTTCAGATATCGCATAGGTTCCGGGCGCGAGATAAACCGTAGCGGTATTTCCCGCCGAATTAGTTGTAAGGGTATAAGTCTTGCCCCCGGTAATAACGAATGAAGCTCCGCCCAATGCCTTGCCGCTTACGGAATCCTGCTTGTGCAGAATAACGCCGTATTCCACCGGGTTGTTCTTTATGGTGACGGTAAGACCGGCTTGAGCCTTGCCATTTACCTTTATTCCCGAGCTGTCCACAACCACCGCCGTCCTGGCATCATCCAGCACATAGCCGTCAGGCGCAATGATTTCCTGCAGTATATAGCTTCCGTAGGTCAAAGTCACCTTTGCGGTGCCGTCAGCTCCAGTGGTGATATCGTAGGTCTTGTCGCCGGTAAATCGGAAGGTAGCTCCGGGAAGAGCCGCGCCGTCCACGGCGGAAACTTTCTTCAGTGTAACCTCCTTTGTAATAGCCTTGTTTGTAACGCTGGCAGTATACACCAGACCTACCTCGGGAAGCGCAGTACCCTGGCTTCCGACCTTTACCTTGCCGTATTCGTCCACCTGGAAGTCTATGGGGTTATCCCAAAGCTTATAGCCATCCGGCGCCTTCGTCTCCTTCAGTCGGTACAAGCCCATGGTAAGGTCGGTAAAGGTGGCTATGCCGTTGTGGTTTGTGACGGCAACGGAAACCTGACCGTCCTCCTTGCCATCCTTAAGGCGGTACAGAGTAAACTCAGCGCCGCTCAGGCGCAGCTCATGCTGAGCTTCGTCTATTTTTATTATGCCTACCGCGGTGCGCCTTAGCAGGTTCTCCACAGCTATCTCCAGGCCCGCGTCTGCATTTTCCGCCGTAATGGAAAACTCTCTCGCCTCGTCCAGCGGTACATATCCCGCGGGAGCCTTTGTCTCGGTAAGGGTATACTTGCCCTCCGGGAGCTTTTCCAGGATAACGCTGCCTGCGGTTATAGTCTCGGTGCCGCCATTTGAATTCAGTGTATAGGTATTGCCCTCAACATCCCACCTGACCTTGTTGCCCAACTCATCCGTAAGGATAAACTCGGCGCCGTCAAGCGTCTTTGCAGGATCCTCATGGTCCGCCTTTTTGAGCTTGACCGTGCCAAGTATATAGTTGTTTGGCACCCTTATCTCCACGGCTTTGCCATGCACCAGATCCCGGCGCGATATATTGTAGGTCTCCTCACTGATTCGGTAGCCCTTGGGCGCCTTTATCTCCCTGATGGTGTAGTCGTCATATGCGACACCCTCCAGCACCGCCCTGCCATCCGCCCCGGTGGTAACGGTTTTTGTAAAGCCCCTGCTGTCGGTAACCGCGAACTCGGCCCCCGCAAGCGCCTTGCCGTCATCATCGGCATCGTGCTTGTATATTTCTATGGCATAGCGGCTTTCCTCGTTTGAGAAAGTATAGAGGAACTCCTGGCCGTCAGCAGTACTTCCGTCTATTATAAACTCGGCAGGCTCCCTGCCGCTCAGTTCGTAGCCCTCCGGCGCCCTTGTTTCCACGATTATATAGCTTCCGTAGGGCACGGCAAAGCGCGCCTTGCCGTCATAGCCGGTAGTAGCCTCGGAAATAAAGGTTCTGCTGCCGTCCGCAGTTGAGTACAGGGCAAACGTCGCCCCGACCAGCGCCTGAGGCTCCTCTCCGGCGCTCTGTTTGAGCACAGTTACGGTGCGGAGTATCCTTTTGTTGGAGACCTCCAGCGCCAATGTCTCGCTCTGCCGGGTAAGCTTTATGATACTGTCCTCCGTACTCACGGCATAGCCCTCAGGCGCTTCCACTTCCTTCACGGTATACTCGCCGAAGGGCAGGTTTTGCAGCAGCACAATGCCCATTGCGTTGGTTACAAGCCGTTCCTCCGCCCCCGTTGCATCGGACACGGTGTAAATTCCGTTATTCAGGGCAAAGCGTATCTTTTTGCTCTCGCTGTCAAATACCTCGAACTTGGCGCCCTCAAGGGCCGCATCCTTGTCATCGGCGTCGAACTTGTATATCTTCAGGCTGCCGGCAACCATCTCGTTTGCCAGCCAAACTGTAAGCAATCCGCCTTCAAACGTAAACTTTTCAGCCCCCTCAACACCGGTTGCCTGCATTGCCGCGCCCTCTGAAACCGTAAAGCTCCATCCGGTAAGAGGCAGATTATAGCCCGCCGCAGCAATGGTCTCGCTCACGGCGTATTTGCCCGGTGCAAGTGAAATCGTCTCGGTCATTCCATGGTCGTCCGTAACAAGAGAGTGCTTTTCGCCGTCCGCCCCGGTCACGCTGAAAGCAACGCCGGAAAGGGGTATGCCGCTGTCCTTGTCCTGCTTGACTATGCGCAGGCGGAAGCTCTGAGGCGTGTTCTTTACCGTATAGGCGGGCGCTTCGTCTGTAAGCAGTATTCCGTCAATATACACGCCCTCTGTCGTGACCTGTATATGTCTCCCGGCACCGTCCGCCACATAGCCCGCAGGGGCCTTCTGCTCTGTCAGGGTATATTCGCCGATAGGCAAACTTATGTTTTCGGTAAGGCCATCCTCCCCTGTGACAAATATACGGTTCACGCCCTCACCTATAATGCGGAATTCCGCACCGGAAAGCGTCAGGTTATCGCTTGCCGCGCTGACCTTGCAAAGCCTGAAGCTGTGCTCTACGGGGTCGTTCTTTACAGTGAGCACGAAGAAAGCTTCCCCTTCGAGCTGAACAAAGTTCCCGCCCGTAAGGACGCCCTCGCCGTCTATGGAAAACTTATACTCGGTATTTATGGCCGTATAGCCTGCGGGCGCAGAAATTTCCTTAATGAAGTATTCGCCGACGGTAAGGCCGGTAAATACGGCATATCCTGCGGCAGAGGTAACCGCGGTCTCAACGGGATCGGTGCCGCCCACAGTATACAGGCAAAACTCCGCTCCCGCAAGGCGCACGCCGTTTTTGTCCTCCTTGCATACTGCAACGCCCTTTTGATGGGGCATGTTCTCCGCAGTCAGCTCCAACGCCTCATCGTAACGACCGGGGTCAACGCTGAAGGGTATATCGCCCAGCACCATATAGCCATCAGGCGCATCGGTCTCCCGCAGCAAATAGCTGCCGGCCGGCAAGCCGAGTATTTCAACGCCGTCTTCGGGAATTTCAATTTCTGTCACGCCGCCTCCGGCAGAGTAAGCGTACGCCCCATTGCTGCCGCTCAGGGCAACAGGCTGCTCCTCCCCGCTGTCAAGGCCATAAAGGCTGAATCTGGCGCCGGCAAGTAACTCTCCCTTTTCATCCACCTTTTTCAGCTTAACGGCGGTGGGATAATCCTCCGATACGAACTGTGCGGCAATCTTCTCTCCCACCGCCGTATGGCCGGTTACCTTCACGGAATAGGATTTGGGATCGATTGTATATCCGTTTGGCGCAGCGATTTCAGTTATGTAATAGACGCCCATGACGGGAACTTCCACCGTGGCCGTACCGTCTTCTCCCACGGCGACCTCCACATAGAAACCGTTGCCGGATACGGCAAACTTTGCCCCGGAAAGAAGCTGCCTTGTATTTATGTCCACCTTCGTTATGCCCAGCGCATACCTGCTCTTTTGGTCTTCAAAGGTAAGCTCTGTGCTTGCGCTGCCGCCCTCGCCGGTATTTGTAATGCTGAAATACTTAACCTCGTCCGAGAGCTCATAGCCGGCGGGAGCCCTGGTTTCTCTTACCGCATAGTCGCCAAAGGGTATGCCGGTCAGCGTAACCTTCCCGTCCGAATTGGTGGTAACGGTATAAAGCGCGGTCGCATCTGTTCCGTTTGTCTCATAATCGTTTTGCTCGTATACCTTGAATTCAGCGCCGGAAAGGAACTTTTCACCATCTTCCGCGTCCTTTTTCGTTATTGTAAGGGAGCCGGTATAGGGGACATTCTTTGCCACTATTTCGTTTGGGCCCTCTGCGGTCACCACAAAGCGTATGGGAGTTTCATCCAGAACATAATTGTCCGGCGCTTTGGTTTCTTTCAGGTAGTATACGCCGAGGGGCAACTGTACCGTATTGGTTTCACCTTTGTTTACGTAAATGAATATGCCTTCCTCGCCTATGCTCTGCTGATCCTTGTCCAGCACTTCAAACACGGCGCCGGAAAGTTCCGTCTTTCCGTCCGCGCTCACCTTTTTAACGGTAACCTCCCTGTGGGTCGTATCGTTTACCCAGGGCGCACCGGGGTTGGCCGTGAGCTCAATTTCCTCGGTGGCAGCTGCACCGCCCACGCTTACGTACCGCACATCCTTGCTCAGTTCATAGCCGGCCGGGGCCAGATACTCGGTAAGCTTGTACACGCCGTATGGAATCTGGGTAAAGCTGACCTTGCCCTCAGCATCTGATACGGCATAAAGAGGCCGGCTCACAGAATAGCTGTTGCCCGTGCCTTCAACAAGCTCCAGCTTGAATACTGCACCGGAAAGCACGCCTCCGCCGCCGTTCTGCTTGACAAAGCTGATTTCGCCCAGCTTCAGCTCATTTACCACAGGCAAGGCGATAGTGGTATTGTGCTTAGTCGCAGTCACTACAACAGGTATATCCTGTTCCGGCACCAGACCTTCGGGAGTAACCGTCTCATCCAGATAATAAGTGCCCCAAAGCAGGCCGTCCAGCTTTATTTCGCCCCGGCTGTCGGTGGTAAGCTCGGTTCCCTCTTCGCCAAGGCCGGTATAGGCATATACCCCGTCGCTGCCGCTGGCGACGACGAACTTACCCGTGGCGCTGTCCCGCATGACAAAGCTTACGCCCTCCAGCAGCTTGCCGTTTGAATCCGACTTGACCAGCTTAAGGGCTGCCTTAATGCGGGTATTCTTGACGGATACGCTGGTTTTGGGATCATCAATAATGAAATTCTCGCTGTCCGTTGCAATGATATATCCGTCCGGGGCCGCTGTTTCCTCAAGGGTATACCGGCCCATGGGAATGTATTCGAGAATGAAAGTGCCGCTGCCGCCCGTTACGAACTGAGTGGCGTCAGCTGCGGAGTCCGAAAGTCCGCTGTACGTATACTTTCCCTCGCTGCCGGCGGCGATAACGTATTTATCCCCGGCCATTATTCTGAAGGTTGCGCCAGAAAGCGGGGTGGTGCCGTTGTCATCCCACTTCAATACGGTGAGCTCAGTGTGGGTATCCCTCACTTGCCCCGCATCCACAACATAATCCTCGGTATACTCCGCCGGGGTGTTGCCGCTGCCTATTGTAACGGTTACGGGCGCCGCCAGCGCATAGCCCGGAGGAGCCACGATTTCGGTTATTGTATACGTGCCGAAGGGCAGGCCTTCAAATACCACAGCGCCGTCTGTGCCGCTTTTTTGGGTTTGCTTGACGCCGTTTCCGGTAAGCTCAAACTCCGCGCCGGAAAGGGGCTTTAAGCCGGTTTCGTCGGTCTTCACCAGCTTCAGCTTGTAGCGCCTGAGACTGTTTTCGATAGCCGCTTCATATTTCCATTCGGCTTCGGCAGCATCGCCGCCTATTGTAAAGGCATGAACCTTGGCATCCGGCACATATCCCGCAGGTGCGTTTGTTTCTTTGACGTAGTATGTACCCGCTTCAAGGCCGTCGAATACTACCTTGCCGTCCGTACCGGTGGTTTTTCGGATTATCTCCTGCGTTGCCGCCGCGTCGCTGTACAGCCCGAAGGTGGCGCCGGGAAGAGGTGCGCTGCTTTCTGCGGCTTTTTTGGTTATTTCAATGCTGCCCTTTCGGGTGTCGTTTGAATAGGTCAGCGTTACGGCAGCTGCAGAATCAACCTTGACCGTTACACCGGCGCTCAGTTGGGCAGATAGCACATATCCCGCAGGGGCGGCAGTCTCTTTCAGTATGTAGTCGCCGTAGGGAAGCCCGGTGAATTCCGCCACGCCGTCCGCATTGGTAGTTTCAGGATCTCCAACCTGCGTAGTTCCGTCGCTCTCGTACAGCGCAAACTCGGCGCCCTGAAGCAGCGCACCACCCTTGCCAGTTTTTGTAACCTTAATGGACCCGAACTGCCGGATGTTTTTCCAGGAAATAGTTATATCGCTTCCTATGGTGGTAGCCCCCGCCGCACCTTCTATGGATACTACGGTACCGGTTGCATCTATCGTTACAACAATCGGGCCGGCAAAGCCGGAATAACCATAGGGCAGCGTTTCGGTAACCGTATACGTACCGGCAGCGAGGTCTTCAAACTCGGCAACGCCGTTTGCGCCGGTTACCTCGGATATCG
>ERZ825670.3667-NODE-3667-length-12706-cov-5.917240_pt1 | contig 12706 bp, 9 predicted proteins | sample MGYA00519929_ERZ825670 | MGnify/ENA primary metagenome ERZ825670 (study PRJEB31778, sample SAMEA3449207) | human gut metagenome | biome: human gut; feature: human-associated habitat; material: faeces | place: United Kingdom | collected 2010/2012 ...
CCAGCTTCAAACGAGTAGGTGCCGGTCGGGACTTATAGACGCTAAGCGGAGCTTATCTAAGGCTGGTCACGAAAATCCCGACCATGCGCCCGTAACGACTTGACTATAAAGTAGGCGGCTGCCGATGGCAGCCGCCTACTTTTTTCAGATCACATAGTCGTCGCCGCTGTGCTCGCGCTGGCGGTCGATCAGATCCTGCAGCGTGACGCCCGCGAGATAATCCTCGATCACACGGTCCAGGCCCTGCCAAAGCGGGAGAGTCGGGCAATTCGCGCTGCGCGGGCAGGTGTTGACCTCGCAGTCCAGACAGGCCACGGGGGCAAGACTTCCCTCGGTCAGGCGCAGAATGTCCCGCGCGGTGTAGTCCTCCGGCCGGCGGGCCAGCCGGTAGCCGCCCTGATAGCCGCGGTTCGTGAGCAGGAAGCCGGCGCGGCTGAGCGTCGGAACGATCTGCTCGAGGTATTTTTTGGAGATATCCTGCCGTTGGGCAACGTCCTTGAGCGATACGCAGCCGTCTCCCTGATGCTCCGCAAGGTCGAGCATCAGGCGCAGCGCGTAGCGTCCCTTGGTCGAGATACGCATAGGCTCACCTTCCGTTTTTTATCTATAATACCATATACTTTGTAGGAATTCAAGCGCAGCGCCCGCCGCGCTTGAATTTTGTCCGCCCGTATGCTATACTTTCTTCATTCTGTACACGGAGGAATACGCCCATGACGCTCCAACAGCTCCACTATGCCATCGTCATTTCCGAGACCGGCTCGATGAACAAGGCGGCGGAACGGCTCTACATCGCCCAGCCCTCGCTCACCGGCGCGATGCAGGAGCTGGAGCGTGAGCTCGGCATCACCATCTTCCACCGCAGCGGACGCGGCGTGACGCTGACGAACGACGGACAGGAGTTCATCGACTATGCCCGTCAGGTCTACCACCAGTATGAGACGCTGGCGGAGAAGTACGCGCATCCCAACGAGTTGAAAAAGAAGTTCGGCGTGACGACGCAGCACTATTCCTTCGCGGTCAAGGCCTTCGTGGAGATGGCCAAGAGCTTCGATACCGCCAAATACGATTTCGCCATCCGCGAGAGCAAGACGCGCGAGGTCATCGACGACGTCGCAAGCCTGCGCAGCGAGATCGGCATCCTCTACCTCAGCGACTTCAACCGCAACGTCATCACGAAGATCCTCCGCGCGAACGACATTGAGTTCCACGAGCTGATGGACTGCAAGTCCTATGTCTTTCTGTGGAAAAATCACCCGCTCGCCGACCGCACGGAGATCCACGGTGAGGAGCTGAGCGACTACCCCTTCCTCTCCTTTGAGCAGGGCGGCAACGACTCCTTCTACTTCTCCGAGGAGCTGTCGTCCATGAACGACTACTCCCAGACCGTCAAGGTCAACGACCGCGCCACGATGGTCAACCTGATGGTCGGGCTCTACGGCTACACGCTCTGCTCGGGCATCGTGTGCGAGGAGCTCAACGGCGGGGACTACCGCGTCATTCCCCTTTCGGACGACAGCCCCATCAACGGCGTGATGAAGGTCGGCTATATCGTGAAGAAAAACCAGATCCTCAGCAGTGTCGGCAAGCTGTATATCGAAAAAATACAGGAATTTCTTCATGCGGCACAGGGCGGTTTGTCCAACTGATACCCTCCTGTTTTGTTCATATCGTCAATATATGTCTCGATATTATGCCATCGGAATATATGAGACGCACTATGCTATAGTTTGCGCCTATAACTCATTATCCTTATAGCGTATTGGACAAATGGCGAAGCATCGTGTATAACTAACAGCGTCCCAAGCAAAGGAGGTCAAACACGATGCTCAAGCTGTTGAAAGAGCGAATGTGTCCGCATGGTTCGTGTTCCCGCATGAGCGGTCGAATGTGACCGCGGATCGTCGCATCAAAAATCATTCAAATAATATCAAAATCAAGAAAAGGAAGAATAAAATCATGAAAAAGCTCATTTCTCTTGCCCTCGCGGCAGTTCTCGCCCTCGGTATTCTCTCCGGCTGCGGCAAAAAGGCCGACGCCGCCATTCAGATCGCAGTCCCCAACGACACCACCAACGAAGCCCGCGCCCTGCTGCTGCTCGAAGCCAACGGCATCATCAAGCTCAAGGACGGCGCCGGCATCACCGCCACCAAGAACGACATCGCCGAGAATCCTCACAACGTCGAGATCGTTGAGACCGAAGCCGCGCAGATCCCCAACATCCTCAAGGATGTAGACTACGCCGTCATCAACTCCAACTACGCCATCAACGCCGGTCTGAATCCTGTCAAGGATTCTCTGGCCATTGAAGGCTCCGCCTCCGCTTACGCCAACATCCTCGCTGTCAAGGAAGGCAACGAGTCCAGCGACAAGGTCAAGGCTCTGGTCGCCGCGCTCGAGAGCCAGCAGGTCGCCGATTACATCGCCGAGAAGTATGACGGTGCGGTCGTGAGCACCGTCGAGAATCCGGGCGACGGCTACGACGCCAGTGTCGACTATACTGCGCTCGCGGGTCAGACCATCTCCGTCGCCGCCTCCCCCACGCCCCACGCCGAGATCCTCGAGGTCGCCAAGGAGATCCTTGCCGAAAAGGACATCACCCTCGACATTCAGACCTACAACGACTACGTTGTGCCCAACACCGTCGTGGAGGACGGCACCGTGGACGCCAACTACTTCCAGCACACCCCCTATCTTGATGACTTCAACAAGGAAAACGGCACCCACATCGTCTCCGTCGCTGCCATTCACGTCGAGCCCATGGGTCTCTACGGCGGCAAGCAGACCACGCTGGATGCCCTGAAGTAAGATAAAAGAAAGGAGGAGAATTCCTTGATCGAACTCAAGCACGTCAGCAAAGTCTTTGAGACCGCCGGTGGGCGGGTGGAAGCCCTCAAGGATATCTCCCTGACCATTCCGGACGGTGACGTTTACGGCATCATCGGCATGAGCGGCGCCGGCAAGAGCACGCTGGTGCGCTGCATCAATATGCTCGAGCGCCCCACCTCCGGCGAGGTCATCGTCAACGGAAAACGTTTGGATACCATGTCGCCCGCGCAGCTCCGTGCTGCGCGGCGCGACATTACCATGATCTTCCAGCGCTTCAATCTGCTCATGCAGCGGAACTGCCTGGATAATGTCTGCTTCCCGATGGAGCTTGCCGGGGTCAGCCGCCGTGAGGCGGCTTCTCGCGCACAGGAGCTTCTGGAGACGGTCGGTCTGCCCGACAAGGCGAAGGCCTATCCTGCGCAGCTCTCCGGCGGTCAGCAGCAGCGCGTCGCCATTGCCCGCGCGCTGGCGACGAACCCCAAGGTCCTGCTGTGCGACGAAGCGACCAGCGCGCTCGACCCCAAGACGACGCGCCAAATCCTTGAGCTCATCGGCGACATCAACAAAAAGCTCGGCATCACGGTCGTCATCATCACGCACCAGATGAGCGTGGTGAAGAGCGTGTGCAACCATGTCGCCATTTTGGACGACGGCGAGGTGGTGGAGGACGGTCTCGTTTCCACCGTCTTCTCCGCGCCGAAATCCGCCGCCGCGCGCCATCTTGTTTTCCCCGGCGGCGCGGACGTCACGGTGTCCGATCCCACGCAGGAGCGGCGCATCCGCCTCATCTTCCGCAGCGCAAAGACCACCTCGATCCCGCTGGTGGCCCGCCTCGCGACGGAGGAGAACATCGCGGCCAACGTCATTTCCGCCAGCACGCAGAAGCTCTCGGAGGAGATCTACGGCAGTATGCTGCTCGGCGTCCCCGCGGCGCAGTTTGACCGCGCGTGGGAATTTCTGAGCGGGATCGAAAATCTTCAGGTCGAGGAGGCGAGCGTCGGTGTACAGTAATCTTTTCTCTCCCGAGTCCATCGAGGAGCTGACCGCAGCGCTGCAAACGCAGTTTCTCCCCGCCATCTGGGAAACCTTCTATGTTACGCTCCTCTCCACGGCCTTCGCCATCGTGATCGGTCTGCCGCTGGGCGTGCTGCTCGTGGTGGGCGAAAGGGACGGCGTGCTGCCGCTTCCCCGCTGGCTGATGAGCGTGCTGAACGTTCTTATCAACCTGCTGCGCTCTATTCCGTTCCTGATCCTGATGATCATGGTCTTTCCGCTCTCGCGCCTCATCATCGGCACGACCGTCGGCACCAGGGCGACCATCGTTCCGCTCGTCATCGCGGCCTTTCCGTTCGTCGCGCGTCTCGTCGAGAGCAGCCTGCGTGAGCTGGACCCCAACATCATCGAGGCCGCGCAGAGCATGGGCGCGACGCCCATGCAGATCATCTGCAAGGTGATGATCCCCGAAAGCATCCCCTCTCTGCTGCAGAACTTCACCATCGCGCTCACGACCATCCTCGGCTACTCGGCCATGAGCGGCATCATCGGCGGCGGCGGCCTCGGCAAGATCGCCATCGACTACGGCTTCTACCGCTACAAATATCTCGTGATGTACGTGGCGGTCATCCTGCTCATTCTGCTCGTGCAGCTCTTCCAGAGCGTCGGCACGAAGCTCGCCGCCAAGTGCGACAAGCGTCTGAAAAACCGCTGAATACAGCAAAAGAGAACCGCGCGGCGGTTCTCTTTTTTCATGCAGAGGGCGGAGCCATACGGCTCCGCCCCTTCGCTATTATTTGCCCGCCTTGCGCAGCGCTGCGGCGACGAAGCCGGTGAAGAGCGGGTGCGGACGGTCAGGACGGCTCTTGAATTCGGGGTGGAACTGGCAGCCGACGTACCAATCCTGCTCGCTCAGCTCGGCGATCTCAACGAGCGAGCCGTCCGGCGAGGTGCCGGAGAAGGTCATGCCCGCGCGCTCAAGCTCCTCGCGGAAGAGGTTATTGAACTCGTAGCGGTGACGGTGACGCTCGGAGATCTCGCGCGTGCCGTAGGCGGCATACGCCTTCGTGCCCTCGCCGAGCACGCAGGGGTATTTGCCGAGACGCATTGTGCCGCCCTTGGCGGTCACGCCGATCTGGTCGGGCAGAAGCGCGATGACCGGGTGCGCGGTGAGGGATGAGAACTCCGCGCTGTGCGCGTCGGCCCAGCCGACGGCGTGGCGCGCAAACTCGATGACGGCGATCTGCATACCGAGGCAGATGCCGAGATAGGGCACGCCGTTCTCGCGCGCGTACTGCGCGGCGAGGATCATGCCCTCGATGCCGCGGTCGCCGAAGCCGCCGGGCACCAGCACGCCCGTGCAGCTGCCGAGAACGGAGGCGACATTCTCCGCCGTCAGCGTTTCGGAATCGACCCATTGGATCGTCACCTGCGCGTCGCAGGCCGTGCCCGCGTGGAAGAGCGACTCAACGACGCTCAGATAAGCGTCGTGCAGACCGGTATACTTGCCGACGAGTGCGATGGTCACCTGCTTGTGCGCGTGCTTGATCTTCTCGACGAGCGCCGTCCATGCCTTCATATCCGGCTCGCCGCAGTCAAAGCCGAGCTTGCGGCAGACCTCGCGGCAGAGGCCGGCGTCCTCAAGCAGCAGCGGCACCTCATAGAGCGTGGAGGCCGTGACGTTCGGGATCACGCACTCCGGCTCAACGTTGCAGAACAGCGCGATCTTATGGCGCACATCGTCGGGCAGCGGGCTGTCCGTGCGGCAGACGAGGATATCCGGCTGGATACCGAGCGAGAGCAGCTCCTTGACGGAATGCTGCGTGGGCTTGCTCTTGAGCTCGCCGCTGCCGGGGATGGAGACGATGAGCGGAACGTGGATAAAGAGGACGTTTCCTCTCCCTTTTTCCGCCGCGACCTGACGGATCGCTTCAAGGAACGGCTGGCTCTCGATGTCGCCCACCGTGCCGCCGATCTCCGTGATGCACACGTCGGTCTCGCCGTCGTCCATGGCGTAGACGCGGCTCTTGATCTCGTCGGTGACGTGCGGAATGATCTGCACCGTTCCGCCGAGGTAGCCGCCCTGCCGCTCGCGGTTGAGGACGCTCCAGTAGACCTTGCCGGAGGAGACGGAAGCGTTCGCGTTCAGCGCCTCATCCACGAAGCGCTCGTAGTGGCCGAGGTCCAGGTCGGTCTCCGCGCCGTCGTCGGTGACGAAGACCTCACCGTGCTGGTAGGGACTCATCGTGCCGGGGTCCACATTGAGATAGGGGTCGAATTTCTGGTTCTTCACACGCAGGCCGCACTGCTTCAGCAGGCGGCCGAGCGACGCCGCGCAGATGCCCTTGCCGAGGCCGGACACCACGCCGCCGGTGACAAAAATGTACTTCATGTTCTCCTCCACAACACAAATAAATTGGAAAAATCATTTCAAAAGGAACGCTCAGAGAGCGTTCCTTTTGGGGATCAAACAGAGAAAAGCAGATCGTAGAAGGTCGGATACGGCCAGTACTTGCCGGCGGTCAGCGTCTCGAGACGGTCGACGGTATCGCGCACCGCGTCCATATCAGCGGCAACAACGTCGTGGTAATAGCGCATCTCCTCTTCGCCGGAGGCGCCGACGGGCGCGGTCTCCAGCGCGGTCTTGAGCGTCACGGTCTGCTCGAGCAGCTTGTCGTTGAGGATGCCGATGGAGTTGGCCAGCGACTTCTCGACGTGGCAGGGCAGCTCGGGCGCGGCCTCGTGCTTGCGCAGCATCATCTCGCAGAGCTTGCTCTCATACTCGGAGGCGGCGTTGAGGATCTCATGCTGGACCATATCGACCATGGTAGCCGCTTCGATGTGGATGACCTTACGGTATTTCTCCATGTGGATCTCGTGGCGGGAGAGCATTTCCTCCTTCGTATAAACGCCGTGCTTCATCATCAGTTCAACGTGCTTGGGCAGAACATAGGTCGGCAGGGCGTCGGCGGTGCTGCGCAGGTTCGCAAGACCGCGGCGCGCAGCCTCCTCGACCCACGCCTCCTCATAGCCGTTGCCGTTAAAGATGATGCGGCCATGCTCGATGAATGCCTTGCGCACAAGGTCGTGCAGCGCCTTGTTGAAGTCCGGCGCTTCCTTGAGCACCGCGTAGAACTGGCTAAGCTCCTCCGCCATGATGGTGTTGAGCACCGTGACGGGGCCGGCGATGGACTGGCTGGAGCCGGGCATACGGAACTCGAACTTGTTGCCGGTGAAAGCCACGGGCGAGGTACGGTTGCGGTCGGTGGTGTCCTGCGGGATGGAGGGCAGCACGTCCACGCCGATGCGCAGCGTCTTGCGCTCGGTCTCGGTATAGTCGCTCTCACCGACGATGGCGTCGATGATGCTCTGCAGCTCGGAGCCGAGGAAGACGGAGATGATGGCCGGCGGCGCTTCCTGCGCGCCAAGACGGTGATCGTTGCCCGCGAAGGCGACGGAGCAGCGCAGCAGCTCCTGATACTCGTCCACGCCCTTGACGAAGGCGGCGAGGAAAAGCAGGAACACGGCGTTCTGGCTGGGCGTTTTGCCGGGGGAGAACAGATTCTCGCCCGTGTCGGTGGAAAGCGACCAGTTGACGTGCTTACCGGAGCCGTTGACGCCGGCAAAGGGCTTTTCATGCAGCAGGCAGACGAGGCCGTGGCGCTCGGCCACCTTCTTCATCGTCTCCATGACGAGCTGGTTCTGATCGTTGGCGGTGTTGGCGTCGCAGTAGATGGGGGCCATCTCGTGCTGACCGGGGGCGACCTCGTTGTGCTTGGTCTTGGAGAGCACGCCGAGCTTCCACAGCTCCTCGTCCAGCTCCTTCATAAAGGCCGCCACACGCGGGCGGATGACGCCGAAGTAGTGGTCGTCCAGCTCCTGGCCCTTGGGCGGCTTGCTGCCGAAGAGGGCGCGGCCGCACAGCCGCAGGTCCTCACGCTTGAGGTACAGCTCGCGGTCAATGAGGAAATACTCCTGCTCGGGGCCGACCTGCGGCGTGACCTTACTGACGTCCTTCTGGCTGTCGAAAAGATGCAGCAGCTTCACCGCTTCGCGGCTAACCGCCTCGTTCGAGCGCAGCAGCGGGGTCTTCTTGTCCAGCGCCGCGCCGCCGTAGGAGCAGAACACCGTCGGGATGCAGAGGCTGCCGTCCTTGATGAAGGCAAAGGCGGTGGGGTCCCACGCGCTGTAGCCGCGCGCCTCAAAGGTCGCGCGCAGACCGCCGGAGGGGAAGCTCGAGGCGTCGGGCTCGCCGCACACCAGCTCCTTGCCCGAGAAGTCCATGATGATCTTGCCGCCGCCGATGGGATTGATAAAGCTGTCGTGCTTTTCGGCGGTGATGCCGGTCAAGGGCTGGAACCAATGGGTAAAATGCGTCGCGCCATGCTCCAGCGCCCAGGTCTTCATAGCCTCGGCGATATCGTTCGCGGCGGTCAGCGGCAGCGGCTTGCCGCTTTTCAGGCAGTCGCGCCAGACTTCCATCGCCTGATGCGGAACATACTGCTCCATCGTTCCCTCATTAAAGGACATCGAACCAAACAGCTCGGGAATACGATCTTTTTCACTCATCGTTACGAACCTCCTTATTCGTTTTTTATTTACAAAAAATATGGATAGATTCTACCTCTGCAAGTTTCCGACGTCAAGACTTCATATTGTTCAAGCTTTTTTCGATATCCGGGCAATGTGTTGGCGCTGTCCACAAAATTGCTGCAAGAGAAAAAATATCTCTTGCATTGCATAGGGCGCCGTGCTATGATAAGTATGGACTCGCCTTTGGGGTGTGTCTTTTTTCGTTTTCTGCGCAAACTATTTCAGGGGCGGCGCGTCACTCCTTGAGATAAACGAAGCGGTAGCCCACTCCGAGCGCCGCGCCGCCGACAAGATTCCCGAGCGTCACCGCCGTGAGGTTTTCAAGACAGCCGGCAAGCGTCAGCGTCGTTTCCATACCGTACTCCGCCGCGGCAAACGCACCGGCGGGCAGGTAGTACAGGTTCGCGATGCAGTGCTCATAGCCGCAGAGGACAAAGAGCAGGATGGGGAAAAAGAGCGCGATGACCTTCCCCTCCGCGCGCTTGGAGGCTGCCGCCATCCACACCGCGAGGCAGACCAGAAAATTGCACAGGACCCCGCGCAGGAAAGCGTCTCCGGCTCCGAGCGCCGCCTTGCTCTCCGCGATGGAGACCATCGAGCGCGCCAGACCATCGCCGAAAAGCGAGGCCGTGTGGCTGTAGACCGCCAGCGCGGCCACCGCCGCGCCGCCCACGGCATTGCCGAGGTAGACGGTCAGCCAGTTACGCAGCAGCTGTGCGGGCGTGATGCGGCGCTCCAGCAGGGCCATCACCATCAGGCAGTTGCCGGTGAAAAGCTCGCTGCCCGCGAGGATCACCATGGAAAGTCCCGCGGGAAACACGCAGGCCGAAAGGAGCTTTGCAAGCGAGCCGCTCTCCACCGTCACGGCGGCCGCCGTCGCACCGACGCCTGCGAGCGCGATGTAGGCTCCCGCCAATATGGCGAGCAGGAGCATCTTTCCAAAGGGCAGTCGCGCCTTGCTTTCGCCGGCGGCGAGCAGGCTCTGGGCAATCTCGGGAGGGGTGAGCATGGGCTGATCTCCTTTTCTCTTTCATGCGGATTCATGCGGACACAATATCGATATATTGTATCGAAAAACGTCGGAACGGTCAAGCACTGCCGAGAAGTTCTTTTCACGCGAAAGGTTTTTCTAATTTACGGCAAACATTTCGCGCTTTCTCCTTGACAAGTACCCCCACAATATGCTAAGATATCACTTGCGTTTGAGAGTGAGCCGGCTCCTCACAAGCATGGAGAGATGGCTGAGCGGTTGAAAGCACCGGTCTTGAAAACCGGCGATGTGAAAGCATCCGTGGGTTCGAATCCCACTCTCTCCGCCAAATGGAACATCGGCTGAAAAATTCGACATTTGCGGAAGTACCCAAGTGGCCGAAGGGGCTCCCCTGCTAAGGGAGTAGGGTGTGTAAAAAGCGCCGCGGAGGTTCAAATCCTCTCTTCCGCGCCAAGAAAAGCAAGAGAAAACATTGCGTTTTCCCTTGCTTTTTCTATTTTGCGGCTTGTTTTGTAGTCAAAAAGTTTCAGATTTGATTTTGCGATTTTGACTTTACCCCTATGTTTACCCCAAACAGAATTTTTTACCCCCTAAAATCGAGCAAAAAGCAGCTCCGCCGACGGTGAGATCGACGGAGCTTTTTTCATGCCTTTTTCAAGGCTTTATCATAGTACGATTGCGCCCTTGCTGCGGTGTCCTTCATCATCTGTTCTGATGTGTGGGCGTAGACGTTCAATGTGAAACTTGCGGTATCCGGCAGCATGGTGATTGCCCAAAGTATGATCGAGCGAGACGAAAACCGTTCAAAAAATATTTGAAATCTCCATCCGAATCAGTTATAATAAGCGTACAGCGTGTGGCGTTTCTGCGTAAATCCAGTTGGAGAAACAGCCACACGCTTTTTTGCGGAATCGGGTGAGAAATGGCAGAATGGGCGAAAACTTCATAGGCAAATCGTGTAGCAGAAATGCGTAAGTCCGGATATTCTGGGACTTACGCATTTCTTATTTTTTTGAAAGAAAGGTGATTTTTTTGGAAACCGGAAATCAGTTTTTGGGGACGGAGCGTATCGGCAAGCTCATGCGTCAGTACGCCATCCCCTGCATCATCTCCCTGCTGGTGGGCGCACTTTACAACATCGTTGACCAGATCTTCATCGCCAACGCAAGCTACCTCGGCTCTTACGGCAACGCCGCCAATACGGTGGTGTTCCCACTGACCGTTGTGGCACTCGGCATCGCTGTATTTATCGGTGACGGTTGCTGTGCGTTTGTCAGCATCGCGCTGGGGCGAAACGCCCGAGAGGACGCCCACAAGTCCGTCGGCAATGCCGTTGTACTCTGTATAGTACCGGTGCTATCTACGGTAAAGCTGCTCACAGTAGCAGTACCGGTAGTAACGGAAGAACTGCCGGCCGTGTAGGTCAGCGTGCCTGCGTCAGCGGGCATACCGGCGGTGCCGATATTCTTGCTCTGCTCGGTATCCACGGTGTACTTCTGGCTGACGGTGATGTTTGTCAGCGTGGGGGCGTCTGCCTTACTCACAGCCACAGAAACATCGATGTTCTCAACCGTCTTATAGTTGATGGCGTCGGTGGGAGTGAACTTCGCCGGGAAGTTCTTGGCAGCGGGGGTACCAACAGCCGTGCCGGTGTTCATCCAACTCCAGCCAGTGGTAGCAGCAATGTTTACATCCGCCAGAGTCTGGCCGTACTTGGCAGTCAGACCAGTGGGAACGGTGTAGGTCGGTGTGGCCTGCGTGATCTTCGCACCGGTGATGGTCAGCACCTCGGAGGCTGCCAGCGCATAGTTGCCGGTAGTGATGGCATCCGGGGTAAAGGTGATCTTATTTGCCTCGTTGACATTGGCACTGTTGTATTTCAGCGTACCGGTGACAGCGAGGGTGTCGGTACCAACCAGAGACCCGGACTTTACAGAAACGGTAAGGCCAGTGGGCGCATTGGTATTGGTGTCGTAGACCTTGGTGATCGGGCCGGAATGGGTCAGATCAGCCGCAGTCAGCGTCTTGGGCGCGACGGTGATGGTCGCATTGGCGGAGCCGTAGTGAGTGCTGGAGGTGTAGGTGACCGTCAAGGCTGCGCCGGCGGTATCCGCCTTTTTCACCTTGATGGTAGGCATTGCGGTGTCCGCGCCGGAGATGATTTCCAGAATGGCAGGATTGGAACTGTTCCAGCTCCAAGTGCCGCCATCGGGAGCGGTCTTGGTGGCAGTCAGGGTGAAGTTCGCATCGCCATAGGTCTTGCTGGCGGGCGGGGTGGTGATGCTCACGCCTGCATCCACCTTGTTTACCACATTTACCGTGATGGTAAATTCCGCCGGCGCAGTGAAGTTGTGCGTACCATAGGCGTTCACCTTGATGTCAAAGGAGGACCCTGCGGCTACAGAGGAGGCAGCCTTCAGCTTGTTGCCGACAAGCGTGATACCGGCAGGTGCGGTGTCCAGCGTGTAGGTCAGCGTTGCGCCGCTGTCGGTGTTGGTAAAGGAAGCCCAGTTGGAAATGTCGACTTCCACTCCATTATTCACAAGCTGGCGCGGGGTCGTGGCAGTAATGACAGGCGTGGCCTGATTGATGGTGAAGAAGACCGCAGTGGTATTCATCTTCAGATTAAAGTTATTACCAGCCTTCAGTGTGCCAATCCCGATGATATAAGCACCGACATCCGTGCCGGTGTACGACAGTGCGCCGGACTTGGCTGTGCTGAAAGCAGTTTCCAGCGCAGAGCCAGCAGTCAAATCGGTAGAATAGGTCAACTTGGGGTCAGCTGCGCCGTAGGTCTTGGACTTTGCATCAGGCGTGATGGTCACATCCTTGGCAACCAGAGACCAATCCTTCTGCGCGGTACCCTTGTAGTTGCCAGCACCAGAGATCTTCAAAGTGGTATTACCTACATTGGTAACCGGGCTATAACCGCTGGTTTCGGTGTAGTCAGTGCCTTTGTTTAGCACAGTGGCGCCATCCTTGACAGAATAAACAGGGCCATGGGCGGTGCCGTCATAGGTGGTCTGTGTGCCAAGGATGATCATGTCGTTGGTCAGAGCCTTCTGGCTGATGGTGAACTTCTTGGCCGCAGAGGTAGCGGAGTCGTGGTTGCTGTCTGCGGCAAGGGTAGCCTTGACCCAATAGTCGCCGGCGTTCTTGGGAGCCGCGCCGTCAGATACGGCACCGCTTGCCGTGGTGGTCTTTGTGGTGCAGGCGGCATCGGTATAGTAGATATAGGTCACTGCACCGGTATCTACATAGTCCGGCAAAGCACTGGACAGGCCGCGCTCCGCAAATGCG
>ERZ825670.3671-NODE-3671-length-12700-cov-3.692210_pt1 | contig 12700 bp, 10 predicted proteins | sample MGYA00519929_ERZ825670 | MGnify/ENA primary metagenome ERZ825670 (study PRJEB31778, sample SAMEA3449207) | human gut metagenome | biome: human gut; feature: human-associated habitat; material: faeces | place: United Kingdom | collected 2010/2012 ...
AAAATATTTTTCCAGCCTATTCCTCGTCAAAATATTCCTGGCTTGCAATTCTTTTTCCATCTCGATAAAAAACACGCGGAATACGTTTTCCAAGCACGCAGACAAACTCATAATTAAATCTGCCGGAAAGGCTGCCGACTTCTTCCATGGTGATCACTTCGTCACCATCCCTGCCGATCAGTGTCACTTCATCCCCAATCTTCACATCCGGAATATCAGTCACATCTACCATGAACTGATCCATACAGACTCTTCCGCAGATTGGCGCACGTTTTCCGTGGATCAGGACACTTCCTGTATTGGAAAGTCCCCTGCAATATCCATCTGCATAACCAACCGGGATCGTTGCGATGCGGCTGTCGCGCTTTGTGATGAAAGTTCCACCGTAACTGATGGAAGTTCCTTTTTCCACATCCTTTACAAAGCTGATATGGCTGATTAATTCCAGTGCCGGTTTCAGGTCAACAGCATCTTTTTTCACTTCATCTGACGGATACATTCCATAAATAGAGATGCCGGCTCTGGCAAGATCATGCTTCATATCTGGAAAATCAATAATTCCGGCACTGTTATCACAATCATAATAGGAAATCTGAATGCCATTTGTTTCTAACTGTTCTTTCATCCAGAGGAATTTTTCATGTTGGGCAAATGTATAAGACTTGTCAAATTCATCTGCCTTTGCAAAGTGTGTGAACATTCCTTCCATTTTAATATTAGGAAGTTTGCTGATTCTGGAAATTGTCTCAACACTCTCTTTGCTTACTTTGAATCCAATTCGTCCCATTCCTGTATCAATTTTTATGTGAAGAAATGCGGTCTTTCCTGACCTTACGGCAGCCTCAGCCATTCCCTTGGCCATCTCTTCTGTATAAACTGCTGCACGGATTTCTTTTTCAACCATTTCTTCATACTCATCAGGAAAAACACAGCCAAGAATCAAGATTGGTTTCTTGATTCCATGTGCTCTTAAAGTTCTTGCTTCTCCCATGCATGCTACAGCGTAACCCCAGATATAAGGCGTTTCCTCAAACATTTCCGCAAGAGGAACTGCTCCGTGTCCGTATGCATCCGTCTTGATAACAGCGATTAAACGTCCCTCCTGACCAATGCGATTTTTCATCTGTTCCATATTATATGCAATTGCGTCCAGATTGATCCGGGCACATACTCTGTTATACTGTTTCATAATTTATCTGCACTCCTTTGCATTCTTCATTGCATCGGCCATACCCTGAATCAGGTCTCTGGCTAATACGCTGTAACTTCCTTTGCTCTTTTTCGCTTCATCTCCACCACAGGCATGTAGGAAAACTCCAACAGTAGTGGCTTCAAATGGTGCCATATGCTGTGCAAGAAGTCCTGCAATCGTTCCGGCGAGAACGTCTCCGGAACCACCTTTTGCCATAGAGTTATTACCAGCGAGATTTACAAATCTCTGCCGATTTGTCTGTGCGACAACAGTACGACTGTCTTTTAACACACAGATTATGGATGATTTTGTATCCGGTCCGGATTGTTTTATGATCTGATCAAGTGCCTGGAAGCGATCTTCCATGATCGTATCAATACTCCATCCGGTCAGCCTTGACATTTCTTTCATATGTGGAGTTAAAATCACAGGTGCACAACATTGATTTAATAACTCTATATTCCTGCTCAGTAAATTAAGTCCATCGGCATCTATGACACATGGACAGGATACATTTTTCAATACATTTTCCAATATCTTTTCGGAAATCTGTCCCATTCCAAGTCCACAGCCAATACAAACCACATCAGCCCAGTCAAGAAGATGAGACAGTTGACTGTCATCATAAGAATCATAGCAGGATATGATTGCCTCCGGAAGAAGTTCCTGCAGTGCCAGACGGTTTTCACTTGCTGTATAAATCTGTACTAGACCGGCACCAACTGTATAGGCAGCACAGGCAGAAAGAAATGCAGCACCAGCCATCCCGGGACTTCCGGTGATCATAAGAACTTTTCCATAACTTCCCTTGTGCGAATTCATCATTCTCGAAGGAAGAAGTTTTCCAAGATCATTTTTGTCAAAGGTATAACAAACATCCAGGCGATTCGAAAAATATTTCGGATCAATTCCAATCGCAACCGGAATGCTCTCTCCTGCATAGGACTTGCCAGGGAAAAGCTCACAGCCTAATTTTACACATGCCATACATACTGTAAGGTCGGCTCGAAATGCTGTTCCAAGAATCTTTCCTGTTGCAGCACAGATTCCGGATGGAATATCAACAGCAACTTTTTCTGCATCCTGAAGATTCATCCAGTCGATCACATCTTTATAATGTCCTGTGATTTCACGGCAGACTCCAACACCAAATACAGCATCAATTATTACAGTATATTCTTCATCCGGGAATTCTGTGAATACAGAAATCCCCATATTTTCTACAATCTGTTTCTGACATCGACATTCTTCACTTAAAGAAGCTTCTTTCCCTGCAAATAGTACATCTGCATGCTTTCCCTGTTCGGTTAAGAGCCTTGCTACTGCAAATCCGTCTCCACCATTGTTGCCGCTTCCACAAACAATCAGACTTTTTTCTGTGGAAATATTTTTCTTATGCATTGTCTCGACAATCTGAAGTGCTGCACGTTCCATAAGTACAAGGGATGGAATCCCAATTTCATGAATTGTGTGTGCATCAGCTTCACTCATCTGCTTCCCATTTGGAAGATATCTCATGCTTATCGCCTGACCTTTCTAACATTATTAATTCCTTTTAACATGAACAGATGCTGCGAAACCTCCTTTTGTCAGTTGGTCCCACAGCATCCTTGCAGCTTTGCTAGATTCTATTCTTTATCCTGCTGACAAAGGTTGTAAGATAACTTCATCAGTGTGTCAGATAAATGTACGTTCTCAACGACCACATCCTTTGGAAGGGAAAGGTCTGTATGTGCAAAATTCCAGATTCCCTTCACACCGTTATCTACCAGAATATCAGCCACTTCAATTGCTTTTGATTTTGGAAGTGTCAGTGCAGCAATTTCAATGTCATTATTCTTAAGAAAATCTTCCAGTTCATCAACCATACGCACAGGAATCCCCCTGATCGTTACGCCTTCCAGTCGAGGATTCACATCGAAAAGACTTTTCAGAATAAATCCGCTTCTTTCGAAGGAAGCATAGTTTGCTAGTGCCTGTCCTAAATTACCGGCACCAATGATAATAAAATTATGACATCTATCCAATCCTAAGATCTTTCCAATCTCTGTATAAAGATATTTCACATTGTATCCGTACCCCTGCTGGCCGAATCCACCGAAATTATTCAGATCCTGACGTATCTGTGAAGCCGTTACATGCATCTTCTTACTCAGGTCACTGGATGAAATTCTCTCTACGCCAGCCTCCAGCAGATCTCCCAGATATCTGTAGTACCTCGGAAGTCTGGAAATGACTGCGCGTGATATCTTTCTTTGTTCCAATTTTTAGCCCTCCACTCTTAAACTACTCTTTATTATATAAAAGAGTTAAAGTTCTGTCAAACTTTTGTTTTGCAAAAACCTTTAAAATCCATATATTTTCCTTGTATTTTCGACATTTTTCTATATAATGATAATGTTAGAAGTCAAAAAACGAGGTGAAAATATATGATACTCGCATGTCACAATATAGAAAAAGCGTTTGGGGAACGCGAAATTGTACGAGACGGCTCCTTTCATATTGAAGATCGTGAGAAAGCTGCTCTTGTCGGTGTGAACGGCGCCGGGAAATCAACAATCCTTAAGATGATCATCGGAGAAGAACCTCTTGATGGTGGAGAGGTTATTCTCGCGAAAGGAAAGACACTCGGTTATCTTGCGCAGCGTCAGGATTTAAAATCCGGAAATACCATTTATGAGGAAGTAAAAAGTGCAAAAGCGGATATTTTTGCAATGGAAGCTCAGATTCGTTCCATTGAACATGAACTGAAGCATCTGGAAGGTGAGGAATTGCAGAGCCGCCTGGAGACCTACAATCGGCTACAGTCTGAATTTGATGCAAGAAACGGTTATGCCTGCGAAAGTGAGATTACAGGTGTATTAAAGGGACTTGGGTTTACGGAAGACGTTTTTAATAAACAGACAGATACACTTTCAGGAGGTCAGAAGACCCGTGTTTCTCTCGGAAAATTACTGCTTACAAGTCCGGATATCCTCCTGCTTGATGAGCCGACAAACCACTTGGATCTGAATTCCATTGCCTGGCTGGAAACATATCTGATCAATTATTCCGGAGCGGTATTTATCGTCTCCCATGACCGTTATTTCCTGAATCGTGTTGTCACAAAAGTTGTTGAGATTGACAATGCACAGGTTCGCATGTACCTTGGAAATTATAAAGATTATGCAATGAAAAAACAGCAGATCCGAGATGCACAGCTGAAAGAATACATGAATCAGCAGCGTGAGATCAAACATCAGCAGGCTGTTATTGATAAATTAAAGTCTTTCAATCGTGAAAAATCGATCAAACGTGCAGAGAGTCGTGAGAAAATGCTTGACAGGATTACGCCATTGGACAAACCGGTTGACAGTACGAAAGAAATGCATTTTACGCTGGAACCATCGCAGATCAGCGGAAATGATGTTCTTACAGTGGAACATCTCTCAAAGCAATTTGACAATCAAGTTCTCTTCAGTGATATCAGTTTTGAAATCAAACGTGGCGAACATGTCGCTGTGATTGGTGATAACGGAACCGGAAAGACAACACTTTTAAAGATCATTAATCAGGTTATCGCAGCGGATCAGGGCGAATTCACACTTGGATCCAAAGTGACGATTGGTTATTACGATCAGGAACATCACGTACTTCATGATGATAAGACTATTTTTGATGAGATTTCTGATGACTATCCTGATCTTACCAATACACAGATCAGAAATACACTTGCTGCATTCCAGTTTACAGGAGATGAAGTGTTCAAAGAAATTCATACGTTAAGCGGTGGAGAAAAAGGCCGCGTATCACTTGCCAAACTTATGCTTTCGGAAGCAAATTTTCTAATCCTTGATGAGCCAACCAACCATCTGGATATTACTTCTAAAGAAATTCTGGAAGAAGCATTAAATAACTACAGCGGAACGATACTTTATGTATCCCATGACCGTTATTTTATCAATCAGACCGCCTCCCGGATCCTTGAACTGGTGAATCAGACATTTGTTAATTACATCGGAAACTACGATTATTATCTGGAGAAAAAAGAAGCACTGACACTTGCTTATGCTTCTGGAAATGAAACAAATGCAGAAAATGTATCCAATTCAGGCAATTCTATGGCATCCACTCCTGCTTCGGATTCAAAATTAAGCTGGCAGGAACAGAAGGAACAGCAGGCACGTGAACGTAAACGTAAAAATGAGTTGAAGAAAACAGAGGAAGAAATTGCAAAACTCGAAGATCGCAACACAGAGATTGACGAGGAACTGACGAAAGAGGAAGTTTATTCGAACTCTATTGAGTGCCAGAAACTTTCAACAGAACGCGCTGCAAATGAAGCAAGATTAGAAGAATTGTATGAATTGTGGGAAGAATTAGCAGAATAATGAATCTGCATAACAGTAATCGCCTGACAGCTACTATTTATGGTAACTGTCAGGCGATTTGTTTTAAGATTACATTTCTAAATTTAGTCAAACTCGAATCGGGATCAAGGTTTGTTTCTATACTGTACCGGTGTGATATTATACAGTTTTTTAAATGTTCTGTTAAAATGCTCTACATTCTGATATCCCACAGATTCTGCAATACTTTCTACAGTTGCACTGCTGCTCTTAAGCATTGCTCTTGCCTTTTTCATACGGATTTCTTTCAGAATATCTCCGAATGTCATTCCTGATTTTTCTTTAATATATTTTGACAAATATGGTTTTGAAAGGAAGAACTTCTCAGCAAGATCGTCCAATGTAACTTCTTTATAATTTGCATAAATATAATTTGTAATATCTAATAATCTTTCATCCTTGCATGTCTGGGATCTCTGTACGCTATCCAATTTATTCACTGCAACAACGAGTGCTTCAATAGATGCTTTGATAATATCGGCATCAACTCCGACACCCCAGTAACGCTTCTTGTTGGAAATAACACCGACATAAGCAACAGCTCTGGAAGAAGATCCTTTTGTCAAAGAATGCTCCTCGTAAAATGCAAGTTCAAATTCGATATCAAAATAATGCTTGATCGCATTGCTGACAGCATCCAGACGTCCGTTTCCAACACCTGTGATCTTGCGGTTACTTCCATTGTGGTGAATCGTTGCTTCTGCGACAATTCCATCTTCTTGTTTAAAGTGGCATTCATCAACACTGAAAATTGGTTTCGCATTGATGTAATGGTCTTCAAAGATATGATATACATTGTCTGGTGTAAGTTCTTCGTGAGCCTTGTCGGAAACATCTTTTACAAGATATCCGACTTCTTCTCTCATCTTTTCCGGTAAGCTGATTCCAAAGCTCTGCTTCAGGATATAGTTTACGCCACCCTTTCCTGACTGGCTGTTAATACGAATTACATCGGAATCGTATCTTCTGCCAACATCCTGTGGATCGATCGGGAGATATGGAACAGTCCATGTCTGACAGTCATGCTCCTCTCTCCAGGTCATACCTTTCGCAATCGCATCCTGATGTGAACCGGAGAATGCTGTAAATACAAGATCTCCTGCATATGGCTGGCGCGGAGAAACTTTCATTCTTGTCACGCGTTCATAGATTTCACAAATGTCACTCATATTAGAGAAATCAAGTCCCGGATTCACACCCTGAGAAAACATATTCATTGCAAGTGTAATAATATCTACGTTACCTGTTCTCTCTCCGTTTCCGAACAATGTTCCTTCGATTTTATCAGCACCGGCAAGGATTCCAAGCTCAGCATCTGAAACTCCTGATCCTCTGTCATTGTGCGGATGCAGAGAAAGAATTACATTCTCTCTGTCGCGCAGATGCTTGTTAAAATACTCTACCTGACTTGCGAATACATGAGGCATAGCATTTTCCACTGTTGTAGGCAGGTTGATGATCGCTTTGTTATCAGCTGTTGGCTGCCAGATCTCAAGAACTGCGTTGCAGACTTCCAAGGCATAGTCAACTTCTGTTCCCTGAAAACTTTCCGGACTGTACTGGAATGTAAAGTTTCCATCTGTTTCTTCTGCTAACTCTTTCAAAAGCTTTGCACCGTCAATTGCAATCTGTTTTACCTGCTCTTTATCTTTCTTAAATACCTGTTCTCTTTGTGCAACAGATGTTGAATTATATACATGGATAATAGCATGTGGAGCACCTTTGACAGCGTCAAAAGTTTTTCTGATAATATGCTCTCTTGCCTGTGTCAGAACCTGGATCGTAACGTCATCCGGAATCATGTTCTGCTCGATCAATGTTCTTAAAAACTGATATTCCGTCTCAGACGCAGCCGGGAATCCAACTTCGATCATCTTGAATCCTACATCCACAAGCAGCTGGAAGAATTCCAACTTTTCATCTAGACTCATCGGCTCGATCAGTGCCTGGTTACCATCTCTCAAGTCAACACTGCACCAGATTGGTGCTTTGTCAATTGAATCTTTCTTTACCCAGTCATAACATGGCTCAGGTGGCATAAAGTAAGTCTTTTCGTATTTCCTCCAGTTTTCCATAATGTGTACCTCTCTTATATTTAATCAATTTAGTTGTTGTTTTTTAACACTCGTTTATATTAGCACAGGAAAGTCTTAGATTGTAGTGACTATTTTAATCACCTCGCTTGATCTTTTTTAATATTTTCTGCTTTTTGGTACGAATTTTGTATAGAAAACAGGTGGAAAATATATTCCACACATTTTTTGAAGGTTCTCTTTTCTGCATTCTGTGTTGTATAGACGGGATATTCACGGATCAATTTGTCATTTAACGTGCAGCGAATCCTGCCGACTTGCATTCCTTTCCTTACAGGAGCATCCAATTGATCAGGAATCTTATAGTCAACAGAAATCGTTTCATCTTCTTTCAATAGGAAAGAAACAGGTCTCAGATTTGCAGTAAGAGGAATTTTGGTTCCGTTTTTACCGGGATAATCTATCGTATCTGAACGTGCCTTTATCCCATTATTTATAAATATCTGCCGGACAGGTAATTCAATTTCAAATGTCTTATATTGATAATGATCCAAAGCATAAGTCATAAGAGTTCTCATATCGGACCATTTATAACTCTTATTATTTGGCCATCCGCAGGCAAGGAGTGCAACAATAAATGTCCGCTTATCTCTACGCAGCGCACCGACATAACAATATCCGGCATCTGAAGTAAATCCTGTTTTTCCGGAAAGAGCGCCGTCCATCATATTTAAGAATGCATTATGATTATAACAGCTGAACGACCGTTTTCCTTCAACATCTTGAAACTGATAGGTTTCGGTACGCGTGATCGTAAGAAATTCTTCCTGTTTCTTAGAATTCATAATACAATAACGCATGATCCTTGCAAGATCTTCTGCTGTAGTGTGATGGATTCCATTTGAATCTGCTGCATCTAATCCATTTGGTGTGATAAAATAAGTAGAATAACAGCCGATCGTCCGCGCTTTTTGGTTCATCAGATCTGCGAATTTCTCTACACTTCCGGCAACAGCTTCTGCAATTGCAACCCCAGAGTCATTATGTGACTCCAGCATTAAGGAATAAAGAAGATCTTTTAAATAAAACCGTTCTCCTGCAACCATTCCAAGATGTACCTTTGGCTGCGTAGCAGCCTGATCGCTTACTGTAACAATCTGATTTTCCGAATCCATTATGCTGCTCTCTAATGCAAGAATACAAGTCATAATCTTTGTTGTACTTGCCATTGCCCGTTCTTCCTGTCCATTTTTGGAAAATAAAATACGCCCACTGTCTGCATCCATTAAGACGGCAGACAGGGCGTATAATTGTTTTAGCTCATCTGGAACTACCTGACGTTCGTTAGAACTGACATTTATCTTCCAGTTTTGTCCTGCATGATCAGATGTAGTTCCAAAAACATGAACCGGAAAAGAAATTCCAATGATCATGCTGACAATCAGTATGCGAACAAAGAATAAATAGATTCTGAAATACCACTTTTTAAATTCTATCATCAATTGATTTCCTGTCTATATTGGAAGCTCCATTCTTCTTTTTATTTTATGATTCCAATGCAAGTTGTAGAATTCAAAAATCAAATGTCCATACGGATCTTTGCCTCATCTTCTGCTTCTTCTTTGAAATGTTCCAGCTGCTCCGGATTCAATGACGGAAGATCATCAATCGACGGTACACTGAATCTTCTTAAGAATTCTTCCGTCGTGCCGAAAAGAATTGGTCTTCCAGGTGCATCAAGTCTTCCGACTTCTTCTACCAGACCATATTCCACAAGTTTATTTACTGCATGATCAGACTTTACTCCACGGATCTTCTCTACCTCTATCTTAGTGATCGGCTGTTTGTATGCAATGATTGACATTGTTTCAAGAAGAACGTCCGTCAGAGTATATTTCTTTGGCTGCTTTGCCACACGGATCAGATAGTCATACATTTCCTTCTTTGTACACATCTGATAAGACTTGTCCAGTTCAATGATGCGGATTCCTCTGTTCTTTGATTCGTATTTCTTCATCAGATCCTGAAGTAATTCTTCGGTTGTCTGTTCATCCTGTTCGATTGCTTTCGCAATTTTACTTAGTTCAACAGACTCTCCCATTGTAAATAAAATAGCTTCAATTGCAGCCTGAAGTGTTTTTACTCCTGCCATTTACACTACGTCTCCTTTTCTCTCAATCATGATCTCACCACAAGTAGATTCTTGTTCAACATAAATTTCACCCAGCTTCATCATTTCAAGAATCGCAAGAAATGTAACAACAACATGCATTTTACTTTTCTGCTTCTGAAGAAGCTGACGGAAACTGAACCGGCGGTGTTCCTGTAAATAATCACGCACATAAAGGAACTTATCTGTGAGTGAAACTTCCTCTTTCTCAATCTTGCCAAATTTACTTCTTACCGGATCCACTTTATCTGTCTGCCGACGCATAACTTCCTGAAAAACTTTCTTTAACTGTACCATTGTCAGATCCCCAAGTAAAAGGTCAAGATCAACTGGCTCCACATATTCCAGAACTTCTTCCGGAATTGTCGGATTCTTATATAAAATCAGATCCGCATCTACCTGGCGGTCTCTGAGCTCATAAGACATGTATTTATACATTTTATACTGTAGCAGCTGTTCAACCAGTTCCTGCCTTGGATCTTCTTCCTCTCCGTCTTCTTTGACTTCTTTTGGAAGAAGCATCTTGCATTTAATATCCAACAACGTCGCTGCCATAACAAGAAATTCACTCATCACATTCAGATCTTCCCGTTGCATCTGACGGATATATTCCATGTACTGATTCGTAATCTCCACAATGGGGATATCGTAAATATCTACTTTATTCTTCTCAATCAGATGAAGGAGCAGATCCAACGGCCCTTCAAATACTTCCAGTTTTACCGGTATTCCCATAATAATCTCCTTTTATCTGCAAAGGGTGATTGCAATCACTTCTGCCGGATTGAACAGTCTCACATTAAATGTATGTGTTCCAAGCCCTTTGCTGACGATGATCGTCTGTTCTCCCTCCACGGTCATCTCTCCTGAATATTTTGGAAAAAGAAATGCCTGCGGAGTGATCACGCCGCCAATTCCCGGCAAGCGTACACATCCTCCATGTAAATGTCCAGACAAAATCAGATCGGAACCCCATTCCTTATAAGCTTCCATATAGGATGGATTGTGGGCAAGCAGAATGTGATAACTGTTGTCTGCGAAATTCTCTGTTGTCTCCTGCTGTTTTTCCTGATTTCCTGTAGTATGATTTTCTCCCAGGCATCTGCGTACATCTTCAGCGGTGACATCCGCCTTGCGGAATTTTTTATTCACAATCAGTGGGAGTTCCAATCCGCTGATATGAATTTGTTGATTTCCCAACAGAATATCGCAACTTTCATTTTCCAGAAAAAGAACCCCTTCTGCCTGTAACTTTTTACGATACTCTTCATAACACAAAGAATAGTTTTCCTGATTCTCTTTGATTCTCTGTTCATGATTTCCACTGGCATAATAAACCGGGCAGAGCTGCGGCAGACGACTGACAAAATCCAGTGCCTCTTGGTATCGCACGTCATTTTTTGCCACCAGCATATCTCCGCCAATTAAAATCAGATCCGGCTGTTCTGCTTTTATAGCTTCGAACAATTTATTGTTCTGCTTACCATAAACATGGTTGTGCATATCACTTAAAAAAATAATTCTGTTCACTGGGTCTTTTTCGGCTGTGCAGGTTATCTTTGGTGAATGTACTTCGTAATGTGTTACACAAAAAGAATGCTGCTCCCGATACATTTCTGCTAATATAACCGTGCACACAATCAGAAAAAGAACTGTGAAAAAACCTAGGATGCTCATATCGTATGTATCTCGGACATCTCAGCTTCTGCAATCGCCACACCGGAACTTGATCCAATACGGTCTGCACCTGCATAAAACATCTTCCGTGCATCTTCCAGTGTATGAATACCACCGGATGCCTTTACCTTCATGTCAGAGCCAACCGTACGCTTCATAAGAGAAACTGCTTCTACAGTTGCTCCGCCGGTTGAAAAACCGGTAGAAGTTTTTACATAGTCTGCACCTGCATCACGGCTTACAAGACAAGCCTCCTGAATCTCTTCGTCTGTAAGCAGACATGTCTCAAGAATCACCTTTACAATCACGTCATCCCCGGCAGCAGCTACAACCGCACCGATATCTCTTCTTACATAATCCCAGTTTCCACTCTTCAATGCTCCAATATGGATAACCATATCCAGCTCTTCTGCGCCGTCTTTCACTGCTGCTGTTGCTTCTGCAATCTTCGCAGTTGTTGACATTGCTCCTAACGGAAAACCAATCACGGTACATACTTTAATTCCTGTATTTTTCAGAAGAGAGACACAAAGCGCAACACAACTTGAATTCACACAAACAGAATGAAATCCGTACGTAACTGCTTCCTCACATAATCCACGGATATCTTCCTCTGTTGCATCTGCTCTTAATAATGTATGATCAATACGTTCTGTAATCATTAATTTAATCTGCCTCCTGTATTTTTATATCCATTGCGGGTAGTAAAATTTCATAAAACAGACTGAAAATTATTCTGAGCTACCCGCATTCGTACCCTTTATTATAAAACATTTTCCATGTTCCCGACAAGTGTTATAATAATTTCTTCCAAATCTTTTTTAGATAATCTCCAAAATCTGCCTTTTCCACAGGTGTCGAAGCGATCAGATTTACGGATCCGATTTCTTTCCCGCTTATCCGATAACAAATCCGGCCAACTGTGTCCCCTTTTTTCACAGGTGCTTTTACTTCATCTGGAATTTCTGTTACTTCTTCGACTTTCGATAAATCAGATCCTTCTGTATCTACATAAGTAAATCCTTCCTCATATTGAATCTTCAGATGTTCTTCCTTGCCACCTTTCACCAGAGCCTCTGGTAGTTTCCGTTCTTTTGCTTTATAAATCTGACATTTTCCAAATCCATAATTCAATAAGGTTACCGCATCCTTAAAACGGCTTTTTGAATCTTCAGCGCCCATAATTACTGCGATCAGATCCACACCATTCTTACTTGCCGTTGCCGATACACAGAACTTT
>ERZ825670.3675-NODE-3675-length-12690-cov-4.926157_pt1 | contig 12690 bp, 10 predicted proteins | sample MGYA00519929_ERZ825670 | MGnify/ENA primary metagenome ERZ825670 (study PRJEB31778, sample SAMEA3449207) | human gut metagenome | biome: human gut; feature: human-associated habitat; material: faeces | place: United Kingdom | collected 2010/2012 ...
GATGGCCTCCTTGGCAAGCGGCGCCATCTTTACAAACCACTGGGCGCCGATCAGCGGCTCCACGTCGTTGTGGCAGCGGTAGCAGGTGCCCACGTTGTGGCTGTAGGGCTCGGTTTTCACCAGATAGCCCTCGGCCTCCAGATCGGCCACGATGGCCTTGCGGCACTCATAGCGATCCATGCCCTGATAGCGGCCGCCATTCTCGTTGATGGTGCCGTCGTCGGCGATGCAGCGGATGACCTCCAGATTGTGGCGCAGGCCCACCTCGAAGTCGTTGGGGTCGTGGGCGGGCGTCATCTTCACCGCGCCGGTGCCGAAGCCGATCTCGCAGTACTCGTCGCCCACGATGGGGATCTCCCGGTTCATGATGGGCAGGATGCACTTCTTGCCGATCAGGTGCTTGAACTTCTCGTCCTCCGGGTTCACCGCCACGCCGGTATCGCCCATCATGGTCTCGGGACGGGTGGTGGCGATGATGATATCGCCGGTGCCGTCGGCCAGCGGATAGCGGACGTACCACAGATTGCCGGGCTTTTCGGTGTATTCCACCTCGGCGTCGGACAGGGCGGTCAGGCAGTGGGGACACCAGTTGATGATGCGGCTGCCCTTGTAGATCAGGCCCTTTTCATACAGCTCGCAGAAGGTCTCGCGGACAGCGCGGGAGCAGCCCTCGTCCATGGTGAAGCGGTCACGGCTCCAGTCGCAGGATGCGCCCATCTTCTTCTGCTGCTCCACGATGCGGCTGCCGTACTTCTCCTTCCACGCCCAGACGCGCTCCAGGAACTTCTCGCGGCCCAGATCGTGGCGGGTCAGGCCTTCGCTCTTACGCAGCTCCTCCTCCACCTTGATCTGGGTGGCGATGCCGGCGTGGTCGCTGCCGGGCAGCCACAGGGCTTCGTAGCCCTGCATGCGCTTATAGCGGATCAGAATGTCCTGCAGCGTGCAGTCCATGGCGTGGCCCATGTGGAGCTGGCCGGTGACGTTGGGAGGCGGCATGACGATGGAAAAAGGCTTCTTGTCGGGGTTGGGATCGGCGCGGAAGCAGTCGTTATCCATCCACATCTTGTAGATGCTGGACTCCACCTCCCGCGGATCGTACACTTTCGGTAATTCCTTATGCATAGGGAGTTCTCCTTTCCGTATTTGGCAAAAAGGGCAACAAAAAATCGCTCCGTTTTGCCATAGCAAAACAGGGCGAACGATTGTCCGTGGTACCACCTGTATTCGGGAATGTTCCCGCACTCATGCGGTGCTGTCACACCGCGCCCCGCTAACGGAGGGCAGCCGTTGCGGCCTACTGCACGTTCAGCCGAAAGCTCAGGGACGACTTTGGCGGGGCGTCACGAGCGCTTACACCGACCGCGCTCTCTCTCGGCATCTGCTGACCGCCTACTGCTTCCCTTCATCGCTGTTCAATATTGCAGATAGTATACTATATCGATCTTTGGATGTCAACATTTTTTCACCCAGAGAAGCAGCGGCACGGGAAGCCGGTGCTTCCCGTGCCGCTGGGCTCTCTATAGCTGGCGTATCTGCCCCTGGATCAGCTTGCTGACCGCGTCGGCGAACCATCCGATGGTGGGGATGCGTGTCAGAGCCTTGCCGTAGATCTTCCGGCCGCCCTCCAGCTCCAGGTCGCTGCCGGTAAACACGCATACAGGCGTGATGCCCTGACGGCGCAGCAGACCGGCTTCCGTGGCGGTATCCTGAATGCCGCGCTTGCCGCTGTACACATAGCCGCCCAGCGGCAGCGCGCCGATGGGGATGCGCTGGTCGTCATTGGGACTGGCGTCGGAAAGGATGATGAGCAGCCGGTGGTCGCTGCGGCTGCGGCGCATCAGCCACCCCATGGCCCGCAGGGCCAGCCCGTCCCGGTTCCACCCGGCGGCCACATAGTCGAAGATGGCATCGTTTCTGCCCCGCTGGTCATAGTCCCGCAGGATCCGCAGCACCGTGCAGCCGCTGACGGAGCAGAACTCCGTCACCCGCACGGGAATGCGGCAGCGCTCCAGACTTTCCGCGATCAGATAGGCCTGTGTGGACAGCTTTTCCTGCTGCCGGTTCTGGGAGGCGGAACCGTCCAGCAGAATATCCACCGTCAGGTCGCCCAGCTCGCTCTGCTGCCGCTGGACGAACACCTTTTCCTCCTCCAGCGCCGCGCTGCGCCACGCAATCGGCGCATAAAGCTGCCCCGCACGGGCCAGATTGACGGATACGTCGCTTTGCAGCAGGATCGTATTTTGCAGCTTTTGTGTCAGTTGGGCGATGATGAGTTTGTTTTCCACCAGATGAGCCTGGTAGTAGGCGCGGTTTTTCTTCCGCTGCTGACGGAATGTCTCCACATCCCACGCGGTCTCCCGGCTCAGCTCGTGCTTAACGGGCTCACCTTTGGTAAAGTGCAGGCGGCAGTTTTTATGCACGCCGGTGCACAGCTCCCGCTCTACCTGTGCCAGCTCCGGCGGCGTCAGCATGGACACGCCGAAACAGTCCTCCACATAGCGCCGCAGGATCAGCTCCGGCGTTCTTCCCTGCAAAAACGATAAGGGATGCGGGCGCTTCTTCCCCGTCTCCTCCTCGTCGGGGCCGCCGCCGGACTGCTCCAGACGGCGCAGGGCGTTGGGCTGCACGAAGCGGCTGGTGCGTCTGCCCTTTCCGATAGAACGGCCGACCCACATGCTCCACTGGCGGTCGGTGACGCTGCGGCGGGCCCGGTGGAAGTACTGATACAGCAGCGCTTCCATGCGATCCATGATCTGCTGCTCGTCCCACGTGGGATCGAAGGTCAGGGCGTCCAGCACGTCCTTCTGCCAGGCGTCCTCCTGCTCCGGCTGGCCCAGCGCCCGCCGGAACCACGCCGCGTGCAGGCTCTCCGCGCTTTGCGGATCGGCGGCATGCGCTTCTTTCACCACACGGCGGGCATAGTCCTGCCGCAGCTCCTGCAATACGGGACGATCCGGCAGCGCCCGGCGGTAGGCCGCGCCCTCCAATCCCAGCCAGAACAGGCCGCTGTACAGCTCGCCCTTGGGCTGGTGCTGAAAGGTGTGAAACAGGGGCTTGAAGCGGTCAAATTGGTAATACCGGTACACAAGGCCGATGATGGTATTGAAATACAGCTGCGCCTCGCCATCGCTGTCATAGGACTGGAACTCCGGACGGACGTCATAGTTTTCCGCGCCGTTCCACACCTGATTGGCCGCACGGCGGCTCTGGATGTCTTCTCTGTCCATATCAGTTGCCAAACAGCTTCGCCCGGTCGGCGTTCTGTGGAATGCGGCTCCACACCGCGTCCGCCACCAGCTGCCGCTCGAAGGGATCGAAGGTCTTGTTGATGATACCCAGCTTCAGCGCCTCGCCAGAGGTGATGCCCTTTTCGATCAGGTGCAGCGACGACAGCAGGCCACGCAGGTCAAGGGCCTTGGTGGAGATCTCGCCGTTGTCGCACTTCTGCCGCAGGTCGCGGAACAGGGCGGAGAACTGCTCCACCCACTTGGTGCTCAGCTCCGGAAAGCCCCTCCGCAGCAGCTTTTGCAGGTTATCCTCGGAGATCACCGGCATGTCCAGCACTACAAAGCGGGACACCAGCGCCTCGTTCAACTCACGTGTTCCGGCGTAGCCGTAGTTCATGGTGCCGATGAAGCGGGTGGCGGGGTCAAGCTCGATGCGCTCATAGCCGGGAACATCGATGACGCGGCGGAAGTCCAGCGTGGCATGCAGCACCGCCAGCGCCTCGTTCTTCGCCATGTTCACCTCGTCCAGCACGCCGAAGCCGCCCAAACGGGCGCACTGGCAGATGGGGCCCTCCCGGAACACCACCTTGCCGTCCTTCAGGGTGTCCGCGCCGATCAGGGACGCGGCGTCCACGTTCACATACATGGACACATCCCAGTTGGGACGGCCGAACACGGCGGCAAGGTTCTCCGCCAGCACGTTCTTGCCGGTGGCCTTGGGGCCTGCCAGCAGCAGATGCTCGCCGCACAGCAGCGCCGCCGCCGCGCTCTCCCAGATCTCCTTGCCGTAGTACAGAAAGCGCGGCACGGGAATGCGCGCCTCTGCCTCCGGCGCAGCGGGATACTGGCTGCGGAAATGACGTATTTCATCCAAAAGCGCCATATCGATGCCCTCGTCCTGAAGCTCTTTCCAAATATCCATGGTCTTACCGCCCTTCTGCGCATATTTTTTGATGGCATATTATAATCCCATACGCCGTTAATGGAGCGTTAAGAATATGGTGAAGGCTGCCATTTTTTGCAGAAAACCGCCGGAGCCATGTGAATGGCTCCGGCGGTCGGTACACTATATTATAGCTTCTTTTCCAGACAGACCAACTGGACGCCGGGAATGCCATTGAACACGCAGGGCATGATGCCCGCCTCCCAATAGCCCAGACCGGCGTACAGCTTCCGCGCCGTCTTATTGCGGGCGTTGGTGTCCATCCGCAGGTAGGGGCAGCCGTTTTCACGGGCGTAGCCCTCATAGAACGCGACGAATTTCGTGCCGTAGCCCTTTCCGGAACAGGCAGGCTCTACCACCAGTGTGTGCAGCACCATCACCTGCTCATCCGGTACATCGGGGTAGCGCCACGGTACATCGGCATACACCGGCACCTGAATCCTGTTGATGCGGGCCGCCGCTACCACCGCGCCGCCCTCCTCCATGACGAACAGGTCGTCGGCGTCCAGCGCCGCACGGGCCGTATCCGCCGTGGGGTATACGCCGCGGATCCAGCCTACGGTGGACTTGCCGCACTCCTCATTGTCGTGGATATGCTCATAAATCGCCGCAATGTGCGGGATATCCTGTTCGATGCCTTTTCGGATCATGGGAAATCCTCCTGACTGCTTTTTTTCGTATTATAGGCAATGCCGCGCCGCCTGTCAAGCGGTTTGTCCCTTGCCAAATCTCACGGGACATGGCATAATGGGGGCAAAGAAAGGATGGATGCCCTATGAAGAAAATCGCGGTCATCACCGGCGCTTCCAGCGGTATGGGAAAGCGCTTCGCCGAAACCATTGACCAGTTCGGCACATTTGACGAAGTATGGGTCATCGCCCGCCAGTGGGACAAGCTGGAGGCTCTGCGCGACACCGTGCCTTTCCCGATTCGGGTGCTGGCCATGGATCTGACGGATCGCGCCAGCTTCAATATTTACAAGGCGGCGCTGGCGGAGGAACCTGTACAGGTGGGGCTGCTGATGAATTGCAGCGGCTACGGCAAGTTCAGTGCGGTGCTGGACACGCCGCTGGAGGTCAACCTGAACATGACCGACCTGAACTGTCAGGCGGTGGTGGCCATGTGCCAGCTGACAGCGCCCTACATGCCCCGGGGCAGTCAGATCATCAATATCGCGTCGGTGGCGGCCTTCCAGCCCATCCCCTACATCAACGTTTACGGCGCCACCAAGGCCTTCGTCCTCAGCTTCAGCCGGGCGCTGAACCGTGAGCTGCGCCGTCAGGGCGTAGGCGTCATGGCGGTGTGCCCCTTCTGGACAAAGACCGCATTCTTTGACCGGGCCGTGACCGGCGGCGAAGCCATTGTGAAGAAATACGCCGCCATGTATGACCCTGACGACATCGTGCGCCGCACGTGGCGGGACGCCAAGCGGGGCAAGGATGTGTGCAAGTACGGCTTTGTGGCGCGGGGACAGGCGGCGCTGACAAAGCTGCTGCCCCACAGTCTGGTGATGGACGTGTGGATGAAGCAGCAACAGCTGTCGTGATCTCCGGTCATCCGGCGATAGATATCTTTATGCGCGCCTCCACAGCAGGCGGTTGTCCTCAAAGAGCGCCGTCAGCCGTCCGGTGTCCTTCAGCCACGCCAGATACGACTTCACGGTGCTGCCCACCAGCACGTACTGCTCAAAGGTCAGGGTCAGGCCGTAGTCATCAAACAGCTTCTTCAGCAGCTCCTCGAAGATGACAGGCTCGGCGCACAGCTCCACCATGTGGTCGGCGATCTCCAGCACCTTATCGATGTTGTACTGGGCCAGCGGGGCGATATCCTCCGTCACCTCGGCGTGAGCGGGAACGAAAGCGGCAGCCTGCATGGTTTTCACCTTTTCCAGCGTGTCCAGATAGGCGGCCACATCGTAGACGAAGCCGATCTGGTACTTGTCCAGCGTCTCGCGGCTGGACAGGCAGTCCGCCAGATACACCACATCGTCCGGGCTGCGGAAGCCCACCATGTGGAAGAAGTGCCCCGGCAATTGCAGCAGTGCAAAGCCCTCCGGCAGCACGCCGGGCGTCAGCTCCTTGGCGTCGCTCTCCTGCGCCATCAGAAATTTGTGGCGCAGATCCTTGGGCGGAAAGCCGCCGTACAGGAATGCAGGCTCCAGCACCGGATGCCGGGTAATGTCGCACTCGATGCCCTGCGCGTAAATTTTGCACTTGGTCTGGCCCTGCAAATAGCGGTTGCCGCCGATGTGGTCGGCGTTGGAGTGCGTGTTGTAGATGGCGGTCAGATGCCAGCCGTTTTGGTCGAGCAGCTGGCGCACCTTGCGCCCGGCCTCCTTGTCGTTGCCGCTGTCGATGAGGCAGACATCGGTGCCGTTGAGGCGCACGAGACCGATCTTGGCGGGGCTCTGGATATAGTAGCTGTTTTCGGAAACCTGCGTCAGTTCGTACATCGGGGCGTCCTCCTTTTTCAGATGTTTTGCCGGCGGATGAGCGGCTCGACCTGCGCGGCGAGCTGCGCGAGCGCGCCCGGCTCAAACGGGGAGCGGAAGCCGGCTTCGGTCAGCAGGTCCGTCCAGAGCTTTTCGCCGCCCTGCTCCGACAGGTGCAGGTAGCGGGCGAATGCATCGGCGTAGTCGGTCTGCGACGCGAGCAGGAACTGAAACGCCGCCGTCTGCGCAAGGCAGTAGTCGATGTAGTAAAACGGCGTCTCATAGATGTGCATCTGGTACTGCCAGCGCGTGCCGCGCTCGAGATACGGGATGCCGCGCTGGTCGATGTGCGGACGGTACTTCGCCTCCAGCTCCAGCCAGACGGCGTTGCGCCCGGCGGGGGTGAGGTCGGGCTCGGCATAGACGCGGTGCTGGAATTCGTCCACCATCGTGCCGTAGGGCAGAAAGCTCAGCGCATCGAGCGCGTGCTGGAAGCGGTAGCGCTGCGCATCGCCCGCCTGCGGGAAAAAGCCGTCGAGATACGGCCAGGCGAAAAACTCCATGCTCATCGAGTGCGTCTCGGCGGTCTCCATGCCGCCGCAGCCGAGCTCGAGCGCGAAGCGGTTGTTCGCGATCAGGTAGGCGTTGAGCGCGTGGCCGGCCTCGTGCGTCACGACGTCCACGTCGCCGGAGGTGCCGTTGAAGTTTGCGAGGATGAACGGCTGATGGTACTTGACAAACTCCGTGCAGTAGCCGCCGCCCCACTTGTTCGGGCGCGCATCGACGTCGAAGGCCTCGTTTTGGCACATCATGCGGAAAAACGTGCCCGGTACGTCGCCCATGCCGTCGTACATCTTCTGCGCCGCGGCAAAGAGCGCCTCCTTGCCGCAGGGCGTCGGATCGCCGCCGGGGGTAAAGGCCTCGTTGTCGTAGAGGCGGAACGTGTCGATGCCGAGACGCTTCGCGTTTTCCAGCCGCAGCCGCGACACGACCGGCACGATGTCGCGCACGATGTTCTCGCGGAACGTCTGCACGGCCTGCACATCGTAGCACATGCGCTCCATGCGGCAGTAGCCGAGCTCGATGAAGTTTTCATAGCCCATTTTCCTGGCCATCCGGTCGCGCACGTGCACGAGCCGGTCAAAGATGCCGTCGAGCTGCTCACTGTGTGCTTCCAGCGTCGTGCCGAGCACCTCATAGCATTCTCTGCGCGTGGCGCGGTCGGCGCTGCGGGCGTATTTCATCAGCATCGGGCGCGGCAGCTGTTCGCCCCGGAAGGGGAAGAGCATGCCCGCCATGAGCTGGGCGTATTCGCTGACGAGCTTGTTCTCCTCGACCATGTCGTCCACGATCTCCGGCGACATGCTCCGCCGCTGCAGCTCCATGCTGCGCAGCAGGATCGGCGAGAGCGCCTGCTCGAGCTCTGCCCGAAACGGGCTGTCGAGCATGGCAGAGGCATACTGCAGATCCAGGTTTTCGATCTCCGGACCGATCTCGTCGTAGTAGTCCTTCTCGGCCAGATAAAACGGGTCGACGGTGTTGATCGTGTAGCGCATATACGACAGCGACTGTGCCGTATCATACTCCGTCTTGAGCGAGAGATATTCCGCGCGCGCTTCGAGGATCTCCTCGACGCTCCGTGCGCCGCGCACGCGCTCGATCACGTGCCGGAGTCCGGCGGTCATCTCCTCGCGCGTTACGCGCCGGTAGGGGAGTTGGGATACTTTCATGCTTGCTCCTTTCCAAGGTCTGCGGCGAAAAACTGCTTTTTGCGATGCAAAAAAGAAATGTGCCATTTCCACGCCTCTGCGGGACAACCGGAAATGATGCACAAAAACTTCATGCACCGGCATTTGCGGCGTTTCCCAGTGCAGCACGCATGCATGGAGTTTTATGCCATCATATAACCGCGCTGCCGATTCGTCAAGAACTGTTTGCGCCTGCACCGCAGCGCAGCAGTACAAACGCCCCGGATGCCGATGCATCCGGGGCGCCGCGTGATTTATTCGGTTTCGTTTTTCGCCTGATAGGCGCGCACGTAGGCCACAAGCGTGTCGACGGTTTTCTCGATGCCGAGCTTGCCGCTGTTGACGACGAGGTCGTAGCCGCGCGCATCGCCCCACTTCGTGTCGCAGTAGTAGTTGTGGTAGGCCTTGCGGTCGCGGTCGACGCGGCGCATCTCCTGCGCCGCCTGATCGGCCGTGAGGGATTTTTCCTCCATGAGCCGCCGGCGCTTCACGTCGGGCTTTCCGGCGATGAACAGGTGCACGGCGTTCGGGTTGGCGCGCAGCACATAATCCGAGCACCGGCCGAGCACGACGAACGACTCGCCGCTGTCGGCAAGCTCCTGAATGTGCTCGAACGTCTCGCGTGCGAGGGCATCCTCCGGCGCGTTGAAGTTCTCGCCGATGCGGCGCGACCACAGCAGGTGCACCGGCTTCTCGTCATAGCGCGCGGCGTCCTCAGCGTTGAAGACACTGGCCAGCAGCAGCTCCTTATCATAAAACGCGATGCCGAGCTGCTTCGCGATCTGTTCGGCGATGTACTTGCCGCCGCTGCCGTGTTCACGGCCGACGGTCACGATGATTTGCTTCATGATGCGTTACCGCCTTTCTCAAAGTAGGGTCACAGGTATCTCAGAAACAGGCATCCCAGCGAGACCGCAATGACCAGTACGGTGGCCGGAACGCAGTATTTGCAGTATTTGCCCCAGCTGATGGGGTGGCCGCTCTTGGCCGACACGGATGTGGCCACGACGTTGGCCGACGCGCCGATGGGCGTGGCGTTGCCGCCGAGGTCGGTGCCGAGCGAGAGTGCCCAGGCGATCACGCGCAGATCCATGCCCTGCGTCGCCGCGATGGACTGAATGACCGGTACCATGGTGGCCGCGAACGGGATGTTGTCGATCAGCGCACTGCACACGGCCGAGAGCAGCAGGATGATGACGATGACGGCCTTGATGCTGCCGCCGCTGATGCTCGAGATGAACTGCGCGATGAGCTTGAGCACGCCGGTCTGCTCCAGTCCCGCGACGGAGATGAACAGGCCGATGAAAAACAGCAGCGTCTTGTAGTCCACGCCGCGCAGCACGTCCTTCACGCCGGCGCTGCCGTTGGTGCACACGGTCACGAGCAGCGTCAGCGCTGCGACGATCACGCCGATGCACGCGACGGTCAGCCTGGTCTGCGCGTGTGTCACAAGCAGCGCGACCGCGATGAGAAACACGACCACATCCGCGATGAACGCCTTGCGGTCGGCGATGGCGGTCGCCGGGGCGGGGCAGACGGCGTCCGCCGGGCGGGCAGCCTCACTCGCCTTGAGCGGCTTGCGGAAGCACAGCCAGAAAAACAGCAGCACGAACACAAAGCAGATGCCGACGATCATGCCGGTGTTCTGGATGAAGTCCGTAAACGTATAGCCGAGCGCCGTGCCGATGATGATGTTGGGGGGATCGCCGCACATGGTGGCAGCGCCGCCGAGGTTCGCGCAAAAGACCTCCGACAGGATCATCGGGACGGGGTCAAAGCACAGGATCTGCGCCAGCTCCAGCGTGACGGTCGCCAGAAACAGCACGACCGTGATGCTGTCGATGAACATGGCCAGAAACGCGGCCATGGCCATGAAGCACACCAGCAGCGGCACGACATGATAGTGCGTGGCTTTGGCCAGCGACAGGCACAGCCAGCGGAAGAACCCGGATTTGCCGAGCCCTTCGACCATGATCATCATGCCGGTGATGAAGAAAATGGTCGACCAGTTGACGCCGGAGCTTGCACTCTCCGAGGCGCCGTACCAGAAGTCGGTGCGGAAGAACGCGCCGAGATTCAGCGCATTTTTGATCGCGTCCCAGCTATGCATGCAGATGCCGAACACGACCACGAGCACAAGTGCCGCACTGCCGAGCGTGACATACTGGCGCTCGAATTTGTCCATGATGATGAGCGCAAACATGCCGACGAAGATGACGGCGGCGAGGATTTGAGCAGTCATAGGAAAAGACCTTCTTTCTTGCTTCCTGAATGTTGCGGGGGTCGCAGGCGCAGGGCAGCGAAGAAAGAAACGATTGCTTTGCGGCGGTGTTTCCCCTGATCAGGAGAGGAATTTTAGCGCGCGCGGCAGCAAAAGTCAAGACAAGAGATATTTTGAATATCTGAACGCATTCTTATCAGACTTTTCAATGCTCAATATTACAGGCATTTATAGGCGATGATCGTCGCGCCGCCCTTGCCTTCGTAGCGCTTGATCTGGTACTTGTTCGGGAAGGCTGCCAGCAGCTCCGGCAGCTTGCTGTAGCCGTAGGCGCGGACGTTGAAGTCGGGCTTGACGCGCTTGATGTACAGCCCCGAGGAGCTGACGTTGACAAAGCCGTCGGCGTCCTGATATTTCTCGGAGGCGATGTGCAGCAGGTTGTGGATCTCGCGGATGTCGGGCTTTTTCGGCGCCGGTTCGGGTTCGGGGGCCGGTGCCGGCTCCGGCTCGGCGGCCGGTGTGGGCTCGGCGGCGGGCTTTTTCGTGCTGCGGACGGCCTTTTTTGCCTTGCGCGCTGCGGGCTTTTTGGCGGCGGGCTCGGCCGTGTGCTCGACGGCGGGCTTGTCGTCCGCCTTGGCGAGGTAGTCGATGAGGATGAAGTCGTCGCACGCGTTCTTAAATGACTCCGGCGTTGTCGTCACGCCCGCGCCGATGATGTACAGCCCCGACTCGCGCAGCCGGATGGCCAGCGGCGTGAAGTCGCTGTCGCTCGACACGAGCACGAGCGCGTCATACATATTCGTGTGCAGCAGATCCATCGCGCCGATGACCATGGCGATGTCGGTCGTGTTCTTTCCGGTGACGTAGTCAAACTGCTGCTCGGCGCGGATGGCGAGGCGCTTGAGCTCCGATTCCCAGTTTTTCAGCGAGTCCTTGCGCCAGTTGCCGTAGGCTTTTTTCACAACGATGCGGCCGTAGGTCGACACCTCGTGCAGCACGGCTTCAAGTTTGGTCAGCTGCGTGTTGTCGGCATCGATCAAGACGGCGATTTTCTGAAAGTTTTCCATATATGTTGCTCCTGAGCTGCCGTATGGCAGAGATTTTTTCTTCATTATAGCGTTTTTGCGCGCAAAATGCAACGAAAGCGGGGCGCAGCTCCCGCTTTCGTTGTCAGGTTTATGTGCCCGCGTCGGCGTCTGCCGGACACTGCCGTCCATTGGGGTCAATATGTGTGTCGCCGGGCAGGAGCATCTGCGAGACCGGCAGGATCGTGTAGCCGTCGGCGATGAGCGCCTCGATGATTCCGGCCAGTGCCTCCGGCGTGTGCTCGGCCGCGTTGTGAAACAGCACGATGCTGCCCGGCTGCACGCGTGTGAGCACGCGCGTGGTGATCTCGTCGCCGCTCAGTCCCTTCCAGTCGAGCGAATCCACGTCCCACTGGATGGCGTGCATCCCGAGGGCGTTGATCGCGGAGATCACGGTGTCGTTGTACTCTCCGTAGGGGCAGCGAAACAGCGTCGGCCGCGTGCCGGTGACGGCTTTGATCTTGTCGGCGCAGGTGTTGACCTCCGCTTCGATCTGCTCGGCGCTGAGCTGCGCCATGTGCGGGTGCGTGCTCGAGTGGTTCATGACCTCGTTGCCCGCGTCCGCGAGCGCCTTGACCGACTCCGGATATTTGTCCACCCACTCGCCGACGACGAAAAACGTCGCGTGCACGTTGTATTTGCCGAGGATGTCGATGAGCGTCTGCGTGTCCTCGTTGCCCCACGCCGCGTCGAACGTCAGACTCACGACGCGGTCGTCGCGCTGCACACTGTAGATGGGCAGCACGCGCTTGGCCGCGCTCACGCCCACGATCGCGGGACTGTTCACCGCCCAGAACATGAGCGCGATGGCCAGCACCATTGCGCACGCGCTCAGCAGTTTCCGGTGTTTTCTGATGGCTTGGCGTACCTTGTGCATTGCACCACCTCCGGCTTTCTGCCCTCATCCTATGCGCGGGAGCAGGCGGATATGCGCCGGTTTCAGTTTACATAATTCTGATATGGAGACGGCGCTTGACGCGCGGCGGATTTTCCGCTATCATGGGCCGGATAATGAGGTGATGACCATGCAGTATC
>ERZ825670.3680-NODE-3680-length-12676-cov-3.199905_pt1 | contig 12676 bp, 9 predicted proteins | sample MGYA00519929_ERZ825670 | MGnify/ENA primary metagenome ERZ825670 (study PRJEB31778, sample SAMEA3449207) | human gut metagenome | biome: human gut; feature: human-associated habitat; material: faeces | place: United Kingdom | collected 2010/2012 ...
GTACAATGATTATATTTTCAACATATAAGTCTTCGGAAGCCTATCGAAAAGCAAAAGCAAAGACACAGTGGGAGTGTTCTGTGGTCTGTGCGGAAAAGTCAACGCCTGATTCCTATGTAATTACATATTCTGACGCAAAAATTTTGTCTAATACAGGCGTGTTGACAGTCCAGAACAGAAACGATTTTGACATTACTGTACATCTGCTCTGTGAAGGAAAACAGGAACTTGTATCTGACAGTATTCCTGCTGGCGGTTGCTATTCTTTTCAGAATGTTACAGATAAAGAATACACGGTAGGTATTCATGCTGAGGTTGATGAAAATACGGATATAAAAGCATTTGTATATGATGGAAAAGACACTGAACCATATACAAGATAAATGGTTTCTAATTGCAAGATAAATTCAAGTTTTCGGAGGTCGAAGTATGGGATTGCTTGATAGGTTAAAATCGAATAAAAACAACAAAGATTTCTTTGAATGGTTAGATTTACTTTTAAAGAATGAATTGAGTAGTGAAATAAAAGCGATTATCTTTAATTTATATGAAGATACAGATAATAAATGGTCTATTGAATTAGTCGGCACATTTTCATTCAATAAGGATAATGACGATTGGGCTTAACCAGAAATAGTACACTGTAGGTGACTAACATAGAACGTTAATTAGCTTATATAGAAAACCCCTTACATCAATTATGGTGTGAGGGGTTTTTTACGTGAAAAATGTACAAAAGTTCTTAGATATGGTAGTATGATGATAAAGATAAATAGGAATTTGTGTGTGGAGGTGATGGTTGTGAAGAAAAAAGTGACAATAGTGTTGGTCATTATTAGTATTGTTGCTATAAGTACAATGATTATGTTTTCAACATATAAGTCTTCAGAAGCCTGTCGAAAAGCAAATGCCGCGATACAGTGGGATTGTTCTGTAACCTGTGCGGAAGAGTCAACGCCTGATTCCTATGTAATTACATATTCTGATGCAAAAATTTTATCCAAAACAGGCGTGTTGACGGTTCAGAACAGAAACGATTTTGACGTTATTGTGCATCTGCTCTGCGAAGGAAAACAGGAACTCGTATCTGGCAGTATTCCTGCGGGTGGTTGCTATTCTTTTCTGAACGTTACAGATAAAGAATACACGGTAGGTATTCATGCTGATGTTGGTGAAAATACGGATATAAAAGTATTTGTATATGACGGAAAAGACACCGAATCATATACAAGATAATTGATAAGACGAAGAATATTGAAAAAAATATTCGCAGATATTTTGGGATATGAAGTTCAGGAATGGATAATGGATTTAGAAGCATTAGGAATTCACTCATATGATTTGGATGATCTGGCACAAACACAGAAAACATTCCACTGCCGATAAAAAAGGCAGCTTTTCCCTATATCTACACGCCATAGGTATCAAAAACCTATGGCGTTTTTTATAAAATTTTTTTCTTGAAAGCAAATGGCTGTTTTTCAAGTCTAATAATTATAAGAAGAAAAGGAGGTACTTTATGGATGCTTTAATAACAGAGGCTAAAAATGGAGATAAAGAAGCATTTGTCAGATTAATCCGGATGAATAAGCAGAGCCTGTATAAGACTGCCTGGATTTATCTTCGGGATGAGCAGGACATTGCAGATGCCCTGCAAAATACAATCCTATCCTGCTATGAAAATATACAGAGACTGAGAGAACCGAAGTATTTTAAAACCTGGCTGATGCGGATCCTTATAAATGAGTGCAAGGACATTCTCCGCCAAAAGAACCATGCAGCAGAACTGGATGATTTTGCAGAAGGTGTACATTGTGAAGAACTGAATCTCTGTGAATGGAAACAATTGCTTTTATGCCTGGATGAAGAAAGTAGGAAAATCGTGGAACTCTATTATTTTGATGAGTTTTCAGTTAAGGAAATCAGTGCCCTTCTTGAAATGAACAGCAATACCGTATCAACCAAACTTTCCCGGGCAAGAGCAAAATTAAAAAAGGTGATCAGGAGGTGAGACTATATGAGGGAAATCAGAAGGATTTTAAAAGAAGAAACTGCAATACCGGAAAATATTGATAAAGCCATGGAAGATGTTCTGAGTGGAATTTTAAATTCCCCAGACGAGAAAACAACGGGGGCTTTAAGTAAAAAAACAGATGGAGAAAGAACGAAAAATTCAGGAAATAAGAAAAAAATAATTCGGATTCTTCTTCCGGTAGCTGCTATATTAGGAGTTAGTACTGGTGTACTTGCAACAAATATCGGACGACTGTATAAAGAACTTGAACAACAGGGTGTCGCTGAACAGGAGGCAGCTCAAATGGTTGTCACAGAACCTGAGTCAACTGCAGAAAATGTGGAAAATATTACTTCTTATCCAATAACTCCCGAGGCGGTCGATTGGAATCAGTCCATGCTGACTGTTAAAGAAGCGTATTTTGATGGCGGCGGTTTAAGTTTTGTGGGAGAACCTTCCAATGAGGCAAAGAATTATATGATCACTTGCCGTGATCATGCAACGGTGAATGGAAAAGATGCACTGGCATCTTTAAATAAAATAGAAGGGGAAGATCTTTATTATGGGCATATTACTTTGTATGATGACGCTTTGATTGAGAAAATATTAAAAGAAGATTCTGAAATAGAACTTTCCATGACTATTCAGGCATATCCTGTTTATGACGGTAAGGTTTATTATACCTGGAAAGACGCTGAAGCTTACGAAAAGATTTTTAAAACTGGTTCTTTTACAGATTCAGAAGGAAGGGTTTCTTATGCACTTCCTGCGGAGGACGTTTACAGAGGATATACGCCTCAGACTCTTACGTTAACCCTTCCATTAAAGGATGAAGTAAGGGATATCATTGAAAAATATAGAAAAGAAGGGAAATTGCAGGCTGCTGACACCGGAATAGAACCATCTTCGGGTGAGAGTACGCAGAACACAACAGATTTGGAAAGTTCGTCAAATACTACGAGTGTAAATGAAAAATATGATCCGGAAAAAACAATGTTACAGGTAAAGAAAAACTATGTAACAGCTTCTCTGCCAGGGAAATCAGGAACCCTTACAATAGAAGCTGATGTTACCGGGAATACTGATGACGTTTCAAAGGGAGTTCTGAAAAAATGCAATATATCAGAGAAAGATATCTGCTCCTGGTTTGGCGGGAAAGATGGATGGGAAAAATCTGTAACAGATGAAACGGTCTGGGAAAATAAAGAAAAAGGACTGCAGTTATTTATTTCGGATGGGATGATAGAGTGTGATGGATTAAGTGAAAAAGATCTGGGATTTTTAGGCGAGAATACGGAAGATGAGAAATTAAATATTATAAATCAACTGTTTTCCAAAGCTGATTTATCTGGAACTTCTGTAAGAAAATCAATTAGCGACATGACGGAAGGATATGATTATTACGACACAGAAGTTCTGTTGAATGGAATACCGGCAGGTGGACTTTCCCAGTATCATTACCAGGGAAGCGCAGGATTTGGTCTCAAGCCTGAAGACTGCTATTTCAAAATACCAATCCCGCTTCAGGTGAAAGAGAAAGAAACAGTTACTATGCTTCCCATGGAAGAAATTATGAAATCGGTGGAACAATATGTAAAAGAAGGAAAAATCGGATTTTTTACGGAAGAGGACACGACGGAGAAAACAGAACCAATCACAATTCCAGTTACGAAAATCCGCCTGAAATATTATATTGATGAAACTGCAGATGGAATTGTTTACAGACCTGTATGGAGTTTTTGCTGTCCCTACCAATGGAAGGATTCACCAGAAGAACAGGAATTGTTTTATATAGACGGAGAAACCGGGGCTTTGATCCGGGACGCATTTGGATGGTAGACATGAAAAACAAATTTTATGGGGAACATGACCATGGATGATGCTATAGCTTCTAAGGCAAAGCTTTCGTCATAGGCCTTGCATCTGCTTGAAGATAGTTAAGAATAGTTAAGGTACAGTTAAATGAACAGGTAAGAATTAAATGTTATTGTATAAGTACATTCTAAGAGATAACTCTTAGAAAATAATACATGAGGAGAAAAGTAAAGGAGCATTTATGAAAATAAAATGTACGTTCCATATTGCAATAGCATTCATTCTTATTCAGCTTACGGATGAATTTAGTATAGCATTTGCATATGGGATATGTGAGAAGAATCCATATGTGAGAATTCTATATGTGACATTTGCGATTTTGAGCCTGCTGACCATGATATATTTATATACGAAGTATATTATAAGAATTCAAATGCAGGATTTGTTTTTAGGAATGCCGCTTCCGAAAAAAAAGTGGTGTATAACAGCGGTATTAATGCCGGTATTAATATGCCTTTTTTATATATTTTTTACAAAGGGAACATTTGAAAAAGGAAACCTTACATATAAAGAAATCATAGATGTAGTTACAATTTCTATTTTATCATCAGGTATTAAAGCGGCAGTAACAGAAGAAATTGTCTTTCGTGGTATGATTTTAAGATTGCTTCAGAATACTTTTGGAAAGAAATGTGCAGTGTTTGTTTCAAGTTTTTTATTCGCTGTTTATCATTTTGATGGGATTGATACTTCTGATATAAAAAAAGTAATTATGATGATTATTTCTGTTGAAATTGCAGGAATTGCATTGGCACTTGTTACAGAGCAGACAGGTTCTATATGGTCTTCGGTTATAATTCATTGTCTGTATAATATTCTATCAGGAGAAAGCCAGATTTTTCATATTGATGTGGCACAGAACTTTCCTGCAATATGGATGTATACTGTAAACAGTAAAAATATGTTGCTTACAGGAATTAATGGTTCGGTAGGGTTTACAGCTTCAATTCCAACAATGGCAGGATTTACCGGGATCATATTAATGGTGATTTATGATGAAAAAAAGAAAAAAACATATGGGAAAAAGTTGTAGTAAAATTATTCTTCTGATTTTAATTCTGGCAGCATGGATAGTTGTGACAGTAAGAGCGAAAAAAACTGAAGAGGGTATTATATTGACAGATGCTTACAAAAAACAGATAATGGAAAGTGCAGAGTGGAAGAAGATATTTTTACATACAGAAAATTACCCGGATATTCTTTTAGAGGATTTAAAAAGAAATCCGGAAATGCTGGAATTTGTCGAAGGATACAATGATGTACATAAGAAGTCTTCTGAAGGACTTACATTTGAGGAACGGAAGAAAAAAGTTCCTTTATTTATTCAATGGGATAAAAGATGGGGATATGAACCTTATGGAACAAGTGATATAGGAATTTCCGGATGTGGTCCGACGTGCATGGCAATGGTAATATACAGTTTAACCAGAAATACAGAGGCAACACCACCTGTGCTTGCGCAAAAATCCATGAACGAGGGATATTATGTAGAGGGTATTGGAACATCCTGGAAATTCATGAGAGAAGCTGCTTTGGATTACGGTGTAATTGCTTCGCAATTTGATATGCTGGGAGAACAGGAAATGGCCGACAGACTTAAAGATGGAAATCTGATAATCTGTGCTATGGGTCCCGGAGATTTTACAAATTCAGGGCATTTTATTGTTATTTATGATTATTCCAGAAAGAAATTTTCTGTAAACGATCCATTCAGCTATACAAACAGTTCAAAAAAATGGGAATATACGACCCTGATTTCTCAATGTCAGCAAATATGGGTATATGCAGTTTAGAAGACGAAAGGATGAAAATGGATAATCATATTTTGGTTGTAGAAGATGATGCAGCAATTAGAGAAGGAGTGAGGATACTTCTTGAAGGTGAGGGATATATTGTTCAGGAAGCAGAGGATGGATATCAGTGTTTGAAAAAAGTATCAGATGATATTGACCTTGTTATTCTTGATATTATGATGCCGGGAATATCCGGGATAAAAACTTGTGAAGAAATTCGAAAAATCTCACATGTTCCAGTGTTGTTTCTGACAGCCAAAAGTCAGGAATCTGATAAATTACTCGGACTTATGGCAGGAGGTGATGACTATCTCGTGAAACCATTTTCGTATGCGGAACTTCTTGCCCGGGTTAAAGCGTTACTACGAAGATATCATGTATATAGTCAGACATTACAAGGTGAGAAGACAAAAGAACATTGGATTGAATATGGAAAAGTAAAAGTGAATACTCAATGTAATGAGGTATTCCGCAATGAAAAGGAAATCAGTCTCAGAGAAATGGAATACAGAATCTTATTGCTTATGATGGAAAACCCGAAAAAGGTATTCTCGGTAAAAAATCTTTATGAGAGTTTGTGGGAGGAGCCGTTCTTATATTCATCTGGAAATACTGTTATGGTGCATATCCGAAGATTACGAATGAAAATCGAAGATGATCCACAAAAGCCAAAGATGATTCAAACCGTATGGGGAAAGGGATATCGCCTTGGATAAAATTTGCGGAAGTAGTTTGACAGGCAAGATAATTTGCTATCTTATGCAGGGGTTATTAGCAGGTTTATTAGTGTTAAGCGTGACATATTTCGGGGGAAAGGGGTTACTGCAACGCTTTTTCTTTCGTACAGGATATGTTTATGCTGAAGAGACAGAACGTGCAGAAGAACTTCAGGAATATGTCACACAAAATAAGTTGAGTGCATCTGATTATAAAATGTTGAAAAAATGGGGTACAGAACGAAATATTGATGACTTCACGATTTCAAGGGGAAAATGGCTGTTGTTTGATATTTCCTACAACGGTAAAATTATGTATGGCAGCAGAGAAATACCAAATCTGACATGGAGAATGTACCACAGAATTTCATTTAAGGATGGAACGGCAGATGTATATATATATGAAGGAACAGCGGATAAATATTTTAACATATTGATGGTCTTTTCTGTTGTACTTGGAGTCGCGGCGTGTATTGGAATTGTTGTATCCGGAATGTATGAGAATGTAAAATATATACAATGCCTTATGAAAGAGGTAAATATAATCAGCAGAGGAAATTTGCAGGGGAATGTAACTGTTCAGGGAACAGATGAAATTGCACAGTTAGCCAGTGGACTGGAACATATGAGACAAACATTGGTGAAAAAAGAGCAGATAGAGTATGACCTGAAGAGCGCACAGGAGAAGCTGGTGTTAGGAATGTCACATGATCTGCGTACTCCTCTGACTGGTTTGATGGCATATCTTGAGATTCTAAAAAAGCAGCAAAAAGAAGGTGCGGTTACTCAGGAATATATAAATAAAGCCTTTGATCGTGTACTTCAGATCAGAGATTTGTCGGAGCAGATGTTTGAATATTTTTTTGTAAATTCACGACACCATATAGAACTGGAACCTGCAGAAGATATTATGTGTGCTTTTGGAGATTATCTTTCTGAACTGTGTGCTTTACTGGAATATGAAGGCTTTAAAGTAAATACAGATCGGTTGGAGTGGAGACAGATATCTGTATGTATAAATACAGATTTTATCGGCAGAATTATGAATAATATTATTTCTAATATTGAAAAATATGGAAAACATGAAAATGAGGTATGTATACAGCTTTGCTATGGGAATGAAGAAGTAGGAATCAGTATTCAAAATAGTATTACCAGGTTTGATTCTGAGCATCAAAAAACAGGGATTGGGTTGCAGAATATTTCTATTATGATGGAGCAGATGGATGGGCGAATGGAAGTTAACGCAGACGATTTAACTTATTGTATAGTTTTGTATTTTCCAGAGAAAAAAGAGTATCATAAAATTTCAAAAGTATAGAGAAATCTGTTGGCATAGATGCCTGTTCAGGCAGACAATCATAAACAAGGTATCCGCAGAGTAGAAAATTATTTACACGCCATAGGCATTGGAAAAAACCTATGGCGCTTTTTATGTCCATTTCTGAAGGAATACCGGAAATAAAACTGGCAAAGGTAAAAATGAAGATGGAGTTTCAGAGTGAAAGTGATGGAGCACCACTCTGAGTGAAATTTACATAACATGATTCACTTGAAAAATCACCTGTTCTTTGTGAAAAATATAAAATTTTGTGCATGTTTTGTATTATATCTTTTATGTAAAAGATGTGTATAGCTTAGAAAACCGAAAACTGCTTTTTACCTCTCTTGGAAAAGGTTATGTTGATGCCATAGCAGCTCATGAAACCTCCGTACAACAGTATATAAAAGATTACGGGGCAAAGATAAGAATCCTGGACGAAGCTATCCTGACTACAGGAATTGGAGTAGCTTTTCCTGAAAACACGGATAGTGAACTTCCGGAAAAACTCACAAAAGTCTTTGAAGAAATGAGAAAAGATGGAAGTGAAGAGAAAATTCTAAAAAAATATCTTCCCGAAACCAGTGGATATCTGGAGGTGGACAAAATTGAAAATAACTAAACTGTCCAGACGGCAGACTCAAATCATCATTATTACTACAGGACTGATTCTGTTTCTGATAACTATAGTTTATTCTGTAAAAACCGACATAAGAGCAGTTGCCGGGCAAATGGACGAGACTCTGAAATATGTGAAAGAACAATGTTATATTTATAACAGATATAATGAAGCATCCCAAACAAAAGGTTTAATGCGTGCAATTGAAAATGCTCAGCAGGTTAATCGTAATCTGACGTATACAAAGGATGAAGTTACGAAGGATAAGCTGAAAACATATGCTGCAAGTATCGTTCTTGAGGATGGGTCACAGGTGGATCTGGCTGCATATGGACGTTCTGACGAAAAAGGCATAATTATCACTTTTTATCATACATCGGCTGAGTATGCCAGAAACTATAATCTTACGATCCAGAGCCTTCTTAGTGGCTATGATACATATTCCAGCGGAATGATCGTTGTAACAGATGGAAAAAATGTGGTTGCTTCAAATGACGAAAATCTGATCGGATAGAGCTCTGGAGGTATTAATATTATCCAACAGGAAAAACAGAAACCAGTTAACAAACTGGTCCGTGTTTCAGACAGAAAATGCAGATATATTGGCAGAATGACTAAGGGGCGTGATTACTATGTTTATATGTTTATAGATGAGCAAATGGCGTTTGCTTCTGTTTTTAAAAACCTGTTGGTTGTGTTACTGTTGTATATTTTTGTGGCTGCTTCCGTATTTGCCTTCCGCAGGAGATCAAATGCGCAATTGTTGAAGATTCAGATGATGCAGGAAGAAGCCTGTAAGCAGAAACTTTTGCAAGAAGCTCAAAGAGCTGACATGGCAAATAATGCAAAAACAGAATTTCTGCAGCGAATGAGTCATGATATCCGAACTCCTATTAACGGAATCCGTGGCATGATCGAAGTGGCTGATTATTATAAAGATGATTTAAAAAAGCAAGATGAGTGCCGCAGGAAAATATGGGATGCTTCAGGATACCTCTTGGAGCTTATTAATGAAGTGCTTGATATGCCGCTCTCGATTAAGGATGGCACAAAAGAGAATGGAATTGACGGCAAAAAGGGTGAAGTTGAGTTTCGCAATGTATCTTTTTGTTATCCAGATGCAGAGAAGGATGTTATTGAGGACATTTCCTTTACTGCTCATAAGGGTGAAACAATTGCCTTTATCGGTTCAACTGGCTGTGGAAAGAGTACTGTGATCAACATGATTCCGCGTTTTTACGATGCGACAAAGGGAGAGGTGCTTGTCGATGGCGTTAACGTAAAGGAATATACACAGAAGGCACTTAGAAATAAGATTGGATATGTTTCACAGAAGGCTGTTTTATTTACAGGAAGTATTAAAAGCAACGTTGCCTATGGAGATAATGGTACAAAAGGCTTTACTGATGATGTTGTTAAGCAGGCAATTGAGACTGCGCAGGCAAAGGAATTTGTAGATAAGACAGAGGGCGGCGTAGATGCTTTTGTGGCACAGGGAGGATCTAATTTTTCAGGAGGACAAAAGCAGCGTCTGTCAATTGCACGTGCGATATGCCGTCACCCGGAGATTTTAATTTTTGATGATTCATTTTCAGCACTTGACTACAAGACAGATCGTGTTCTTCGCGATACATTAAGAAAAACTTGTGCAGATGCAACGCGTTTCATTGTGGCACAGCGAATTGGTACTATACGCGATGCGGACAAGATTATTGTGCTTGATGATGGAAAGATTGCCGGAATGGGCAAGCACAATGAGCTGATGGAAACTTGCGAGGTATACCGTCAGATCGCATATTCACAGCTGTCAAAGGAGGAGCTTGCATAATGGAAAATAAAGAATATACCCCTGGACAGAACCGCCCGGGCAGAAGAGGCGGTATGCGTGGACCTGGCATGGGAAGAGGTCCTGCTGAGAAGGCATCTGATTTTAAGGGAACATGGTCAAAGCTGATTTCGTATTGCAAAAGCTATCTTCCAGTTGTGATCATTGCACTTATCTGTGCGGCAGGAGGCACGGTTTTGACGCTTCTTGGACCAGATAAGCTGTCAGAGATGACAAAGGAAATTGGAAAAGGTCTTGTAACAGGCGTTGATATGGACGCTGTTTCTAAGATTGGATTTACATTAATTGCATTTTATGTGTGCGGTGCTTTGCTGTCATTTGGTCAGCAGTGGATTATGGCAACAGTGACACAAAATATTTCAAAAAAGCTTAGAGGTGATATTTCAGGAAAAATTAACCGTCTGCCGATGAGCTATTACAGCCGCTCTACGACAGGTGATATCCTCTCACGTGTCACAAATGATGTTGATACGATATCACAGTCTATGAATCAAAGCATCGGAAATCTTGTCTCCGCAGTTACGCTTTTTGTCGGTTCACTTTTTATGATGTTTAAAACAGATGTGATTATGACGATCACTGCAATTGTGGCGACATTGATTGGCTTTGTACTTATGACAGTTATTGCAAAGCGCTCCAGCAGATATTTCGTGCGCCAGCAGCGCTGCCTTGGTGAGATCAACGGTCACATTGAGGAAATTTACACAGGTCATACAGTTGTAAAGGCATATAATGGAGAAGCGCAGGCAACAGCAGAATTTGAGCGCATGAATAATAATTTAAGAGAAAGTGCATTTCGTGCACAGTGCCTTGCCGGACTCATGCCGCCTATTATGACATTTATCGGAAACTTAGGCTATGTGGCAGTCTGTGTGGCAGGTGCAGTGCTGACTATGAAGGGAACTATTGGCTTTGAAGTAATCGTTGCATTTATGATGTATGTGCGTTATTTTACACAGCCGTTATCTCAGATCGCACAGGCGGCACAGTCTTTACAGTCAGCGGCAGCAGCAGGTGAGCGTGTCTTTGAGTTTCTTGAGGCAAAGGAGATGGATGACGAGAGCAATAAGACAAAGACGCTTGACAATGTAAAGGGTGATGTATCATTTGAACATGTAAAGTTTGGCTATGATGAAGATCGCGTGATTATCCATGATTTTTCTGCACAGGCAAAGGCTGGACAAAAAATTGCCATTGTCGGTCCAACGGGAGCAGGAAAGACAACACTTGTCAATCTGCTTATGCGTTTTTATGAGATTCAGGGCGGAAAAATCTGTATTGATGGCATTCCGACTAATCAGGTAAAACGTGAAATGGTTCATTCTCAGTTTTGTATGGTTCTTCAGGACACATGGCTGTTTGAGGGTACTGTTAGAGAAAATCTTGTATATTGTACGCCAAATGTCTCTGATGAGCGCATGAAGGAGGCATGCCGCGCTGTTGGTCTTGACCATTTTGTGAGAACACTGCAGAATGGCTATGATACAGTGCTTAATGATCAGGTTAATCTGTCACAAGGTCAGAAGCAGCAGTTAACAATTGCCCGTGCAATGATCGCTGACAAGCCTATGTTGATTCTCGATGAGGCAACAAGCTCTGTCGATACAAGAACAGAGCTTCAAATCCAAAATGCAATGGACGAGCTGATGAAGAATCGTACTTCTTTTGTTATTGCACATCGTCTTTCCACAATCAAAAATGCCGATCTTATCCTTGTGTTAAAGGATGGAGATGTAATTGAAAGCGGAACGCACGAAGAACTTTTGGCAAAGAAGGGCTTTTACGCTGATCTGTACAACAGCCAGTTTGACCAGGCATCGTAAGAGATTCTTAAGAGATGTAAGGACATTGAAAGTACTTATTTGACATAATCTCTGGTAATATAAACTTAGAAAAGAGTTATTGCCGGATTATTTATGGGAGCCGGTTAAAAACCGGCTCTTTTTGTTTAAGAGAAAGGAAGGGAACACTATGAAAAGATCATGGAAGAAGAAGGCGTCCGTATGGACGATGGCTGCTGCGATGACCGTTTCTTACATACCGCAGTATTCATTTGCGGAGGAAACTACTGAAAATATTAAACAGGAAACGCAGACACAGACAATAGAAGAGCAGACTATATTGGGGAACCTGACATCAGAGGCTTTGGCGACAGAGAGTATTCCAGAGACGTCTTTGCAGATACCAACTGAAAGCTCATCAGAAAGTGTACCGGAAACGTCCTCACAGGAACCTAGTGAAAGTATAACACCGACATCATCACAGGAAGAATCTTCCACGCAGGAAAGCACACCGCAAAGCAGTGCAGAGGCTAGCACCGAGGAAGAAACTAGCGAGGAAGAGAGTACAGAAGAAACTACAGAAGAAACTACACCAGAGGAGACGACAACGGAGGAACCAGAGTGGTCTGAGCAGGCACCTAAGGAGGATACAAAGGGACTGACATTTAGCTTTAGCGAGGATGGACAGACGGTCAGCATTACAGGATTTGA
>ERZ825670.3681-NODE-3681-length-12675-cov-3.017908_pt1 | contig 12675 bp, 8 predicted proteins | sample MGYA00519929_ERZ825670 | MGnify/ENA primary metagenome ERZ825670 (study PRJEB31778, sample SAMEA3449207) | human gut metagenome | biome: human gut; feature: human-associated habitat; material: faeces | place: United Kingdom | collected 2010/2012 ...
AGGGACCGCAGGCCACGGCACAGGGCGGCGGCTGAGCCGGCTGTGTCTCCATCGGGGCGGCGGTGGGTCAGAATCAACACATTATCTTGCCGCCGCAGCAGTTCGGCGGCTTCCTTCCGGGTAAACAATTTTTCCATTGCGGTTCACATTCCTTTCGCTGTATTCTGGCGGATGGCAAGGCTGACGCACAGCGCTCTGGTCACATCCTGCATTTTTTCTTCGGGAAGTTTGCCGATATAGTAACCGATGCGGCGCTTATCCAGGGTGCGCAGCTGCTCCAGCATGACCACCGAGGGATATTTCATACTGCCGATCATGCCGATGTAGCTGTGTGTGGGTATCTTTGATTTTGTATGGATGCGGCTGGTGATCGGTGCAACGATGACCGTCCTCGCAAAATGGTTTCCAACATTGTTTTGAAGGATAAGCACGGGACGTGTCCCCATTTGTTCTGATCCGACAACGGGGTCAAGGTCGGCGTAATAGATCTCGCCCCGTAAATATGTGCGGCTCATGTAAAACCTCCTTCTTTGCCGTTTGCTGCGGCTATGTAAAAAGTCCGATTGGGCAATCCAACCGGACTTCGTTCTCATCGCTCCTTTTGCGTGTTCCGGGACTTCTGTGCTTCCTCTCTGGCCCGGTCTGTGGCAGTCTGCCAAATTTCCTCCATATAGCTTGTCTCCCGGTCCTCCCACGCCGCAAACACGTCCGCAAGAGGGCTGGGGGATTTCAGTAGAGCCCGCACCTGTGCGTTGGGTAGGCTGTTGTATTCCAGAGACATCAAAATATCTTCCCGCACGGTATATTCATAGGTGTGATTCAGAATTTCTTCCGATGCCTGCGCAAGCAGCCACGCCCGATAAGTCTCCTGCTCGGCAAACATCTTTTCATATAAGGCTGTGTTCAGTTCTTCATTGGTCACGCTGGTTCACCTCCGCTTCCGTAAAGGATGCCGTATTCGCTGCGGCTAAGTAAAGGCCGGGAGAAAACATAGCATTTTCACCCGGCCAGTCATAATCGTTATTTGCAGGTCACTTGTCCTCGACGCCCCACCTGCATAGGAAATCATCAAGCAGCCGATGGCTGTCGGCTCCACGGGAATTGCACCCCTCCGAGGATCGCTCCGAGCTGCCCCCACTTGTTACGACGGATCACGGCAGAAACCGCTTCAACGCTCGACTTTATGGCCGGACAGGAGTATCGCCCCCACAGGCGGTCATGGCCACACACGGAGCCGCCGTGTGATAATAGCTGCTGTTTCTCGCTCACTGTCGGCAGAAACAAAACGCAGACAGAAAATCAACATTAGGTGCAGTCTGGTTGTTTCATCCGGCAGGTCATGGCGCAGCCGCTAAGGTAGCTTTTGCTCATCGCATCGCCTATGGGAATGTACTTGATGAATGGGTATGGGATTGTCAAGGTACACTTGACCAACTCGCCGTATAAACGGAAAGAAGGAAGAGAGTTTCTGTCTCTCTACCTTCTTCCTCACTCAAAAGTCATTTTACAAGGCATGATTTGAAAAAATTTCTATCTGCAATGTGGTACACGCTGATAATCTTCGTAAACCGCAGCCCAAATATTGATTTTATTATTAGAATATGTATAATAGTAATTAACTATTGAATCTAACCGCTGCCAGTATTCAAGATCATCTGCGCAGCAGAAAATCCACCTGCAGAAGGGAGACATAGCATGAGCTTGTTTGAAGAACCGCATTTGGAACCACAGCCGGAACCGGAGAAGCCAAAGAAGAAAAAACTGCTGTCCATTGGAATCGGCGCTGCACTGATCGTTGCGGTGCTGGTCACGTCTGTGTTGGCCTTCTCGTTTGGCCAGAGTGGAAAACCATCTGATAATATCCCTGATGCACCGCAGCAGGAGGAAATTCAGACGCCTGCGGATACGGATATTCCGCCAGATGAATCCACAGATACAGAGAAACCGGAAGATACGACACCGTCCGACAGTACGCAGGAAACGCCTTCTACAAGCGGCAAGCAGAATATTGACCCATCAACGGGAAAGGATAAATACCAAACGGACCCGGTGCCGGATGGAAAGCCTGCGCCTGCAGAACCGGAAGATACGGAGGTCGATACATCGACGAAATATACCTGCACGATCTCCATCACCTGCAAAACTATCCTTGACAATATGGATAAGGTAAAGGAATCCAAAAAGGACATCGTTCCCTCCAACGGCATTATTCTCGACACGACGACGGTAACATTTTCCGAGGGGGAAAGCGTCTACGATGTTCTTCAACGTACCTGCCGGGAGCGGGGCATACACATGGAATCAAGTTGGACACCCATTTACAACAGTGCCTACGTCGAGGGAATTGCGAATCTGTATGAATTCGATGTCGGCAGTCAGTCCGGATGGATGTATAAGGTCAATGGCTGGTTCCCCAACTACGGCTGTTCCCGCTATGCGCTGCAGCAGGGGGACGAAATTTGCTGGATGTATACCTGCGTAGGCTTGGGTGAGGATATTGGCGGCGGATATGCTGCCGGTGGCTAAATAGCAATCAAAATAGGTACATGAAGAAGGGGCTGTCTCTTAGTGAGATAGCCCCTTTTCGTTTTTAGTTATACAAGAAGGGGGCGGCAGAGGGTTTCTGCCGCCCCATAGTTAGGTTACTCACTCATGAAGTTTTTCAATTTCTGGATTGCGGATCGTACTGAATCCCGGACGGCCTGATACCGGCACCCTTCCGCTGCTGCGATCTGCTCATAGGTAAGCCCGTGAAAATAGTAGAGAGCCAATCTTCGCTGCTGTGTTTCCGTCAGCTGTGCGATCCTCTTATGTAATTCCTCATAGAGGAGCACCCGGCCGATTTCTTCCTCCAGAGGTTCTTTGGGGAAGGCCGCCCGATGCTCTATCTCGGCTTCGGTCAGATCAATGTGCTCATAGTGCCGGTCTACCTCATTCAGAAAGCGCTTGTCCTCCAGTTCAAATCGGTCAAACAGCTCGTAGATCGCCTGATCTATTTCAAGCCGCTGCCGCCGCTTTTGGCCGTCTGTAAATTCCAAAATGTACTTCGGATGGCCGGTATCGGAGCCGGTCGTGTAAATCGTGTAGGGATTGTCCTTTGCCTTTGCACGGCGTGGATGCGTGCTTTTGTTTTTCGGATGGTTTCCATCCATCGTCTTTTCCTCCGTTTCAATATGAATTTTGGGCTTCATATTGAGGGAGGAGGGCCACGGCACCTATTTGCCGCATATTTTCTGCTTGCTATGGGACGAAATACGGCAGAAATGGGAGATTTTCTATCATTACTGCACGCTGCATGGAGTGATGCGTGCAGTAGGGCTTCCTTTGGCCGGAAGGTGCGAGTGCGCACGCCCGTTCTAAACCGAGTGGGGAACCACCTCGGAGTTCCTGCAGCAAAGACAAAAACCGGCTCTGCCATGCCAAAGGCATAGCAGAGCCGATTCAAAGCGTAAGTGCAGAAACCGCACCATTCGGGCAGTTTGCGCTACATTCCAATATGGATTTCTATGATGGGTCTTAGGGATAGTTCACGTTCTTCATTCGCATAGGCATTTCCTAAAATCCAGCACGTTGTTTGAAATTGCGCCGGGACGCATAAGTGCGCCCCGGCGCAAAGGTCCTAAATGGGATTACCGGACTTTCTTTTTCTTCTGAGCCAGCAGAAGGATCGCAGCGCCGGAAATCAGCACGGAACCAAACCACAGCACGACCGGCTGATTATCCCCGGTCGCAGGCGTCACGGGGGTCGTCGGGTCGGTGGGCTGGTCGTTTGCCTTGATCGTCACATCGCTCATATCATAGAGCCGGGTCTGGCCGTTGAGGAAGCGATAGTAGGCAGCCAAAGCGTAGTAGCCCTGCTCGGTGGCCATGCCGTCACGGTCGCCGCTGGCGATGTGGCGGAAGCCGCCGCCGTCCACATAGTAGCTGGCCAGCGCATCCAGAATCGTCAGGCCGTTCTTGATGAAGCGGCTGTCCTTGGCCGGGTCGATGCCCAGAGCGGTCAGCGCAACGATGACCTGAGCGCAGGACTCGCTGTTCTCGGTGCCCCAGCTGCCGAAGCCGCCGGTAGCCAGCTGCAGCTCGGACAGCACATCCAGCGCCTTGTCCACAGCGGCCTTCACGGCATCGTTCTCCTTGTAGTAGGGAGCCAGAGCCTGAATGGCCATTGCGGTCATGTCGGGATCTGCGTCATTGCCGCTGAGGTTCCAGCCGCCGCCCGGAAGCTGTGCGTCCAGAATCGCCTGAATCAGCTTCTCACGGGTCACATCGCCGGAGGTCGGATAGTTGTGGCTGTCCAGAGCGATGAGCGCCCAGATGGGGCCGTTGATGCCCTGCGTCTGGATGTAATCCATGCTGTCCAGACCCTTCAGGAGGTTGTGGCCGCCAACATTGGTCACATCCTTGCCGATAGCGGTCAGGGCCAGAATGATACGGGAGTTGTCCGTGGACTTCGCACGATGCAGCCGCTCATTCTCGTCGGCGTGCTTCTGCACATATTCCACGACCTTCTCGTAGTAGCCGTCGGGGACCGTGCGGCCGGAGCGGGCCAGATCAATGACCATCCACTCGCCGCCGATGGAGCCCACATCCGGCGTACCAAGGCCGGAAATGTAGTCGCCGGTGGTGGTGTAGATGTTGTCGAGCTTCTTGCCCTGCTCGGCGGCCAGACGGGCATATTCCGCCTCGGCTTCCACCAGAACATCATAGTTCGTGACCAGAGCCTTTTCGGCGTCGGTCAGCTTGTCATAGGCGGACCGGGCGGCGCTGATGGCACCGGCCTTGCTGAGGTCCACCGTGCCGATGGCGTCGATCATGGCGATGACTTCCTCGGCGGTCTTGGTGCGGTTCTGCTCGGCCTCGTATTCCTTCAGGTAATCATCCGTGTAGTGGAACACGATCACGTCGCCCTCGTTGAGGTACTGCTGCGCCACGCCCAGATTGGGGTGTACGCCGTTGAGGGTGTACATCCAGCCGGAGAGATTGCCGTTGGTGAACTCGGCCAGCTCCGTGCCGTCCTTGGGGGTGATGGCCTGAATGTAGTTGCCGCTTTCATTCTTGATGTCGAACCTGTCGCCACAAACAGCCAGAATCACATCCAGCACGGTGGCGTTGTTGCTGACCGTGACCTTCGTGGCGTCGATCCACGTTTCGAGGTTGTTGTCAGCCAGCGTGTGCTTGTCGCCGCTGTCGCCGTGGGCGGAGTCGCCCAGCAGCATGAAGGACACGGTAATATCCTTGCCTGCAGGCAGCAGCACGGTGACGGTGATGGTCACCTTGGCAGCGCCGTAGGCCAGCGTCACGGTCTGTTCACCACGCTGGTTGGTGTCAAAGCCGGTGATCTCCACATCGGCCAGATCGACCTCCGTGGTGGAGCCGTCCGTCCAGGTGGCGGTGAGTACAAGGCCGGTCAGATCCAGTTCGTCGCCAATGGTATAGGTGGTCTTGTAATCGCCGGAAACGGCCAGCGCATAGGCCACGGGCTTATCGCTGATAACGGGGCCGTTCTCGCCCTGAATCCAGTTGTGATAGCTGTGGTCAGAGCCGTTCAGCCACGCCACAACGGTGCCGTCCGTCAGTTCCTTGGCCGTCACGGCCTTGGCGAGTTTATCCGCATCTGCGCCGAGGGGATCGTCCTCACGGCTGAAATCACCAGCCATGAAATGCGGTTCCTCATAGCCCTCTCTGGAGCAGATATACCGTCCATCCTCGACGGCGGGGTAATCCTTGCAGGTCGTGTCCACCAAGTCGATGGCACCGATGCCCTTCTCGGCCCCGCAGTCGGCCAGATAGTAGTTGTTATCTACCTCGGTATATTTGTTCAGAGAGCGGATCTTACCGGCGATAGCGCCAACATTCTTGCCGGTGGCGGAAAGTGTACCGTAGAACACATTGTCGCTGATAACGCCTGCGCCGTTGCCCCAGCACTGGAGCACGCCGGGTTCACCGCCGGTAATGCCGCCTACATAATCCTTGCCTTCCACGCTGCCGCTGACAAAGCAGCCCTGAACAAGCGCCCAAGGGGAGTTGGGGGCAGAATTTGCCACATATCCGACACCCATGATGCCGCCCGCATAGTCGCCGGTGGCGATGACCTTGCCGGTGAAGGAACTGCTCATGACATCGCACAGGCCCATAGACTGGCCTTTAGCGCCAACCAGACCGCCCACACGGTTCACGCCGTAAACGGTGGCGGCGCTGGTGCAGTTCACGATGGTTCCGTTAAAGTCGCCTGCCAGAGAGCCGATACGGTCCTGATCCTTGTCGCAGCCAATGACCACATCCTCGCCAACGGAGCAGTTGCTGATTACGATACGGTTTGCTCCAGAGGCATAGCCGCCCAAAAAGCCGGACTGCGTAATATTGGTTTTTCCGACGATATGGCAGTTTTCAATGGTAATGGTATCGGGCACGCCGGTATTGTACAGGCCGTCCTCGCCATAGTCCACGGTGTAGTATTGCAGCAGGCCGTTGCCCTCGATGCGCTCGCCCTGAATGTTCAGGTTTTTAATCACGGCATCACGGGTATATTTCAGGAGACATTTGCCGCCCTTGGCGATGGTCAGCGTATGGCCGTCACCGTCCAGCGTTGCGCTGAAGGGGTTCATCTGGCGGCCCATGTCTGCACGGTTCATAAGCGTCCCCACATAGTTGGGATCCTTGAGCCCACCTATGGGTTCCCAATCCGCAGGCAGGGTCACATCTGCCGTCATTTTGAAGTAAACGTCCTTCAGGGGGATACCGGCATTTACCTCGTCCCGCACGGCTTCAAAACCCGCCAGACAGCTGAGGGTGTACGGGTCATCCTGTGTGCCGCTGCCGGTGATGCCCGTTTCCTTGGCCCATTCACGGGCTTTCACAGTGATGGTGGCGCAGGCATCCTCCGGGACGGTGGTGGGGACTTTTGCATTTGCATAGGCCACACGGGCCACACAGCAATAAGAGGTGGTACCCACTTCGTTGGTCAGCGGATAGTACACGCTGGCGGTACCGTCTTTGGAAATCGCCGTCCATTTGGTCGCCCCTTCCGCCTTGCTGTACCACTGGTAGCGCAGAAGGCTGCCACCGGGCGTATTGGCGTCTTTTACCACAGTCGCTTCCAATTTCCCGGCCGGATGTCCCACGGTATATTCATCGGTACCGGCGTTGGTCACAATGACGGTAGGGGTATAGTCAATAGCCCCCGGCACTGAGTTCTTTACATTGATAAAAAATTGCTTGGTCCATTCTGCTCCATCCACGGTGTTGGTGATGAAGCATTTCACCTGCACCATAGAAAACTTGTACTTTGTCTCTATTGTGTAGCTGTCCGAGGTGGAGACCTCCAGACCGCCCACCTGCCAGCTATAGGTGGTGGTTCCGCCTGCTGCCTGCACCTTCTGTGCTTGCGTTTCATCCAGCACCATCTTCAATTCGGCCTGATCGGCGGTCTCGATAGTGTAGAGAGACCCCTTCCCCCCGTTAGTCGTTTTCGAGGTATCCAAACGAGGAACAAGGTCATCCTCCTCACTGATGGTATCAATGATAATCTCATAGCTTCGGGTCTCGGCCTGCTCTCCGGTGTCGCTGACGACCAGAGTATAGGTCTTGGTGCCGATTTCCGAGGTATCTACCGGAAAGCTGGTTCCTTTGCCATAGTCTGTGCCGTTGATGGTGGCTTTGAACCGGTCCATCGTAAGTGTCAGGTTAATATTGGTGGTACGGCCCTGAACTGCCCGGGTCCGGTAGGTGTTCTCGTCCACCCGAGCCAGAGGGCAGCCCTCCATCTTATTCCCATTCATGGTGGATACGGTCAGATGAGTCGGTTCCTCCAAATCGCAATAGGGCACGATGTGGAGCTTACAGTGTTGTTCTTCTCCATCCTTTGTCCATGTCAGGGTCATGGTATCAGACCACTTAAAGGTCGTGTTTGTTGCTGTATGTATCAGATTTGTTTGGACACTCTGAACGGTTTCGCCGTCCTCAGTGGTATAGGTTTCAGAACTGGCGTTTACGGAGTAGCCAACATCGCTTTTAGCGCTGGTCCCCTCGTCTTTAATGCTAAGATCACGATAGGTAATATAATACAGATAGAAGGTATCGGTGTAACCTTGCGGGGCCTGCACACGCAAATCCCATTGCCTGCCGAGGTCATTAATTCCATTCACAGGCACATACAAAATATACTCGCCGTCTTTTTCTGTCAGCTGAATCCGGCTTTCTGAACGCTGATCATAGTAGCCCTTTGACTGCCAAGTCCGCACCGCATAAAAAGAAAAGTCCGTCACATCGACGGACGAACTTTCGGACGAAGCTGTTTCTGCCGGGACATTCTGTATGTCCGGTTCAGCTTCCGGTATTTCTGCGGCCTGCGTCGTCTCCGTCTGCTCCGCTGCTGTTAGCCCGCTATTCTGCTCATCTTCCGAAGCGAAGGCACTCACCGGCAGCAGACTGACCAGCAAAACAGCTGTTAATAGTCCGGCCAAAAAGCGCTTTTTCATGTGTTATGTACCACCTACACTTTCATAGTCTTTGAAAAATGGCGGGATGAGGGCGGAGACCGCCCCCACCCCGCCGAAAACGATTGATTGCTTTTTAGCGAAACAACTTACAGCACATCGTAAATCAGATACGGGCTGAAGTCAAAGACGATAATCATACCGTCTTCCAGAGCAGTGCTGGTGCCATAGGCATCAAGAGCCTTGATGTTGGATGCGCTGGTGCCGCAGGCAATGTTCCAGCCTTCGCCACTATACACATTGTACTGCACGCCGTCCATCGTTTTCTGGGTGGTGCCATTGTAAACGGGGTACTGCGGAGCAACATAGTTGATGTAAGCACCGGGATTGCCACGCACAGGGTGGTCATCCCAGCCTGCATACACGGTGTCGGAATCAGTAATGTCAATGCCGTTCTCGAAGAACGCAGCCAGAATAGCATCCAGCAGATTCGGCTCCTTGAAATAATCCGGCTTCTCGGTAGGTGCGCCATACAGGCTCTGCGTGGTCTCCATGTAGTTAGCCTCGATGTCGCTGATGCTCAGGGTATAAGCGTTGATGTAGAAGTTTGCGTTGATTTTGTCCGAGGTCGGTGCTGCGTCGCTGTTGTACTCCTGAGCCTTGGGAGCCTTCGCAACCGTGTCATAGCCACCCTTGGTAAACATACCGTAGGTGACGTAGACGGTCACCGTGCCGTTGCTGGTCGTGTCCGTGGTGGCAGCTGCGGCCGGGACGACCAGCACAACGACCATCATGACAGCCATGATCAGGGACAAAAGTCTTTTCTTCATGATGTTTTCCTCCTTAGAGAATTTTTATTATAAACTCGCTGCCGATTCGGCAACGTGCTTACCGAAAGTAATTTCCCGGTCAGCGCCCCTCAAAGGACCGCTTCCGTCCGTTCGGCCTCGCAAGGCTCGTCCGCCTGCTTGGCTGCCGCCCGTGCGGTGTTGACCCGCTGGCGCTCCAGATTTTTCTTTTCCCGTTCCGCCCGTTTTGCGTCCCGCTCCGCCCGGTACAACTCGATCTGGCGCTTCATCTCTCGCTGATACCGGCCATTCGACCGATTGTGCGGATGCCCATACACGGGATTCAGGTGCGCCGCCCGCAGAGCATCCGACCAACTGCCGAACCGCTCGGCAATATAGCTTCCGCCGACGATCTCACAAGGAGCCGGGGACTTATGCCAATGTCCGGCGCAGCGCCGCAGATAACAGGCCAACTCCGGCAGGGTATCTCCGGCATGACGCTCCGCAAAGGCCCGGTCCTGCTCCTCCAGAGCCGCCCGTGTCCGTTTTGCGATGTGCTGTTCGTGCCAGTTCCTGCCGTCAAAATTCTGAGCACCCGCCACCTTAGCCATAGGGGCATACCTCCTCCGTGTTCATAAGTGGTAAAAATAATACGCCGATAAACCCATAATGGGCCATCAGCGTACACTCCTGCCATCAGCACCACGGAGAGAGCGCCCGCTGCCTCTGAGTCCTAACTACACAATTCTACTGACTTGCGCCTTGATGGGTTTCCTCTGCGTCTATGATCTACCTTCTCACGATTTTCTCGCAATGACGGGCTTTCGCCCCAGCGGTTTTCCGCCTCGATCATATCCTTGCGCTTACAGTGCCGACCGCATGGGGCATTGCACCCCTTTCCTTTTAGGCAATCACCTGACCGTTTCCGGCTCGGATGACCGCCGTGCAGCATCATCGGACTCGCATATTTTGTTTTCGAGAATCAACTTGGTCTTTGTTGGGGATGATAGAATAGGAATCCGGGACTTGGGCCTTCGTAAATCTAACCCATTTGCGATACCGAAGTCCATCTAATCGCCTATATTATATCGACACTTCCCGCAAAAGTCAATGACCGTATTGCCGGAATTTAGCAAAATTTCATGCAAATTACAAATGCGTGTGATAGTGATACTCCGTTTCAGCACATTTGTGTTGAATTGTATCGGTCGAAACAGCAGATGCAAGTAAAATACGCCGTCAAAAACATCGTCAAGGAGGGGCCTATATGCCAAAACGTGGAGAAAATATTTACAAGCGCAAGGATGGGCGCTGGGAGGGGCGGTATATCCGGGGCCACTCGCCCTCCGGCAGGGCTGAGTATGGCTATGTTTATGCCAGCAGCTATCGGGAGTGCCGCACAAAACGCCAAAAATGCCTGGACGCTTGTCAAAAAGCGCCGGTGGGGACCTCCTCGCTCACGCTGGATCAGGCAGCAGAGCGGTTTCTTACGGATAAACAGGATAAGCTGAAGCAATCTACGCTTGCCCGGTATGCTTATATGCTGGAACATTATATTCTGCCCGCTTTGGGAGTAGTGCTTGTATGCCAGCTGACGGCGAATCAAATTTCCGATTTTCTTCTCCGCCTACAAAAAGGCGGTCTCTCCGGGAAAAGTGCCCGAGACGTGGGCGTGCTTTTGAAGTCCATCCTGAGATACAGCGCCAAAAAGCTGGACTGCACCAGTCCGGGGTTGGCCGTGGAGCTGCCTGCATATCGACGAAAGCAGATCGACATCTTCTATCCGGATGAAATTCAGCGTTTGGCGCAGAAGATCATGGACAAGCCGACGACCGCCGGTATCGGCATTTTGCTGACGCTGAATACCGGCCTGCGTCTCGGAGAACTGTGCGCCTTACAATATAAAGATATTGACCTGCGAAATGGTGTGATCCACATCACCAAAACTGTACAGCGCATCCGCAGCGGGGACTGTACTTGCTTGATGGTGTTACCGCCCAAAAGTGACAGCGCTCGGCGTACTATCCCCCTGCCGGGGGACATGGCCGCCCTTCTGAAAAAGATCATCCAGTCCCATCCAAACGGAGAAAACTATCTCCTGACTGGGAAAAGTGCGCCGATGGAGCCACGGACAATGCAATATCAATACCGAACCTTGCTGAAAGCAGCGGGCATCCCGTACCGAAATTTCCATGTGTTGCGGCACACATACGCCTCCCGCTGCGTGGAGCGTGGGGTAGATGTCAAGAGCCTGAGTGAGATGCTGGGCCATGCGGATGTCCGCACCACGCTTCAGGTCTATGTCCATTCTTCCTTGGAGCACAAAATGCGGGTGATCCAGAGCATTTGCTTCCTTGCACCGGCGCTGACAACAGAAGTTACGCCGTCACCGTCTCCGTCAGGTTTTCCGGAAACGCCCCAATACCAACAGCTTTTGGCGGCGGTATCGCAAATGGGTTAGATTTACGAAATGTCCGTATCATTTCCGTCCCCAATAATTGATGTCAAGTCCATTATAGCGTTTGATGCGTTATCGTCAATTCGTTTGCTGCGTTGCTTTTGATAAAAATGGTGCCACCCAGTGGGGTGACACCATTTTCTTTTTTACGGTTACGGGCGCAGAACACCGTAGCCCATAATTTCATACTGTCCCACAGAATAGCGGTTCACCCGACAGAGATTTCCGGAATTACCCTCGACGGTGTAGATGATTCCGTTCTCCACCTTCTGGACGATACCCACATGGTCCGCCTCTCCGTCCTGGGGACCGGAGCCGCCCTTGTTGTCCCAATCGAAGAAGACAATCATGCCGGGAACAGGCTCGGCGGAGCCATCCAGCCATTGTCCACGCTCCTGAAACCACTGCACGCCATTTCCGCAACCGGCAAATTTCGGGCAGACACCCGTGTCGATATAGCCGCACTGGTCGGCGCACCAGCTGACAAAGCAGGCACACCATTCCACACGGCTTCCAAATCCATACCACGACCAGTACGGTTCCCCGCCTATATTTCCGACCTGCGATAGCGCCACGGTGACGATGGTATCGTCACCAGAATAGATGCCGTAGAGAACGGATGACCACAACTTACGGTTTTCTTCGGCAAGCAGTTCCGAGAGCTGCTGCCGCTGGTCGGCGTTGAAGCTGAAACGGTCTGCCATTTCCTCGGCGGTCTTGTGACTGACTGTAATATAAAGGTAGGTGCGTGTGACTGTCGTGGTGGTTTCCACGATGTTCCCGTGGCCGTCGTCGGTTTCGGTGATGACTTCCTCGGTTTTGCTCTCGGTGCGGGAAGATAGCTCGTTCATCCGCCAAAAAATATCTTTGAGGATGGCTTTCTTGGCATCGTCCACCGTGGCGACCTCCTGCGGATTGTCGGGATCGGTGGTGGTTTTCACCGCATACACCGCCAGCACCTCCGGCCACACCGCACGGGAGCCGGACATTTCCA
>ERZ825670.3684-NODE-3684-length-12663-cov-7.412754_pt1 | contig 12663 bp, 10 predicted proteins | sample MGYA00519929_ERZ825670 | MGnify/ENA primary metagenome ERZ825670 (study PRJEB31778, sample SAMEA3449207) | human gut metagenome | biome: human gut; feature: human-associated habitat; material: faeces | place: United Kingdom | collected 2010/2012 ...
CGACCCGCGCAACGGCAGCGTCGCCCTGCGCATCGGCACGGGCGCGGAGGCGACCGACGCCATCTTGACCGCCGGCGAGCAGGTCAAGGGCGAAACGCTCGTCGAGGGCCAGCGCATCAAGGTCTATCTGGTGGACGTGCGCCGCCAGTCCCGCGGCCCGCAGGTCGTCATCTCCCGCACGCATCCGGGTCTGGTCAAGCGCCTCTTTGAGCTGGAGGTCCCCGAAATTTATGACGGCACGGTGGAGATCCGCTCCATCGCGCGCGAGGCGGGCAGCCGCACGAAGATGGCGGTGTGGAGCAACGACGCCAACGTCGATCCCATCGGCGCCTGCGTCGGTCCCCGCGGCCAGCGCGTGAACAACATCGTGGAGGAGCTGCGCGGCGAGAAGATCGACATCATCAAGTACAGCGACGACCCCGCGGAGTACATCGCCGCGGCGCTCGCGCCCGCCGACGTGGTCGAGGTCCGCATGGCGGACGACGGCAGCAAGGCCTGCCGCGTCATCGTGCCGGACGACCAGCTCTCTCTTGCCATCGGCAAGGAGGGGCAGAACGCCCGCCTCGCGGCGCGTCTGGTCGGCTATAAGATCGACATCAAGCCCAAGTCCTACAAGGACGAGGAGTAATTCGGAGGGGAGGCAGTCCCGTGCAGAAAGTGAAGAAGCTCCCGCAGCGCCAATGTGTGGGCTGCCGCGAGAGGAAGGAGAAGCGTGAGCTGATCCGCGTGGTCCGCTCGCCCGAGGGCGGGATTTCGCTGGACTTCAAGGGCAAAAAGCCGGGGCGCGGCGCGTACCTCTGTCCTGATCCCGAGTGCCTGAAGCGGGCGAGAAAGTCCCGCGCGCTGGAGCGGGCGCTGGAGACCGCCATCACGCCGGAGCTTTACGACGAGCTGGAAAGGGAGATGGTGAGCGGTGGATAAGCTTTTGAATCTCATCGGCCTTGCCCAAAAGGCGGGCCGGCTGGCCGTCGGCGAGGAGCCGACCGGCGCGGCGGCGCGGGCGCGCGATGCGCGGCTCATTCTGGTCGCCGCCGACGCCGCGGAAAACAGCGTGCGCCGCGTGCGGCACTTTGCCGACGCGGGACAGTGCCTCTGGTGCCGCATCGGAGCGGATAAGGACGCGCTTGGTCGCGCGGTCGGACGCTCAAGCTGCGCGATGCTCGCGGTCATGGACATCGGCTTTGCCGAGGCCATCGCCAGGAAGCTCGCCGAGGGCGACGAGCGCTTTGCCGAAACGGCGGAAAAGCTCGCGGTCAAGGCCCGACGCGCCGCCGAGCGGCGCAGGGAGGCCGAGGCGCATGAAAAGAACGTCCGCACCGGCAAGAAGCGTCCGGCGAAAAAAGCGGCGGAAGCAGGCGAAGCGGAGTCGAAGCGGACGGAAAAGCGTCCCGCGCTGCGGACTGCCGCGGGAGCGGGCGGAAAGCGCCCGACCGGCGCGCCGAGCCGCGGCGACGCGAAGAAGCCGAGCCGCGAGGAGCGTAAGCGCAGCGCCGTCAAGGCGGCGGCAAGAGCGCGCTACGCGGATTCCCGTCCGGTCAAGCGCGGCAAGGGCAGCGCGAAAAAAGAGAAGCAGTAATTCGGTCCCATCACATTTGGAGGTGTTATATTGGCTATTACGGAGAACAAGAACAAGGTAAGCAGTCTGGCAAAGGACTTCGGTATGCAGTCGAAGGATATCATTGCCATCTTGAAGGACTACACGGAGGCCCCCAAGGGTCACTCCCAAGTGCTGAGCGACCGTGAGCTGTCGATCGTATTCGACTATCTGACGCTGCACCATCAGGTGAAGATCGAGACGATCTTTGCCGAGACCTACACGGAAAAGAAGGAGGAGCCGAAGGAGGCTCCCGCTCCGACCGCGAGCGCGCCCAAGGCCGCGCCCGCTCCGGCGGCGAACGCACAGCCGGACGCCGCGAAGACGGCGGCTCCGCAGGCAGCCGCGCCCAAGGCGGCTCCCGCCGCGGGGCAGACCGCGCCGGGCAAGTCCACCGCCACGCAGCAGCCCATGACCCGCGTGCCGGAAAAGAAGATCGTGGATACCCGCAAGTCCACCAACGTCAACCTCGACAAGTATGATGAGAAGCTGCAGGACATGGCCGAGCGCAGCAGCGCCGGCGGCGGACGCCGCGACAATCTGAGCGCCGGCAAGGAGAAGTTCCGCAGCGCCGCGAACAAGAAAAACGGCAGGGGCGCGCCGACCTTCTCCAACAAGCGCCGTCAGGAGGAGGCCGAGAAGATGCGCCGCCTCCAGCTCGAGATCGCCAAGAAGACCCCGCTGACCGTCAAGATCCCCGACGAGATCTCCGTCGGCGAGCTGGCGAGCCGCATGAAGAAGACCGGCGCGGAGGTCGTCAAGTGCCTGATGAAGAACGGCGTCATGGCGTCGCTTTCCCAGATGATCGACTTCGATACCGCGTCCTTTGTCGCCGAGGAGCTCGGCTGCAAGGTCGAGAAGGAGGTCGTCGTCACCATCGAGGAGAAGCTCATCGACGACCATGAGGATACCGCCGACGAGCTCAAGCCCCGCGCCCCCGTCGTGGTCGTCATGGGCCACGTCGACCACGGCAAGACGAGCCTGCTCGACTATATCCGCAACGCGCACGTCGCCTCCGGCGAGGCCGGCGGCATCACGCAGCACATCGGCGCCTATCAGGTGCAGATCAAGGGCAAGCCCATCACCTTCCTCGATACTCCGGGCCATGAGGCGTTCACCTCCATGCGTGCCCGCGGCGCGATGATCACGGATATCGCCATCCTCGTCGTCGCCGCCGAGGACGGCATCAAGCCGCAGACGGTCGAATCCATCAACCACGCCAAGGCCGCCGGCATCCCCATCATCGTGGCGATCAACAAGATGGATAAGCCGGACGCGAACCCCGAGCGCATCAAGGAGCAGCTCACGAAGTACGACCTGCTGGCTGAGGACTGGGGCGGCGACACCATCGTCTGCCCGATCTCCGCCAAGACCGGTATGGGCGTGGATAATCTGCTCGAGATGGTCGCGCTGACCGCCGAGGTCGGCGAGCTCAAGGCCAACCCGAACCGCGCCGCCAGCGGCGCCGTCATCGAGGCGCGCCTTGACAAGGGCCGCGGCCCCATCGCGACGCTCCTCGTGCAGAACGGTACGCTCCACCAGGGCGATATCATCATCGCGGGCACGGCGGTCGGCCGTGTGCGTATGATGACCAACGATAAGGGCCAGAAGCTCACAAGCGCGGGCCCGTCCGTTCCCGTGGAGATCACGGGCCTCGGCGAGGTGCCGGGCGCGGGCGCGACCTTCAATGCCGTCGCCGACGAGCGCCTGGCGCGCGAGCTGGTCGAGCAGCGCAAGGCAGAGGAAAAGGCCAAGGCGAACGAGCCCATCTCCAAGGTCTCGCTGGAGGATCTGTTCAGCCAGATCCAGGCGGGCGAGATGAAGAACCTGAACATCATCGTCAAGGCGGACGTGCAGGGCAGCGTCGAGGCGGTCAAGGCCTCGCTGGAGAAGATCTCCAACGACGAGGTCCGCGTGCGCGTCATCCACGGCGCGGTCGGCGCGATCAACGAGAGCGACGTCATGCTCGCCTCCACCTCGAACGCCATCATCGTCGGCTTCAACGTCCGTCCCGACGCGGCGGCCCGCGACAGCGCGGCCCGCGCCCACGTCGATATGCGGATGTACCGCGTCATCTACGACGCCATCAATGAGATCGAGGCGGCCATGAAGGGTATGCTCGCGCCAAAGTTCCGCGAGAACGTCATCGGCCACGCCGAGATCCGCCAGACCTTCAAGGTGTCCAACGTCGGCACCGTCGCCGGCTGCTACGTCACCGACGGCAAGATCCAGCGCTCCTGCGAGGCGCGCATCGTGCGCGACGGCATCGTGATCCACGAGGGCCATCTCGCCTCCCTCCAGCGCTTCAAGGACGCCGTCAAGGAGGTCGCCTCCGGCTACGAGTGCGGTCTGAACTTCGAGAAGTTCAACGACATCAAGGAGGGCGACGTGGTCGAGGCCTACGTCATGGAGCAAATCGAACAGTAAAAGCCGCGCCGTGCGCGGCGCAATTCTGCGAAGCCTTAGGTGAGGGCGGGCGGTCGCCCGTCCTCACCTTTCTCAAAGGAGGTCATTTTATGGCAAGCAACCGCATCGGGCGCATCAACGAGGAGATCCAGCGCGAGCTGAGCTCCCTGTTCCGCACCCTCAAGGACCCGCGTGTGCAGGGCGGCATGGTCACCATCACGCACGTTGACACCACCACCGACCTGCGCTACTGCCGTGTGTTCGTGAGCGTGCTGGATAAAACGCAGGAGAAGGACGTGATCCGCGGCCTGAAGTCCGCGGCGGGCTATCTGCGCCGCGAGCTGGGTATGGCGATGAGCCTGCGCTACACGCCGGAGCTGCAATTTACGGCGGACGATTCCATCGAGTACGGCGCGCACATTCTGGAAATGCTGCGCGACCCGACGAAGGTCAAGCCCGCGAATCCCGCAAACGAGCATATTGTACTGGACGGTGAGGAAGAATGACGGTCAAGGAGGTCGCCGCCTTTCTGCGCGCGCATGACAGCTACCTGATCCTGACCCACCGCCGACCCGACGGCGACACGCTCGGCTGCGCCGCGGCGCTGTGCGCCATGCTGCGGCAAATGGGCAAAACGGCGGCGCTGCTGCCGAACGCCGAGGTCACGAGCCTCTATGCCGATTACGTCGCGCCCTACTGGGCGGCGGAGGACTACCGCTATGAAACGGTCGTCTCCGTCGATCTCGCGGCGCTGGGGCTGTTCCCCGACAATGCGGAGCGCTTTAAGAACAGGGTCGATCTTGCCGTCGACCACCATCCGAGCTATGAGGGCTTCGGAAAGGAAAGCTGCGTCCACCCGGAATGTGCCGCCTGCGGCGAAATTCTCTACGAATTGGCGGTCGAGCTGGGACAGCTCACACCTGCCGTCGCCCTGCCGCTCTACGTCGCGGTCAGTACGGACACAGGCTGCTTCGTCTACTCCAACGTGACGGCGAACACGCACCGCGTGGCTGCCGCGCTGATGGAGACGGGTATCGACTACCGCGCGGCGAACAAGCGCCACTTCCGCACCAAAACGAAGAAGCGGCTTGCGCTGGAGGCGGAGCTGCTGCGTACGATGGAGTTTTACGACGAGGGGCGCGTGGTCGTCGTCACGCTGCCGCTGAGCCTTGCGGAAAGACTCTCGCTCACCGAGGCGGACATGGACGATGTCTCCGCCCTCGGCGGCGTGGTAGAGGGAACGGACTGCTCCATCACAATGAAGGAGACGAAGGACGGCGCGTGGAAGATCAGCGTGCGCACCGGCGCGCGCGTCAACGCAACGAAGGCCTGCGCCGCGCTCGGCGGCGGCGGGCACCGCGCGGCCTCCGGCTGCGTGTACCACGGCCCGCTCGCGGAAGCGAAGGCGGCGATCCTCGCCGCCGTGCAGGACGCGGTGGAGGAGTAAAGAGCAATTCCGCCTTGCGGCGAAACGCTTGAACGGCGCAAACGCGCCGAATGCTTGGCGCAAAGGAGGCGCAGCCTATGCCGGACGGCATCATCATTATCGACAAGCCGACAGGCTGGACGAGCATGGACGTGTGCGCCAAGCTGCGCGGCATCCTGCGCGAAAAGCGCATCGGCCACGCGGGAACGCTCGACCCCATGGCGACCGGCGTCCTGCCCGTGTTTGTGGGCCGCGCGACCAAAGCGGTGCAGTTTGCCGAAAACGGGCGAAAGGAATACCGCGCCGTTTTGAAGCTCGGCACGGTCACCGACACGCAGGATACGACCGGCGCGGTGCTGGAAGCGCATCCGGTCACCGTCGGCGCGGACGAGGTGCGCGCGGCACTGGAGCACTTTACCGGCGAGCTTTTGCAGCTCCCACCGATGTACTCCGCGCTCAAGGTCAACGGGCAGAAGCTCTATGATCTCGCGCGGCAGGGCAAGACCGTGGAGCGCAAGCCGCGCGCCATCACCGTTTACGAGCTGGAACTGCTGGAGCAGTCCGCACCGGACGAATTTGCCCTGCGCGTGGTGTGCTCCAAGGGGACCTACATCCGCACGCTCTGCCACGATCTCGGACAGGCGCTCGGCTGCGGCGGCTGCATGGCGGCGCTGCGGCGCACGATGGCGGCGGGTTTCCGCATCGAAGAGGCCGTGACGCTGGAACGGGCGCAGGAGGAGCGCGAAGCCCTGCTCCTGCCGCTGGACGAATATTTCCGTGCCTGCCCGCGCTTTACCGTGCAGAATGAGACGCAGGAAAAGCGCGCCTACAACGGCAACGCCTTCACCGCGCGCGGCGTTGCGGATGGGGAATACCGCGTTTACGACCGCGCGGGGAACTTCCTCTCGCTCTCCCGCGCGGAGGGCGGCGAGCTGCACGCCATCAAGAATTTCTTTTGAGGAAAACCGACCATGAGTGAAGCAACTGTTATCGCCCTCGGCTTTTTTGACGGGGTGCATCTGGGCCACGGCGCGCTGCTGCGGAAAACGGCGGAACGCGCCCGCGAGCTGGGCGTCACGCCCGCGGCCTTTACCTTCGACCGCTCGCCGAAGGAGTTTGTCACCGGCGTTCCCGTGCCGCTGCTCACAAGCGCGGCGGAGCGCGCGGAGATCATCCGTGAGTATTACGGCATCGGCACGGTGTTTGTCGAGCCGTTCGACCGCGCGATGATGACCATGCCGTGGGAGGACTTCATCACCGAGCTGCTGGTGAAGAAGTACCGCGCCGTACACCTCGTCGCGGGGCACGATTTCCGTTTCGGCTACAAGAATCAGGGCGATCCGGAGAAGCTGCGCGAAAAATGCCGTGCGCTCGGCCTTGGCTGCGACATCATTCCCAAGGTGGAGCTGGACGGCGTGACCGTCAGCTCGACCTATATCCGCTCGCTCATCGAAGCGGGCGAGGTGGAGCGTGCCGCGCGCTTTCTCGGGCATCCGCACCGCATGAGCGGCACGGTCCGCCACGGCGAGGGCATTGGCAGAAAGCGCCTGTTTCCCACGGCGAACCTCGTGCCCGACGCGCACATCATCGTCCCGAAGCGCGGTGTGTACGCCACGCGGGCGCACCTGCCCGATGGGACGGAGTACGTCGGCGTGACGAATGTCGGCGTGCGCCCGACGGTCAGCGAGGCAAACCGCGTGACGGTGGAGACCTATCTGGTGGACTTTGACGGCGACCTCTACGGGCAGGAGCTGCGGCTCGATTTCTGCGCCTACCTGCGGCCTGAGAAAAAGTTTTCCTCCGCACGGGAGCTGCACGACCAGATCGCCGAAAATATCCGCGAGGCGGCGTCGCTCGTTTCCCTGACGGAGCGGGACGGAAAAACCGATAAATAGCATCGAAAAAAATGATAAGGCGGCACCGCGCAATTTGGCAAGCAGATTCGGCGAGATTTTTCGTCAAGGCAGGACTTGAAAAGCGCAGGAATACTGTATGTATTTCAAGCTTTTCAAACTACAGAATTGGCGGAAAAGATCCGGCGAAGCGCGAAGACGCAATTGTGCGGTGCTGCCATAAGAAAAAAGAACGGAGTCTCTCCGTTCTTTTTTCTTATTCCGCGGCGCTTTTCCGACGCGCTTTTTGCCGCCTTTCCGCTACAATGAGGAAAAACGACCGGGAGGTGGACAAGCCTTGAAGCGTGGAGAGCTTGCCGTAAAATTGGAACGATGGGAGCCGCTGGCCCCCTGCGCCGCCTGCTTCCTGCTGACCGCAGTGCTCTGCGGCGCGCAGCTTTTCGGCGGCTATGCGCCCTTTGCCCTCGGGCTTGTCGCCGCGGCGGGAAGCGGAAAGCGCGGCCTTGCCGCGCTGCTCGGCGGCGTGGCCGGAGCGCTGGTGTTCCTCGATTTTTCCCACGCGCTGCGCACACTGGCGGTCGTGGTGCTGCTCTACACGGCGAACAACGCCTTCTGCGAAACGAGGTGGTATCGCTCGCGGCGCTTCCTGCCGGCGATGACGGCGCTGATGTACCTTGCGGTGGAGCTTGTGTATCTGCTGCAGGCGGGCGCGGACCGGGCGGCGCTGTGCCTTTTGAGCATTGCGCTTGCCGTGCTGGCGGCGGTGTGCGCCCGCGCGGTGCTTGAGGGGAAAACGATGAACGAGGAGCAGCGGCAGGCGGCGCTGCTGGTGGTCGTCACCGGTGTGCTGATGGCGGCGTCTGCGCTGCGGCTTGAAAACGGCTTTGCGCCGGGGCGCATCCTTGCGATGCTGCTCGTGATGCTGCTCGCCTACGACCGCAGCGCCGGAACGGCGCTGGCGGCGGCGCTCGGCATCGGGCTTGCCATGGATCTGACGGCGCAGCCGGGGAGCTTCCTCCACGCGGCGGTCTACGGCTTCGGCGCGCTTTCGATGGGAAGGGAGCGCCGGGGACGGCGCGTGGGCGCGGCGCTGCTGTGGTGCGTGCCGCTCCTCCTGCTTTCTCTGCCGCTGGACGCGGAGCAGGGCCTGATCCTGCTCTACGAGGGTCTTTGCGCGACGCTCCTCTTCCTCGTGCTGCCGAACCGGCTGTTCGGCGGCAAGCGGCTTGCGGCGGAGAAGCCGGAAGCGGATACCGCGGAGACGGAGGAGGCCGAGCGCTCTACGGCGCGCCGCCGCCTGAGCGCGACCGCGCTCGCGCTGCGCGAGCTGTACGACAGCCTGATGCGCACGCCGAAGGCGGAGGACGAGAACCCCGCGATGATCTTCGACCGCGCGGCGGAGCGCGTGTGCCGCGGCTGCTCGCTGCGCACGATCTGCTGGGAGCGCGACTATGCCAAGACCTACAACGCGCTCAACGACGCGACGCCCGCGCTGCTCACGCAGGGGCGCGGGCGCGGCGGCGACTTTCCCTCGTATTTTACGGACCGCTGCATCCGCTTTCCGAGCTTTCTGTCGGCGGTCAACAGCGAGCTGAGCGCTTTCCTGCTGCGGCGGCAGTACCGCGGACGGCTCGCCGACACGCGCGCGCAGGCGGCGGGGCAGTACGCCCAGCTCTCCGAGCTGCTCAGCGGCGCGGCGGAAACGCTGGAGGCACAGCCGACGGCGGCGGAGACGCTGCTGACCTATCGCGTGGGCGCGGCGCTGCGGCCCAAGGAGGGCGAGAATGTCAGCGGCGACAGCGTGACGCATTTCGAGACCGAGGACGGACGGCTCTGCCTGCTGCTCTCCGACGGCATGGGCTGCGGGGAGGAGGCGCGGCGCGAATCGGCGCTGGCGGTGCGGCTCTTAGAGCGCTTTCTGCGGGCGGGCGTGGAGACCTCCGGCGCGCTCAAAACGCTCAACAGCGCCCTGACGCTGCGTGCCGAGGTGTCCGAGAGCTTTACGACCATCGACCTTCTGACGCTTTCGCTGCGCGACGGCGCGGCGGAGGTCTATAAGTACGGTGCGGCGCCGTCCTACGTCAAGCGCGGCGCTCGGGTGCGGCGCATCACCGGCTCCTGTCTGCCGGCGGGCCTGCAAAGCGCGGATACCCGGCCGGAGACGACCGGCTTCACGCTGGAGAAGGGCTCCTTTTTCGTCATGCTCAGCGACGGCGTGGCCGACGTGAACGATGACGGCTGGCTCATGGCACTGCTGGAAAAATTTCAGGGCGACGATCCGCAGGCGCTTGCCTCAGCCATTCTTGCCGCGGGCCGTGAGCGCGGCGGCGGCGATGATGATTGCGCGGTGCTGGCGCTTTATCGGGATAAGGACGGCGGCGCGGTGGAGGTATAAGCGGGGCCGCGCGGGGGAATACTTTCCTTGTCAAAATTATGTGGGCAAGGAGTGATGCGCCATGGTCAGGGGTACGTCCCGACGGGTGATCGTTGTGGAATCACCGGATACCAATTTGTTTGAGCAGGCAATTTTCATCGTGCGCAACGATGCGCTGAGTAAGGACGGCGTGACGGCGCAGCAGCTCGTGGACGAGGCGTGCCGCGTCGCCAGGAGCTATACGCGCTCGCACAGCACGCGCCGGCCGCTGCTGCGGTGCGGCTCGCCCGTGTTCTGGAGCGCGGCGGGCGCGCTCGGCATTGCACTGGTCTGGCTTTTGACTGCGCTGGTCTGAGGGAGACCGGTCTCCTCCTTGGCGGGACGCTTTGGGCGTCCCGCCCTTTTTGTACTGTCGAAAAAGCGGCAAAACCACTTTTTCGAGAAGGCTTCGCTGCGTTCTGCGCCTCGGTTGTCCGCTGAAAGCGGACAATTCGACGCTCACTCCGCGCAAAGTGTTTTCTGCCACGCGCAGGTCGCGGCAGAAAACGGATCATATCGCTTTCGCGTCTGCGGACGCGAAACTCTGCGAGGCTTTTCAATAGGCTGAAAAAAGAGCCGCGGAAGCGGTCTACTGATAAAGAACATTTCTTCTTCGGTTGGAACAGCATGGTATGAAAATATCATGCTGTTCCTTTTTTGCTATATTCCGGTGAGAAATCTATTTTACCGATGAATGTATAGTACACGTCAATGCGTTGGACACGATGCCCGCTGGACTTATCCGGCGCATAGACCACCACTTTTTCTACAAGCTCGCGCAGCATGGCGGCCGTCAGCTTCTCCGGCTGTGTGTATTTGCGTACCGCCTTTAAGAAATGCTGCACGTTCATCATTTTGTCGTCCGCGTCTTGTAGTTGAGCAGCCAGCGCAGGAACGCTCTCCCGTAAAGCAGCCTGCTCCTGTTCGTAGGCTTCGGACAGCTTCTTGAAGCGCTCGTCTGTCAGCTTTCCACTGATGTTATCCTCATAAAGCCGTTGGATAATAGTATCCAATTCATTCATGCGCCGCGTGTTCTTTTCTAAAAGGCGTCTGGTCTGCGTCTGCTCTGCCGCTTGTGCTGCGGTTTGGTTTCGCATGACAAGCCGCGCAAACTCATTCTCGTCCTCCCGAACGTAGGCAATGACGCGCTGGAGGTTTTGAAGCACAAGCTGTTCCAGTACCACGGCGCGGATGTAATGCCCGAAGCACCCCTTATGGACCTTATGGGTAGAGCAATTATAACATTCCTGCTCATAGGTCAACGAGCCGCTTCTGCAATGGTATAGCTTTGCGCCACAGTCGGCGCAGTGGGCGAGGCCAGAGAACATTCCCATTTCGCCCATCTTGGTCGGCCGACGGCGTTGGGAGCGTATCTTTTGCACGGCGTTCCACAGATCAACATCAATGATGGCTTCATGTGTGTTCTCGAACGTCACCCATTTTTCCGGAGGGTTCTCCACTTTTTTCTTACCCTTATAGGAAATCCTGCTGGACTTAAAGTTGCTTGTGCGGCCTAAATAGCTATCCTGCTCCAAGATGCCCGCAATGGTATCAGAAGTCCATCGGCAGGGATCGTCTGGACGATACCTCCTTGTTCGTCCGGTGCGCTGAAATTCGAGCGTACCCGGCGTAGGTATCTCTCGTTCCTTGAGCATACGGGCAATTTTACCGGGACCGTTGCCCTCGGCACAGAGCTGGAAAATCAGCCTGACATTTGGTGCGGTTTCCTCGTCTACACGCAGGCTGCCATCTTCATTGCGGAGATAACCATAAGGGGAACAAGTGGAAATGCGCTGGCCGGACATACCCTTGTTGCGGAATACAGCGCGTATCTTCTTGCTTGTGTCCTTGGCATACCATTCGTTAGTCAACCTCGAATAAAGAATGACGGCTTATGCTTCGATATATCCGACGAAATTGTAGTAGATGTGAATGTCCCTTTCCTCGTGATCGTCCACGGGATAGCGTTCGCTGATCTCAATTTTCTGAATCAGCCGCACCAGCGTGGGACGGTCTAATTCTTCAAGCTGGGCGTAGTCCTGCATCATATCCAGCCAGGCGTCCACGGAGGATTCCGTTTCCCGGCTGGCGGCAAGTTGCCCGGTCAACTCCTTATGACGCTCCTGCTTTTCCCGACGTTCGGCTTCGTACTGGTTGAGCAGATTGACGCACACGCTCTCCGGGATACGCCCCAAAACCTTATCCTCATAGGCGGACTGAATCAGCTTATCCAGCTCCGGAAGCCGTTTGCCGATGGCGTTCAGCTCTGCTTGCAGCGTTCGGGTACGCTCCGCGCTGGCGTTCTGTTCCCTCGCTAAAAGCTGTGTTCTCAGCGTCTCACGGCTGTTCTGCGCCCACATTGCCTTGCACCGAATGTCCGTCATGACGATCTGCGTCAGCACCTTTTGGTTGATGTAGTGGGACGAACAGGCATTTTTGCCGCCCGATGCGTAGCGGTTGCAGACATATGCCTTGTACTCCGGCTCTTTCTCGGAAACCTTTTTGCGATAGTCTCGCATATACCGCATGGACGATCCACAGTCCATACACCGTAGCAGTCCGCCAAACAGGGCAACCGTGCCGCTCTTGCCGCTGCGCCCCCTTGCCGGGTGGTTGTCCATCCGCTGCACGGCGTCCCACGTCTCTTGTGGGATCAGCGGCTCATGGGTGTTCTCAACCTTGATCCATTCGGATTCCGGTTTGCTGACCTGTTTGTGGTTTTTGTAGGACACCGTGCCGGTCTTGTTCTGTACCATGTGACCGATATAAACCTCATTGCGGAGAATGGTTTTTACCGTCACATCATTCCAGAACGGTGTCTCGCCCCGCAGGTTTTCCCGTCCCTCTGCCATGTAGTAAAAGCTCCTTGGCGCAGGGACTTTTTCCGCATTGAGCTGCAAGGCAATTTTGCGGAAACCGTACCCCTGCAAGCGCAGATCGAAGATGTGCCGCACCACGGGAGCCGTCACCG
>ERZ825670.3686-NODE-3686-length-12654-cov-3.766331_pt1 | contig 12654 bp, 6 predicted proteins | sample MGYA00519929_ERZ825670 | MGnify/ENA primary metagenome ERZ825670 (study PRJEB31778, sample SAMEA3449207) | human gut metagenome | biome: human gut; feature: human-associated habitat; material: faeces | place: United Kingdom | collected 2010/2012 ...
GGGGGGGAGCCTCTTTTTGTGGCTGTTTGCATCGGTTACCGCTTTTTTGCCAGCGCGCGCCCCTCTTCTTCCAGCTCCCGGAAAAAGCGGGCCATGTGGAAGCCGTCGGCCGCAGCGTGGTGCAGCTCGAGCGCGACCGGCATTTCCACCCTGTCGCCGCGCCTGACGCAGCTCCTGTACAACCCGCTCACCGCGACATCCTGCTCGGCGCAGTACACTGGTGTGCTCTTCGGCGTCTCGCTCCACAGATAGCCCTTGATAAGCCCCACGCAGTCATGGACACGCTGGCCGAACTGCGACTTGAAGTCATCCGCAGTGTAATATTCCGGGTACTGCGCGCGCTTCTGCGCCAGCAGCGCCGCCGATGCCGTCTGCCCGAAGGTGCCCCACCAATAGGGGCGTCCGAGCTGCGCCAGCGCGTATTGTGCCAGTCCTTCTCCCGTTTTTGTCGTCATGTTCTGTCACTCCGTTTCGTGCTCTCGCTTTGTCCTGTAAAACAGAACCTAATTTCTAAATGATTGACGCCGCAGGCAGCATGCCCGTAGGCGTCCTTTTTTGGCTTATGTCCGCATATGTATGCTCTGAGCATAGTTTCCTCCTTTGTGTTATAATCAGATATTATTCTGCCTTAAATATCTTGATGAGATAATATCACATCATATCCGTTTTGTCAAGTTAAACAGAACTAAATTTGCGGTAAAATTTTCTACCTGTCAGTCCGATTTGAGTTTTAAAAATGCATACGATTATGAATAAGATTTCTTTTGCAAGCGTCTATCTGCTCCGGGTGTCAAGGTCATCTGCTCTTCTATATTAGATTTCATAGTGCATTACGTTAGATAAATGAGCCTGTTTTTTGGGCAAATTATCTTATTTACCCATACATTTCCTTTGCATATTTTTTGCGCCATATGCTTGATTCTTTTCGTTTAAACGAGTAGAATACATTTACACTTACGAAAGCAGGTGACGCTATGGAATACATATCGGCCAAGGAGGCTGCGGAGCGCTGGGGTATACAAGTCCGCGGCGTGCAGGAGCTGTGCAAGGCAGGGCGCATACAAGGCGCGTTCAAATTTGAACGTTCGTGGATGATTCCGGCTTCGGCGCAAAAGCCGGAGGATCCACGCCGCGCCGGGTCAAAGAGTTCCGGTGCGGTCTCGTATGGCTACTATCCCGGCCTAATTTCATACTTCATACATGCGCCGTCCGGCAAATCTGACAGGCTTCCAGCTGGTATAACCGACCCGGCGGCTATACTGGAGTATAAGGCGGAGCTTCTGTATTTCACTGGCGAGATTGACGCCTGCCGTGACATGCTGCACGGCGTGGATGACGGCGGCACACTTCTCAGCAGGCTATCCCTCGTTCTGCCGCTGAGCGTATGTCTTGGCGACGTGCCGGCCTTTAATTCCGCCGTTGAGGGTGTATACGCGCTGATAGATCAGGCTCCCGACAGCGTCGGCTCCCGCGCGGCACGGCTGCTGCACTCATGCACGGCGCTGGGCCTATACATGCCGCACTTTGTACCGGAGTGGATCCGGGACGGGCAGTTCGCCGGGCTGCCGGCTGAGCTTATCCCCTTTGCGATATACACACGCAGCAAATACCTGCTCACCGCGAAGCGTGAAGCGGAGGCAAAGGCCGCAGCCGAAACCGCGCTGAGCTTTCTGCCCGTGGAAAGCGGCTTCAGCCTGATTCATCTTTATCTCCGTCTCATATGCAGCGCCGCCCTCTGCGCCGCCGGCGACATGCACGCCAGCGAGGCACACCTGCGGGAAACCATGTCTCTCGCCATGCCGTATGACTATGTAATCCCCTTCACCGAGTTTCTTACCTTGCACAGCGGCCTTATAGAATCCGTGTCACAGCAGGAATATCCGGAGCAGTACAGGCGCGTTATACAGCTCTGGACAAGATGCTGGAAGAACTGGATGGCTGTCCGCGGCCGGCTCACCATGTCAAGCGCAACCGCCATTCTCTCCAACCGCGAGTACCATCTCGCCCATCTCCTCGCCGACGATCTCACCTATGCGGAGGCCGCCGAACGGCTTGGCATGAGCGTCGGCAGCGTAAAAAACATGGCGTCGGTCATATATGCCAAGCTCCACGTCGGCGGTAAAACGGAGCTGAAGAATTACGTTTTGTAACTGCTTCCAACCGCCAAATAACTACAAAAACGGCACTTCAAAATTTGACAGATTTCGGTTATTATAAGCGTGTAATATAGTTATGCGAAGCGTATGCCGCTCAGCCGTCCGGGAGCGTCTCAGGTTCCGGGCGTGAACGCGGTATACAGCTGTCCATGCCCCGGCGGGGTGCGTCTCAGTCCCCCATCGGCTGCCTGCGGCGGCAAAGCATACTTATTCATATGGTATTTTATTTGGGGAGGTTTATTCGCAGAAATGAAAAAAAGACTCTTTGCACTGTTTCTGTGCCTGTGCATGGTGATGACGCTGCTGCCTGTCGGCGCCTTCGCAGAAGGCACGGAAGCCCAGTCCGGATTGGCCGCCGGCGGAGCATCCGTCACGTCCGTCAATCCTGTCGAGACGCCCGATACGCATATAACTTTCAAGTTCTATAACGGGGAGACGCTTCTCGACACACAGGTCGTCAACGGCGACGGCCAGCTCACCGCTCCGGCGACGCCCGCCATCGAGGGTGGACGCAAGTTCCTCGGCTGGTATGCCGTTGATGCCACCGGCCAGCTTGAGGCACAGGAGTTCGACTTCAGCACCGCGTACACCACGTACCGTGGCCGCAGCGAAGTCAAGGTCATGGCCAAGTTCGAGGCCGTGTTCTACGTGTACTTTATGACCGTTGACGGGCAGGTGCACTCCACCGCGATCGCAAACGCGGCCAACGGCTTCAAGGTCACCCCGCCTACGGACTATGAGCCGAATGGCAAGGTAGTCACCGGCTGGGTCGTCGGCAACGATGCATTCACCGCCGATACCGTTGTCAGGGCAGACACCTATGTCCACCCTGTCACTGCGGACTACTACTGGGTCACCTTCAACACCACCGGCGGCAGCATGGTAGCCTCCCGCTCCGTCACTAAGGGCGATACCCTTGACCTCAGCGGCGTCAAAGCTCCCACCCGCACCGGCTACAGCTTCAAGGGCTGGAGCACCACTGCGGACGGCGCCAATGTTGTTACCTCCATTGCGCCCACTGCTGACACCACCCTCTACGCCGTCTGGGAAGGCGACGATGTCAAGTACATGGTCGTCTACTGGGGCGAGAACGCGGACGATACCAATTACTCCGCTCTGGCCACCGCTACTCTGACCGGCAAGGTCGGCAGCACGGTAACGCTCAATGCAACCACCGGCGCACTGCCAAACAGTGTGTCTGACAGACAGCACTTCAAGTTCAGCTCGTCCGACTCGGCAACCATCCGCGCCGACGGCTCCAGCGTTCTGAATGTCTATTTCTCCCGCAACAGCTACACATTGACTTTCCGCAAGTACACATGGGAACTTTTTGGCGGCAACTACGAAACCGTAGCTACAATAACCGCAAAATATAACGCTTCGATTTTTGCCGAGTTTGGCAAGCCTCCGTTCAACACGACTTATAACGGACGTGCATGGGAGTGCACCGATAGCAGTAAATATAACTACGCACTCCAGACGCTCGACCGTATGCCCGGCTTCGATGCAACCTTTAATCTCTATGATAAGAACAGCAACAAACTCAAGACCATATATTACTATGTGACTATGTGCAGAATGTTGGAACGACTGTAAACAGCAGCCGTTGGCCTACCAGCACTGCCAACTTCAGTCTGTACAAGGAAGTACAAACATACTTCAATTATGCTACTTACGATGAAGAGTATCATAACATAGACGGCTTTAATCGGTACAGCGCCAGCGTTGCCGGTTTTTACCGTAACCAGAAAGACTTCAGCAACAACACGCTTTACCTTTACTACATGCGCAAGTCCTACACGCTCACCTTCAACAACTACGGTGCCGTTTCTGACAACACCGTAGAATATGAAGCTAAGCTGGACAGCTACAACAACTATGTTCCTGCACGTCCTGAAGGCTTCAGCAAGAACGCAGTGTTCATGGGCTGGTACGAGGTCGAGCCTTCTCAGATAACCAGCACTACGCAGCGCTTCGACTTCACCGGCAAGACGATGCCCGCGGACAACCTCACCCTCTTCGCGTACTGGGTCGAGCAGCCCGTCACGCTGACGGTGCAGGTTCCCACACTCGACTATACCGCGTCCAATGACAAGGTCGCCATCGGCACGGTCATCTCCGGCGTGAACGTGTTCAAGGATGCCGAGACCAAGATCGCCGATGCGGGCAAGACCGTTCTCAAGTGGGTATACGAGGACGGCACCGCCGTTGACGTCAACAGCGCCATCGACCGCAACACCACCGTCAAGGCTGTCCTTGAGGGCGAGGTCTACACGCTGACCTACGTCACCGGAACCACCGCCGCGATAACCGACGAAAACCGCTACGAATATGAGGCGCTTGCACAGGTCAAGGACGGCAGCGGGCTCAAGAGCGGCGACAAGGTGTTCGCCTGCTGGACTGACGAGACCGGCAAGGTCTACTATCCCGGCAGCTACGTCACCATGACCGGCAACAAGACCCTCACCGCGAAGTACGTCGACCCCAGCGTCAAGGTCACGCTCACCTACCACTCGAACTTTGACGCTGACCAGACCAAGACCATCGACGCCGTTCCCAACAACGACAAGGTCTCCGTCATGGCTTACGACGCAACCGGCATGACCACGCGTCCCGGCTACGAGTTCAAGGGCTGGGCAGACACGGCTGACGCAGATACGGCTAACTACCCCGCAGGCTCCGAAGCCCGTCTGGACAATGTCGGCTCCAACGACCTCTACGCCGTCTGGGAAGCCATCGACGTGGACTACAAGGTCAGATATCTCTGGAACGGTACCGAGGATAAGGTTGCCGACGATAAGGTTGTTGCAGACCAGACCGTAGGCCAGACCATCACCGAGGACCCGATCACGGTCGGCGGATACACCGCCGTCAGCACCGGCTCCCAGAGCATCACTCTCGTTCCCGACAGCAGCAGCAACGTAATCACCTTCTATTATTATAAAAACGTTGAGCTAACCGCAAACAGCGCTACACACGAATACAACGGCAGTGAGCAGTCCGTCGAGGGCTTCACCGGGACACCGGAAGATGCTGACTTCTCCGCCATCACCGTCGGCGCAGCCGGCACTGATGTTGGCGAGTACCCCGCAAGCTTTGCCGAAGGTACCGTAGGCACTAAGGACAGCACAGGAAAGTATATCGTCGTCAAGGCAACCGACGGCATGCTTAAAATAACCCCGAAATCAAACGTAATCACCATCACCGCGAACAGCAACTCCAAGGCTTATGACGGCACCGCGCTTACCGACAGCGGATACTCCTTCACTCAGGGCATCCTCCTCCGCGGCGATGTACTGCATGTATCCGTCAAGGGCAGCCAGACCAACTTTGGCAGCAGCGCTAACGTTGTTGAGTCCTATCAGGTCATGCGCGACGACGGCACGGACGTCACCGGAAACTACACCTTTGCAACTCCCGTTAACGGCACTCTGCGCGTCACCAAGCGTGAGATAACTCTCACCTCCGCAGACGGCAGCAAACAGTATGACGGTACCCCGCTCACCAACCATAATGTCACCGTCTCCGGCAAGGGCTTCGCTGATGGCGAAGGCGCAACCTACACCGTCACCGGCAGTCAGACCCTCGCGGGCAGCAGCGCGAACACCTTCAGCTACACTCTGAACGAGGGCACCAACCCCGACAACTACAATATCACTACAAACCCCGGTACCCTGACGGTTACAGCCGTCTCCGACAAGGTCGTTGTCACGATCAAGGAGCACAGCGGCACTGCAAAGTATGACGGCAGCGAAAAGGCCGTCACCGGCTACGACACCGAGATCAGCAATCCGCTCTACACCACTGATGACTTCCGCTTCACCGGCGATGCCACTATCACCGGCACCGATGCCGGCAGCTATGACATGGAGCTTGTTCCCGAAAACTTTGAGAACATCAGCAATAACTTCTCCAATGTTGAGTTTGTCATCGAGGACGGCACGCTGACCATCTCCAAGCGTGAGGTAACTCTCACCTCCGCAACCGACAGCAAGATGTATAACGGTATCCCGCTCACCAACCATAATGTCACCGTCTCCGGCGACGGCTTCGTTGACGGCGAGGGCGCGTCCTACACCTTCACCGGCAGCCAGACCAACAATGGCAGCAGCAAGAACACCTTCAACTACGAGCTGAACGCCAACACCAAGGCAAAGAACTACGAGATCACCAAGGAATACGGCGACCTGACCGTCACCGCAGTTTCCACCCAGATCGTCATCACCGCGAACAGCAAGACCGAGGTCTACAGCGGCCAGGCAGTCACCGACAGCAACTACACCTACACCGGCAAGCTCGCCGATGGCGACAAGCTTGAAGTTGAAGTCGTTGGCAGCCAGACCGATAGAGGCAGCAGCGACAACGTCGTCAAGTCCTACAAGGTCACCCGCAACGGCGTTGACGTCACCAACAACTACACCTTCGGTGCAAGCCAGAAGGGCACGCTCACCGTCACCCCGCGTCCCGTAACGCTCACCTCCGGCGGTGGTGAAAAGAAATATGACGGCACTCCGCTCACCAATCCCACCGTCACCGTCGGCGGCAGCGGCTTCGTCGCAGGCGAGGGTGCGACCTACAACGTCACCGGCAGCCAGACCGATAAGGGCAGCAGCAAGAACTGGTTCACATACACGCTGACCGAAGGCACCAAGGCTGACAACTACACCATCACTCAGGAATACGGCGAACTGGTCGTCACCAAGAACACCAGCGTGATCAACATCACCGCAAAGAGTGCGAACAAGACCTACGACGGTCAGGCGCTCACCGAGACCCGCTACGACTTCACGCAGAACATCCTCGCCGAGGGCGACGTGCTTACCGCAGTCGTCGAAGGCAGCCAGACCGACGCCGGCAGCAGCGCAAACGTTGTCAAGTCCTACAAGGTCATGCGCGGCGATGTGGACGTCACCGACTTCTACACCTTCGGTGAGATCGAGAACGGCACTCTGACCGTCACCGAACGCAAGGTCACTCTGACCAGTAAGAGCGCCGATAAGCCCTATGACGGTACCCCGCTCACCAGCCCCGATGTCACCGTCTCCGACGAAGGCTTCGTTGACGGCGAGGTCAGCGACATCAAGGCCATCGGCACCATAACCGACAAGGGCAGCGTCCCCAATACCATCACCTTCACCGAGGGCGAGAACTTCAAGGCCAGCAACTACATTATCGTCAGAGAGACCGGTACTCTCACCATCATCGCTGACGCGACCGAAGTTGTTGTCTACATCTCCGGCAACACCGGCACCGAGAAGTATGACGGCACCGAAAAGACCGTCACCGGCTACAAAGTGACCAGCATCAGCAGCGACCTCTACAAGGAAAGCGACTTTGCACTCACCGGCAATGCGACGGTCTCCGCTACCGACGCCAGGGCGACCTCTTACCCGATGGGTCTTACCGCAGGCAACTTTGAGAACAAGAACGATAACTTCAGCAAGGTCACCTTCGTCGTTACCGACGGCTCCCTGACCATCGATCCGCGCACCGTCACTCTCACCAGCGAGAGCGCGACCAAGGAATACGACGGCACCCCGCTCACCCGTCCCGATGTCACCGTCTCCGGCGACGGCTTCGTTGAAGGCGAGGTCAGCGGCATCAAGGCCACCGGCAGTATCACCTACTACGGCGAGGTTGACAACGACATCAAGTACACCAAGGAAGCAGGCTACAAGGATTCCAACTACATCGTCACCCCCGAGATCGGCAAGCTGGGCATCACCCGCAGCTCCAAGGAGCTCAAGGTCGTTGCGAACAGCGGCACCTGGGAGTATGACGGCAAGTTCCACGCCGACGGCGGCTACACCGTGACCTTCGGAGAAGAGAGCTACACCGTTGCAGCCGGCGAATCCGCCAAGCTCTCCACCGGTGATACCGTCACCGCGATCATCACCAAGCAGGTCAAGAACGTCGCCGACAGCGCAGACGGCAACAACGCCATCGTCACCCTGACGATAGACAACGAAGCGCAGTACGCGAACGTATCCCAGGCCAACGGCACCCTTACCATCACCGCAAAGCCCCTTACCATCACCGCCGACAGCGCGGAGAAGGTCTATGACGGTCAGCCTCTCACCAAGAACAGCTTTACCAACACCGAGCTTGCCGAGGGCGATAAGCTCACCGCCACCGTCACCGGCAGCCAGACCAACGTTGGCAGCAGCGATAACGTCGCCTCCGCCGCAGTCATTATGGCAGGTGAAGAAAACGTCACCGCAAACTACACCATCACCTACGAGAAGGGCAGCCTCACCGTCACTCCCGTGACCGACGAAGTAATCGTTACCGTCACCGAGCGCGGCGGCGACTACCTGTACGACGGCGGCGAAAAGGTCGTCACCGGCTATGACGCCGTAAGCAGCAATCCGCTCTACACCGCGAACGATTACAGCTTCAGCGGCGACGCGACCGTCAAGAGCACCAACGCGGGCAGCTACGACATGGAGCTTGCTCCCGAAGACTTCAAGAACACCAGCGCGAACTTCACCAATGTCACCTTCATCATCGTTGACGGCAAGCTCAACATCGCACAGCGCAAGGTTCTCATGACCTCCGCTGATGGCGAGAAGGTCTACGACGGCACTCCGCTAACCAACTCCACCGTTACCGTCACCGGAGACGGCTTCGCTGAGGGCGAGGGTGCGGCCTACACCGTGACCGGCAGCCAGCTTGACGAGGGCAGCAGCAACAACAGCTTCACCTATGAACTGAACGAAGGCACTCTTGCCGCAAACTACATCATCGAGACCAAGGAAGGCGAACTCACCGTCAAGCCGATCCTCGCCGAGATCACTATCACCGCAAACAGCGGCGAGAAGATGTATGACGGCTCCGCACTCATCAACGGCGGCTACACTTTCACCTCCGGCATCCTTGTTGACGGCGATGTGCTTACCGCAGTCGTCGAGGGCAGCCAGCTCAACGCAGGCAGCAGCGCAAACGTCGTCAAGTCCTACCGCGTCATGCGCGGCGAGACCGACGTCACCGCAAACTACCGCTTCGCAGAATCCGTTGACGGCAAGCTCACCGTTACCGCGCGCAAGGTCGTTATGACCTCCGCGGACGACGAGAAGGTCTACGACGGCACTCCGCTCACCAATGACGAGATCACCGTCACCGGCGACGGCTTCATCGAGGGCGAAGGCGTCACCTATGACGTCACCGGCAGCCAGCTCGACGTCGGCAGCAGCGACAACAGCTTCACCTACGAGCTGAACGAGGGCACTCTTGCCGAGAACTACATCATCGAGACCGAGGAAGGCAAGCTCACCGTCACCAGCCCCGAGCAGCACATCGTCATCACCGCGAACAGCGCGGAGAAGACCTATGACGGCACTCCGCTCACCGACGATGGCTTCACCTACACCGACTTCGTTCTCGCCGAGGGCGACGTGCTTGAGGCAGTCGTCGAAGGCAGCCAGACCGACGCCGGCAGCAGCGTGAACGTCATCAAGTCCTACCGCGTCATGCGCGGCGATGAGGACGTCACCGCAAACTACATCTTTGACGACTCCGTTGATGGCACCCTGACCGTTACCAAGCGCAAGGTAACTCTCACCTCCGGCACCGCCTGCAAGATCTACGACGGCAAGTACCTCACCTGCAACAAGGTCGAGGTTGGCGGAGACGGCTTTGTTGAAGGCGAAGGCGCGACCTACGATGTGACTGGCAAGCGCAAGGACATCGGCTGGAGCTACAACGACTTCACCTACAAACTCAACGACAACACCAAGGCCGACAACTACGAGATCACCGTTGAGCGCGGCTTCCTGTACGTCAAGGATCAGGCTGAGAAGCCCAAGACCGGCGACAGCAGCGACCTTCTCCTTCTGCTTGCACTTATGAGCATGAGCGGCGCAGGCGCAGCGGGCACTGTGTACCTCTACCGCAGAAAGCGCGAGGAGCAGGAATAAGCTCAAAATAGCAAAGCACTAAACTAAACGAATCCCCTCCGCAGTGATAAACTGCCGAGGGGATTTCAATTTATACAATTATATAAGCGCATAAGCGCGCCGCATCAAAATGCGGCGCTGTCCGATGCGGGCTGTGTTTGATTTCCAAATTAGTTCACATAATGTTGTATACGTAATATTATTTACATAAGCTTATATCAAGCTGCTCAAAAATACACATAAAAAGTGTCAAAAAGCCTTGAAAAATCAGCATTTTTAGCCGCTTGTGTTTTTCCTTTCTCTGTGTTAGCATAGATGACCCACGGATATTGAAAATGGAGGATCGGCGCGCTGCGCCGTTTTTTGATATGGACGAGCATAGGATTCAACGCAATGCAATAACCGAGGGCAGCATCCTCAAGCAGCTGATGAACTTCTTCTTCCCCGTTCTGCTCGGTATGCTGTTCCAGCAGCTGTATAACATGGCCGACGCGGTAATAGTCGGCCGCTTTGTCGGCAAAAATGCGCTCGCCGCCGTCGGCGGCTCCGCCTCACAGATACTGAACCTCATCATCGGTTTCTTCACCGGCCTGTGTTCCGGCGCTACGGTCATCATAGCGCAGTATTACGGCGCAAACGACGACGAGGACGTCAGCAAGGGTGTACAGACCGCCATAGTTTTTGCGGCCGTCTGCGGCGTTATAATGACCGTTGTGGGCATTGTGACCGCGCCGTGGCTCCTGCGCATTATGGATACTCCGGAGGAGACTATGGCCGACTCCGTGAGCTATATGCGCATCGTCTATATGGCGATGATCCCCGCCATGATCTACAACATGGGTTCGGCCATACTGCGCGCGGTCGGCGATTCGAAGCGCCCGCTGTATTTCCTCATCATCTGCTGTGTGCTCAATGTTGCGATGGATATCGTCGCCGTCGTCGTATTTAATCTGGCTGTTGAGGGCGTCGCCATTGCGACGAGCCTTGCCCAGCTAATCAGCGCCGTGCTCGTCTGCCGCAGCCTGATACGCAGCAAGCAGAGCTACCGGCTCGAGCTGAAAAACATACGCATCGAGGGACGCATGATGCGCCGCGCGGTGCACATCGGCCTTCCCGCAGGGCTTCAGTCCGTGCTCTACGCCGTCTCCAACATGATAATCACAGCGTCCATCAACAAGTTTGGCACGGACACCGTCGCCGCGTGGGTCGCCGTGAACAAGCTCGACGCATTCAACTGGATGGTGATGAGCGCATACAGCATCTCGCTGATGACCTTTGTCGGTCAGAACTACGGTGCCGGTCTGTATGACCGCGCACGTGCCAGTCTGCGCGACTGTATGGCGCTCGGAATAATCACAACCTCGCTCATCTCAGTTTTGTTTATGCTGACATGCCGCTTTTTCTTCGGTCTTTTTGTCGAGGATGAATCAGTCATGGTCATCGCAGTGGAAATACTTGGCTTTATGGCGCCGTGGTACTGGCTGTACGCACCGATTGAAATATTCGGCGGCGGTCTGCGCGGGCTTGGCGACACGCTGATACCCACGATCATCACCGCCGCAGGCATCTGCCTGACGCGCGTCATCTGGATATACACCGCCGTCCCGCGCTGGCACAGCATCAGCACCGTCGCGCTCAGCTATCCGCTGACCTGGGGACTGACCGCCGTTGCGTTCGTGATATACTACTTCGGTTTCGTACGCAAGCGTCTTATGAGGGCTAACAATGGAAAATGAACTTATATGCCTGTGTGACCGTCCGGAGCTTATTGAGACGGCGGCGCAGTGGTTCCACAAGAAATGGGGTGTGCCGCTGGCGGCATATCTTGAGAGCATGAATGACAGCCTCACGGTGAGCGCTGTCCCACGCTGGTATGTGATGCTCGGCGGCACCGGCGAGATAATCGGCGGGCTGGGCGTTATAGAGAATGATTTTCACGACCGACCTGACCTGCGGCCGAATGTCTGTGCCGTATATGTCGAGCCTGAGCACCGCTGCAAAGGCATCGCAGGGCGGCTGCTGGAGCGCGTATGTGATGACATGGCGGCACTCGGCGAGCCGGTGCTGTATCTTCTGACAGACCACGACAGCTTTTATGAGCACTACGGCTGGGAGTTCTACTGCATGGCAACCGGCGACGGCGAGGAAACGCCGAGCAGAATGTACGTACATAAGAACACCGACAAGCATTGAGCTTGCCGGTGTTTTTTTACACTATGTAATAAGCGGAGTTGAAAATCGATTTGTAATTTTTTCTCCCTCAGTCGGCTGCGCAGACAGCTTCCCCATCAGAGGAAGCCAAAAATGTCTGCTTAGCTTACATGATAAATAAGAAAACAGCCGGAGCAAATGCTCCGGCTGTTCAAAACAAATGAATTACTCGTTGATGCCGATGACAACACCGGAACCGACGGTACGGCCACCCTCACGGATAGCGAAACGCAGACCGGTCTCGATTGCGATCGGGGTGATCAGCTCGACGTCCATGTCGACGTTGTCGCCGGGCATGCACATCTCAACGCCTTCGGGCAGGGAGATGACGCCGGTAACGTCGGTGGTACGGAAGTAGAACTGAGGACGATAGTTGTTGAAGAACGGGGTGT
>ERZ825670.3689-NODE-3689-length-12646-cov-7.825431_pt1 | contig 12646 bp, 14 predicted proteins | sample MGYA00519929_ERZ825670 | MGnify/ENA primary metagenome ERZ825670 (study PRJEB31778, sample SAMEA3449207) | human gut metagenome | biome: human gut; feature: human-associated habitat; material: faeces | place: United Kingdom | collected 2010/2012 ...
GAAATGCCAATGGTGCGGTGCAAGCCCGCCGCCGGACGATTCCCCACTCCTAGGGTGCCGAGGGCGAATATGGGAGACCTATATCATATTGACGCAGATGGACTGTAAGCCTATCTGCGACGCGAGAGTTGAAACTACTGTCAGCTCTCTTTACATTGCCACCTATCCGCAGGTGACACACTTTTTGACGCTATGAAGGATTCTTCTGGCTAGTATCAATTTGAACGATTACATCTTGGTTACAGATTGTAAGTTGTGGGTGCAGAATAGCCCTTTTCGTGGGCTCGTATATAGAGGGGTATTTCTTCGGAGTATCTTCTTTCACGAAGGTTTGCTTGTACTCGTATGATTATTATGACAATTCCGTTTAATAGCAGACGCACGATTTGCAAATGCAAATTGTGACTTTTTTGTTAACTTTCGGAGATGTGGTTGTATTTTGGCCTTTTTCGTCGGCTACCTATTGAGGGCATCTTTTTTCAAGACCACTTTCAACTTCAGGCACCGCCATTGTTGCAAAGTTTCGCCCTCCATCGGTCGCCCCGCAGACCGATGTTATTTTAAACGAATAGCCACATCAACTATATTTTCCAAGAACTTTTTAACAAATTTCTTTTTCAGGGTGATTTTTGGCCTTCCTCGATGCCTACCAATTAGAGGGACAATTTTTCGGAAGCCTTAAATTCCGAAGATTTTCTATGTAACTCCGTTCTTTGAAAACAGAATAGTTCAATCGTCCGGTACTTCACAAAAGGTACTTCTGTAACTCGCAGCCCGGTCATAACGAAGACGGGGTGGCTGAAATGCCAATGGTGCGGTGCAAGCCCGCTGCTGGACGATTCCCCACTCCTAGGGTGCCGAGGGCGAATATGGGAGACCTTAACATATTTTTCGGGAAGTCAGCATGTTAGCCGGCTTCTCTTACATATCGCTTTTATCCTCAAGCTTTATCTAAGCTTTTTCAAATTATCAGTTTTCACGGCATGATCATCTGCCATATCCAAGGAGGGTCTATGAAGTTTAACGATGCCTATTCCCAGATGTTTCCCGGCTACCCCGATGCCGTCAGCCTTCAGCAGGCTGCGGAGATGCTTGGTCTGAACCGCCACACGGTCGGGGAACTGATCCGTTCCCGCCGCCTGTTTGCGCTTAAAATCGGCCGCACCTACCGTATCCCGAAGCTGAGCGTGATTGAGTTCCTGCTCACCGGACAGAGCACCTTCCCGGCTGGAAATCCGCCGCTGGATGTGGTATGCTGTGGGTGCAGCAACGGACAGCACGCCTGTTGACCCAAAGGAGGTTTATGATGAAAACTACAGGGTCTGTCCAAGAGAAAAATGGACGTTTCTATTTCGTGGTCAATCTTTATGATGCCAACGGTAAGCGGAAGATCAAGTGGATCTCCACAGGTCTGACCGTCCGGGGCAACAAGCGCAAGGCGGAATCCATGCTCCGGGAAGTATTGCTCCACTATGATGAGACCGGGGAGCTGCCCACAGGGCGGGGCGGAGCCTACGAAAAAGTAGATGCTAAAACCGCCAAGCCCCTGCCGCTGCCCCTCCAACCCGTCAACAAGTCGGAGATGCTGTTTCTGGACTATCTCAACGAGTGGGTGCAAGTCCATAAAGCATCCATCCAGCCTGCAACCTTTATCAGCTACAATCGGATGATCACCGGGCGCATCACGCAGTATTTTGAGCCGCTGGGCTTGAAGCTGTGCGAGGTCACGCCGCAGGTGCTGGATGAGTTTCAGGAGAAGATCTTGCTGGAGGGCTACACCACCAACACGGTCATTCACTACCACGCCATCTTCGGCAAAGCGTTCAAGGATGCCGTCCGCAAGGATTATCTGGAAACCAACCCGATGCTGAAAGTTGACCGCCCGAAGAAGAACAGCTTCCGGCCCAACTTCTACTCCAAGGATGAAGTCCAGCAGCTGCTGGAAGTATCGCAGGATGACCCCCTGCACCTGTGCATCCTCATTACAGCCTACTACGGTCTGCGCCGCAGCGAGGTACTGGGGTTGAAGTGGTCGTCTATCGACTTTGAGCGCAAGTCCATCACCATCAATCACAAGGTGACGGAACAGTTGGTGAACGGCAAGTACGTTCCTGTGGTCAGCGATGTGATGAAGAACAAGACCAGCTGCCGCACCCTGCCGCTGATCCCGGCTGTGGAAGAAGAACTTCTGAAGCAGAAGGAAAAGCAGCAGCTTTACCGCAAGCTGTTCAAGAAGAGCTACAGCACTGAGTATCTGGATTTCGTCTGCACCGATCAGGAAGGCAAGCTGATCCGCCCGAACTTCGTGACGGAGCACTTCGACTGGCTTCTGACCAAGTACGGGCTGAAGCACATCCGTTTCCACGATCTGCGCCACAGCTGCGCCAGCCTGATGGTGATGAACGGCGTATCTATGAAGCAGGTTCAGGAATGGCTGGGGCACAGTACCTTTTCTACCACCGCTGACATCTACGCACATCTCGATTACAAAAGCAAACAGGGGTCTGCTGGGGTCATTGCGAACCTTTTGGGAGAATCCAAACTCCCCAAATAATTATGGATTTATCGTTCATGCATAAAGCATACTGTGATGAGGCAAAAGCGGTCTTTCTCTGCTTGATGCAAAAGAAAAAGTCGCAGATTCGTTTGAATCTGCGACTTCTGGCGGAGATGGTGGGATTCGAACCCACGTGCCCGATTAAGGACAAAACGATTTCGAGTCGTTCTCGTTACGACCGCTTCGATACATCTCCAAGTATATTTTCATGGCAAATTTACGATTTGTATATCGCAAATCGGCCTTGAAACTTGGAACAGTTGCTGTTAGAATATTGTTAGAAAACGCATCGTTCAGACAGGCTTTGAAGCCTGTCAGGACATCAAAATTGACGTTCTCTCGTGTGATATGGAGACATTCGGCGAAGCATCCACTTAGATTTCGAGTCGTTCTCGTTACGACCGCTTCGATACATCTCCATAATAAACCTTATACAGTATAACAAAAAAGCCTGCTGCCGTCAACACTTTTCTCCAAGTGCCTCGCAAAGCGCGGTGCAGCGCCGGGTGCTGCGGTCTGAATCATCCGCACACAGTACAAAACAGCCCGCACACAAAAACAGACCGCTGCACAAAGCTTTGTGCAGCGGTCTGCGGTCATAGTTCAGCTATGATACGCTCAGTTCTTGCTGGTGCTCTGATTTGCGATGAACTCGTCGTACACTTCCTTGGTGATCTCCCAAGTCATGGAAAACTCGGAGTTCTCGCGGATGGGGATGTACTGGAACAGTACGGTGTCGCCATCCTGCAACTCGGGGAAGTTGGCAGCTGCCAGATGGATCGTGATAGGCTTCTTCTGCTCGATCCGGCTATTCTCAGCATCCAGAATCTGCACGCCGTTCCTCAAGCTGAAATAGCGCTGGTTATCCTCAGAATCCTTCACGGCAATCGAGAAACAGTCCGTGGTCAGCCGGATGGGGTTTGCACGGGCAGACTCGATATCCACCTCCAAAGTGCAGGTACCGTTTTCGATCTTCATGCTTTTCAGGCCGGCAATGACCTGCAGATCGCTTTTGATCGCGCCGGGCAGCGTTTTGCAGACCGGGTTTTTGGGATCCTGATATTCACAGCCGCCCAGCAGACTGGCACCGGCCACAGCCACTGCGGTGGCTGCCGAATACTTCAGGAATGCGCGGCGGGAAAATGTATAAGACATGGCTTATTCCTCCGTTATTTACCAGTATATTCTTCCGACCCGGAAGGTCAGGTCGTAGAGGGGTCGGAGAGATCCGGTTCCAGAACCTCTGCGGCCAGTTCCCAGTTGGCGTTGAACTCAGGATACTGCAGGTCGGGGTAGAAGGTAAGAGTTACCGGACCATCGGTCAGTGCGTTCAGACCCTTTGCCATTACATGGTAGGTAACGGTCTCGCCCTGCTTGACCTGATAACTCAGTGCATCCGGGCTGGTCACCTCCAGCTTATTGTTCTGGTCGGCCAGATATCCGTCTGCCTTCACGGCAAAGTTTGCCTTGGTCAGTTGCAGTGCGTTTTTACGCCCGCAGGTCACCACCAGCCGGAACAAGGTGGTGTTGGTCTCTTCATCGTATTCCACCCGATCCAGCGTGGAGACGACCTCCAGCACCGTGTTGCTGGTGCCGGGAGCGTGCTGTACCGGGGCATAGCCGGAACAGCCAGTCAGCAGGCTGCTGCCCGCTACGGCCACAGCGGTAAGTGCGGTATATTTCAGGAAAGAGCGGCGGGAAAATTCCCCAGTCATATTCGTTCCTCCTTTGGGACACATCAATACAGATTCTGCCATAGGGCACTACCTATACAATAGGCGAAACAGAGAAAAATGTCAATGATTTTCCGCAAAACAAATGTGAATATTTTGTGGCAGCATCGCGCATTTTAGACGAAGTTTAAGTGTTTTTTCTGGTGATTCTGTCAGCTGCGGATCACATCGGAAGCGTTCATGACAAAAGTCAGGCTCTTGCCCTCCAAGAAGGTGGGCACATAGGTGACCTTCAGCTGTTTCCAGTCCTTAGGCACCATGAGCATCAGCACAATGTAGGCGCTGCCCTGCGGGGGCAGGCTCTCCACATCGGAAAAGCTCTGGGAATTGGCATTGTACAGCGAGATATTGGCGCAGCAGGCAGCAGGCTGACCATCGCAGACGGCGGTAAAATCCGGGGTAGCAGCAGCCATAGCCTGAAAGTTTGCGTCCACGTTCTCCAGCGGGGGCACGGGGTAGGCCTCGTTGATGGCGTCAATGCCCTGTGCGCCGATGGCGTAGCTCTCGGTCTTGCTGCGGTTGACGGTGGTCACCCGCACGCCCAGATACTCGTAGCCTGCCGGCTTCACGGGGTCCTGCGTCAGGTGGAACACGCTGGTCAGCTGCACGCCCAAGCCGTTCCAGTTGCGGACGGTATCGCCCACCTTGACCTCTACCACGGTGTCGTCGCCATTGGTCTTGCAGCCACCCAGCAGGCTGACTGCGCCCAGTGCAGCCGCAGATGCACCGGTGCACTTGAGAAAGCTGCGGCGGGAAATGACAGTAGACATAACGTTATATCCTCCTTGAAGGGTGATTTTCTTTTTCTTTCTTATTTGGTTATACCGTTTCCCGGACGCAGATGCAAGAGTCCGGGGCGATTCTTTACAACAATTTCACAAGCGAGGTCACTCCTGCGGCGAAAGCCCCTTGACATGGGTCTCGCTGGTCTTGACCAGATTTAACAGACTGGGCGTGTACAGCGGAAATTCCCGCGTCAGGCTCTCGGTGGTCATGGCAAGGCAGGCGGGGTCCTTGACGCCCTCGCCGCCGTTCACATCCTGCCCGTCCAGCAACGCCTCCACGTTGGCTTCGGCCATCCGCATCACCGCATCGGAATAGCCGTGCCAGCGGTGGGGCTCAATGCTGAACATGCTGGAGGCGTTGTGCGGCTCCGCAGAGTAGAGCATCCGGAACATCTTGGCCACCGCCATCATCAGGTAAGCACTCACCTCGGTGGTCAACGCCTTGCTGTGGCACTGGCCGATCTTGGCGTAGAGCACGTTCAGGCTGTTGGAGATGAGTTTTTTGTTCATGGTGGGCAGCACGCTGCCGTGGTAGACGTTGTCTTTCATCTTTTCGGGGTTGGGCAGATCCTCGGCAGAAAGCATCATGCCGTTGCGCTCGGCGCTGCGCCCCAGCAGATAGTCGCAGGAAACATTATAATAATCTGCCACCCGCACCACAAAGTCCAAGCCGCACTCGCGGATGCCTTTTTCGTAGTGGGACAGCAGCGCCTGAGAGACCCCCAGATCCTCTGCCGCCTGCTTTTGGGTGATGCCGCGCTCCTTGCGCAGCAGCTTGATGATGCGATTGAACTCCATGATGTGCTCTCCTCAATATCTGCAGGATCTATTTTTTGGTAACATCCTTGTTTTTGGTTTACAACAGGTTGATTATACACATTGGAAAACGACTTGTAAAGCAAGAAAAATGCCGATATTTTTCGTCTTTTTTCGTCATTATTGTCAAAACTCTTGCCCGCCCCCCACATCTATGCTAAACTATGGGTATTAACACATAGATTTTGTGTTTTCGCTGTGAAAGAAAACCGACAGCCGTGGTGAATGTCCGTCTTTTCTGAAACAAAAATTTTTCAAATAGGTGGTTCCATCTTTCTGCAGTTTGTGCTATAATCTCTTCTTGGCGACTGTTCTTGACCGGCGCACAAATCTGCAAAGGACAAGCCAGACGCTATAAAAGGTAATATACCAAGAATAAGAAAGAGGAAACTTCATCATGAAACTCGAGCGTAAAGTCCGTCTGTGCAGCGCTGCCGCTGCTGTCCTGATCGCCGCCATCGCCCTGACCGGCTGCGGCGGTTCCAAGTCCACTGCTTCTTCCGCAGCCGCTTCTTCTGTGGCTGCTTCCACCGCTGCTGCCACCAACAGCTGCGGCGAGGGCGTGACCTGGGCACTGGCTGACGGCACCCTGACCATCAGCGGCACCGGCCGTATGACCAACTTCACCAAGGACGCTCCGGCTCCTTGGGCTGATCAGGCCGACCAGATCACCACCGTTGAGGTGGAGGGCACCGTTACCAGCGTGGGTGCTACCGCCTTCAAGGACTGCACTGCCCTGACCACCGTGAACATCGCCGACGGTGTGGAGTACATCGAGGCCGGTGCCTTCAACGGCTGCACCGCCCTGACCGAGCTCAACATTCCCCTGAGCGTGGGCTACATCAAGACCGGCGCTTTCAAGGGCTGCAACGCCCTGACCAGCGTGACCATCCGCGACGACTGCCGTCTGGACATGAACGTGTTCCCCGATACCGTGGAGGTCAACCACGCCGAGGGCTAAGTCCCGTCCGTAATTTTAAACCAAAAGAGGTGTGATCCATGAAAACCTTCAAGCTTCATCTCATCCGCCACGGCATAACCGCGGGCAACCTGCAGGGCCTGTACATCGGCAGCGGCACCGACCTGCCCCTGTGCGACGAGGGACGCGCCCAGCTGGCTGACCTGAAGGAGCGGTTCGCCTATCCGCAGGTAGACACCGTGTTTTCCTCCCCGCTGCTGCGTGCGGTGGAGACCGCCAACATCCTGTTCCCCGGGGCTGCCCACCAGTTTACGGTGCACGACCTACGGGAGGCCGGTTTTGGCAAGTTTGAGGGCAGACCCGTAAAGGAGCTCGTGCACGACGAGGACTTTAAAAAGTGGATCACCCCGGGCTCCGGCTATCTGCCGGAGGGCGCAGAGCCCACCGAGCAGTTCCATGCCCGCTGCGCCGATAGTCTGATGAAGCTGTTTGAGTACATGATCCGTATGGACGTTACCGAGGCCGCCTGCGTGACCCACGGCGGCGTGATCATGAGCATGCTCAGCCAGCGCGCCGTGCCTACCCGCCGCCCCGAGCAGTGGATGGCAGACCCGGGCTGCGGCTACACCGTGCAGACCGATGTGCAACTGTGGATGCGGGACAAGCTGGTGGAGGCTATCGATATCGTACCCTTCGGCTACGCCGACACCCTGCAGGGGCAGGCCGAAGCCGAGGAAAACGAGGCCTACGAATAAGAAAGGGTTACAGTTTCCCGTTGCCCCTTGACAGAACGCGCAGAATCCTTTATTGTTAAAGGGTAGTGTATTGTATCGTATACAGGAGGAACGCTGTCATGTCCCAATCCATCTCCCGCCGGTCATTCCTGAAATGTGCCGGTTCCGGTGCGGTCAGCCTTGCGGCTGCGCTGCTTACCGGGGTCTGTGCTGCGGCGCAGCAGCCGTGTCTTGCGGGCGAGCCTGCCCTGCTGGACGGCAAAGCTGCCGTAGAGCTGCTGGGCTATGCCCCGGCACCGGAGCTGGGCGGCGTGCTGGTGTACCTCTCGGTGGAAAACCTTTCGGCAGCCAGCCTGCCGGTGGATACCAGCTATCTGCAAAGCCGTGGTCTGCGCACCCGGGAGCAGCTGTACAGCATGGGCACCGGCGTGACCGCTGCCTGCAACGGTCAGAGCGTGCCCTGCGGCAGCTTTGCCGCCCCGTTGTACAGTGAGAATGCAGCGGATGCCTCGGTGTTCACCCTGAACCTTGCCGCCGGACGCGGTGCGCTGCTGCACTGCTTCTGCGCCGTGCCGGAGGACTGGCAGACGCTGGAGCTCACCTATGCCCCGGACTTTGCCGCCGGGCGCAGCGTCACCTTCACGGTGCAGCGCGGCGCGGACGAAGCGGAACTGGGCATGGTGCCCGCCACCCCTGCCGAGGTGGGCAGCGTGGTGGATCTGTAAACCGAATAAACGCAAAAGCTCCCCGTGCATCTGCACGAGGAGCTTTTTGTGTGTCAGGGCTGCAGCAGGTCGTTCCCGGCGGAATCCTGCACGGTGACTTCCTCACCGGTCAGGCTGGAAAGCCATGCAATGTAGCTGCGGCCGCTCAGGATGCGCAGCGGGCGGCCGTCGGCGTCATAAAAGGCAAAGGTCGAGCCGGTGCCCTGGGTCCAGGTGATGTGCCACAGGTGGCCGCCGTTGAGCCACAGGCCGCCGCCCATGGTCAGGTCGTAGTCCAGGGTGCGGCCATCGTCCCGCGGGGTGGAGGCACTGTACAGCACCAGAAGGTTGTCAAAGGCAGCCTGGATGCTGGTGTTGGCGTCCAGCTGCGGGGAGCCGTCATTGTGCAGCATCCCGTAGGTGCCGGTGTCGGTATCGTAGGCAAAGCGGGTGGTGCTGCCGGACGGGAACTGTGCCGCTGCCTGGACTGCGTCGGCGGCATCCGCATCCGGCAGGTGGCCGTCGGTCTGCTGAGGCAGCAGGGCCGGGACAGTGGGTACGGCGGGGGTGTCCCCTTCCTGCGTGCTGTCTGCGGATTCCGCAGGGTCCTCGGACAGCGCGGACGAGAGGCTCAGGCTGCCCAGCACCTTGGCCACAGATTGACCGTTGGTGCACCACAGCGGGCTGGCCCAGTCGGTATTGCCGGTGGTGAAGGCGTTGCGGCCTGTTTCCAGCGCGTCCACCGCGCGCAGGTTCCAGTAGTCCAGAAAATTGCGGGTGTACAGGTCGCAGCCGCGCTGGATGGGCAGCACCTGCTGGCCGCTGAGCAGCCGCCAGAACAGGTCCTGCCCCAGCGTGACCGGCCCCACCGTCGGCATGGCCGACACGGAGGGATAGACCAGGCACAGGCTGGGGGCGGTGTCCGCACGGGCTGCGGCCTCCAGCACCACAGAGGCGCTGCCGATGCCCCACTGGGTGGTGCTGCCGGGGGCGTTGTCGATGACCACTGCCGCCGGACGCTGGCCCGGGTATTGCTGCTCCTGCCCGGTCAGGGGGTCAGCAGAAGCCGTGCTGTCGGCTGCCGGGCCGCCCGGCATGCAGCCGGCCAGCAGCACAGCGCACAGCACAGCCGCACCGATGCGCTGGATCCAGATGCGTTTCATGGCGTTCTCCTCGTTTACTGATAGCTGAAATTGGACCACTCATCGTCGTCCACAATGGCAAGGTAGGTCTTGCCGCGGTTGAAGAGCAGCTCGGCCCCGGCGTCATCGTAGACCTTCAGTGGATGCTCCGGGGAGGCCTTCTCCCAGCGGCCCACCTGTACCCCGCCCCGGCTGAAGAAGTAGGCTTCGCCGCCGGAAATGTAACTCACCTGCTGTACGTCGCCGGAGTCGCCGGGGTAAGCGGCGATGGGGGCAAAGCAGACGAGCAGGTTGTCGAAGCTCAGCTGCTTGCCGCTCAGTTCGTCCACGGTGTTCTCGAATCCGCCGGCGGCGTGGCTGTACATCTGCATTTTGTAGGTGCGGCTCAGTGCACTGTAGCTGAAGCTGGTCTTGTAGTTGTCGGAGTGCACGATGCGTATCGTCCGGCCGGAAGCGGTGCCGCGCATGGTATTCTCGGCCCCGGTGCGGTAGTCCGCAAAACGGAAGAAGGTGGTGTCGTAATCGTGGCTCAGGCCGATGCCGGCATTGGCGGCGGCCTGCCGGATCTCCTTGCCGGAGGTGAACTCGGTGTGTTCGTAGGCAACGTTGCGGCCGCGGCTGTCCCGGTGGGCCACATGGGGATGGGTGGGGGTGTTGAAGTAGCTCTTGCCGCCGATGTTCAGACCGGAGTAGTTGTAGACGCTGATGAACTTGGTGCAGGGGGCGCTTTCGCCGTCGTGGTAGTACAGCGCCTGCCAGGGCATCAGCAGCTGCAGGAACTGGTCCCGGCCGGAGCGCATGGGCCCCACCTCGGGGATGCTGTCGGCGTCGCGGTACACGGCACAGAAGCGAGTGATGCCGCCCTCCACCTTGCTCTCGATGAGCAGGTCAGCAGAAGAAAGGCCCCGCTGAGGGCGGGCGTTCTGCCGCTCGGAATAGCTGATGTTGTTGACCATCACGCCCACGATGCGGCCGCTGCTGCGGTTGGCCTCGCCGGTCAGCGGGTCGGCGTCGTAGGCAGGCAGCCAGCTGGACGCGGCCGGTTCCTCCGCTGCTGCGGAAGATGCGGTGGCCTCACTGGAAGCCGCTGCCTCGCCGGAGGCTGCCGCCTCCGAGGATGCAGAGGAAGAGCTGTTGGCGAGCTTCTGCCGCAGCCAGTCGGAAAAGCGGCTGCCAACGGCGGCAGAACCGGCGGCCCGGCAGCTGGTCAGCGCCAGCGAAGCGGCCGCCAGCCCGGACAGACGAAGAACGGAACGGCGAGTGATCTTTTTCATCATGTTTTCCTCCGATTTTCTCAGTACAAATGTTTTCCAAATTCCGGGCACTTTTTCCGCCCGGGGTCTCTCATTGTGTTTTCCTTGGGAACACCATGATTGTACTCCAACCGCCGCCCCGCCGCGACCATGACCACGCAAAATCGAAGTAAAGCTTTGCGCTATGGTTTTACGCCAATGTAACCGTTTGGTAAAGCCGCTTTGAAAATCTTCGCCCTTGATTTTACATTTCCCGCCAGAATGCCGAAATCCCGCCCATTTCTTTGTGGGTTCTGCCAGCCCGCCGCGCTGCAAAACGCAAAAAACCGCCCGGCGGCTTCTTTTTACGGAAGCACCGGGCGGCAGGAAATCTAATGCTTAAATCAACGGACTTTGTACTTAATTGTATTAGTCTTCAAATTGACCTCAAATGTAGTATCCTCTTTTCCCATTGTAATGGTCAGATACAGGAGCTCAGTACCGTTCGTGGCTTTCTCAAAGAGGTCTTTATCCTCCGTAGTAAACTTCGGGGTGCAACGCTCTTTTTCACCTTTGCTCAGCTTTTTCACCGAATCCGTCTTATTCGCCAGCGTTAAGCTCTTATCGCCAATTTTTGCAGAGAACACTTTGTCATAGTCTGTAGAGGATGCCAACGGATTGATTACTTTTGTAATCCGCTCAAGCTGCATATCGAGCTGCACATTGTAATTCTTATAAGTCGTGCTGTAAGTACAATCTGCATCCGAGAAATAGACTTTATAATCGTCGCCTTTCAGTGTGAAGCCGTTATCCTCTTTGCCGCCACAGGCGGTCAGCAGACCGGATGCGGCCGTTGCCACGGCCAGTGCGGCAGCGCCTTTGAGGAAGCTGCGGCGAGATACTTCATATGCCATAAAAAATCCCTCCTGAATTTTTCCAAAAACTACAAGTCACGCCCTTATGTTACCACTTTGGGGCGTGGTGTCAAGCGTCCTTTTTTCGGTCCGAATTTCAGTGGTGATACAGCGTTAAAAAACGCCGCCCCGGCGGGTGCAGCGGCACTCCACACAGGGCGGCGGTTCTGTTTTGTGTTCTGCTCAGAGCAGCTGGGCGGTGGTTCCGTCCGGGCGGTAGAGCTCAATGTACTGCCGCCACTTGGGCTCCCCGATGACACGGCGGTAGCAGTCGGCCAGCGCGCGGCAGGCATCCTCCGCACCCATGGGCTGCTGCCCCGGGGCGGCCAGTGTCAGCACCCGGAACCAGGAAGCCCCGAACAGCTTTTCTGTCCAGCCGGTATCCACAGCCCCGCAGCGGGCATAGAACCCCAGACGGCGGACCGCCATCGCCGGGTCGTCGGCTTTTTCCGGCAGCTCGGCCTCAATGAGGATGGCATCGGCCCCGGCCTCTTTGCCGGGCAGGGCGGCCAGCAGCTTTGCCCCCAGACCGGCGGCGCGGCAGGCCGGAAGCACGGCAAAATAATCCAGCTGGCTGACCGTCGCGCCCCGGGGCCGTACCATGAGCAGATAGGCCACGAGGGTCTCGCCGTCGTAGACGCCCCAGGTGTGGGAGTCGCCAACGGCTTCACTGTTCAAAACCATGCTCAGGGGTTTGAGCTCCGTCGGGGGGAAATCCCGGCGCATCTCATTGAGGTAAACGCGGGTCAGTTCCTCAGCGGTCAGCAGCCGCCAGGTCAGGGTGTTCATACGATGCGGGTTCCTTTCTGGATCACAGCTTTGAGATTGAGCTCCTGGTCGGCCAGGATGATGTTGCCATAGCGGCCCGCGGCAATGCTGCCGTAGTCATTGTCCACGCCGATGCTCTTTGCCGGGTTCTCGCTGGCGGCACGGACAGCGCTCTCCAGCGGCACGCCCATCTCCAGCACGGCCCGCTTCATGCAGTCGTACAGGCAGGTAGCGCTGCCGGCAATGGTGCCGGGCTGCTCGGTCAGGGTGGCCCGGGGGCCCTCCACCGTCACAGCCTGGCCGCCCAGACTGTACTGGCCGTCGGGCAGGCCGCAGGCCATC
>ERZ825670.3690-NODE-3690-length-12644-cov-7.336564_pt1 | contig 12644 bp, 7 predicted proteins | sample MGYA00519929_ERZ825670 | MGnify/ENA primary metagenome ERZ825670 (study PRJEB31778, sample SAMEA3449207) | human gut metagenome | biome: human gut; feature: human-associated habitat; material: faeces | place: United Kingdom | collected 2010/2012 ...
CGCCGCCGTGGGCCTTGATGATGGCCGCGCACACCGACAGGCCGATGCCCATGCCATGCTTGCGGCTGTCCGCCGGGGCGTCCGGGTCGGTGCTGCCGGTGCCGGAGAACAGGTTCTTCAGCCGTTCCTTCGGGATGCCGCAGCCGTCGTCCGTCACCTCGAACACCGCGCGGTCGTCCACCGTGAACACCTTCAAAACCAGCTTCGTCATGCCCTCGGCGTGGAGGGCGGCGTTCTCCAGCAGGTTCATCAGCACCTGCTGGATCAGCATGGAATCCATGGGGATGACGATGAAGGCATCCGGCAGGTCCAGCTGCACCGGCACGGCGGGATAGCGCTTTTTGAACTTGACCACCACGGCATCCACCAGTTCGTCCAACACGGTGGGGGTCTTCTGCACGGTGACCTTCTCGCTGTCGATGCGGGTGACGGAAAGCAGGTTCTCCACCATGCGGTTCAGCCACTGGGCGTCCGAGCAGGCCTCGCCGAGGAGTTTTATCGTTTTGGTTTTATCCAATGAGTCATAGTTTTCAATGACGGTGGAGCACGCGCCGTAAATGGAAGTCAGCGGCGTGCGCAGGTCGTGGGAGACCGCGCGCAGCAGGTTCGCGCGCATTTTTTCCTTCTCGCTCTCCATGCGCAGCTGCTCCTGCCGCTTGATGCGGGTGGTGAGGGTGCTGGTCATGATGGACACCACCAGCATCACCAGGCCGGAGAACAGGTTTTCCGACAGGGTAAAGTTGAAGGCAAAATACGGCGAGAGGAAGGCGAAGTTCACCGCCAGCACGCTGATGACCGACGCCGCCGCGCCCCAGAAGTAACCCTCTGTATACATCGACGTGATAAATACTGCCAGCATAAAGATGAGCATCGCAACGCCGTCGATGCGGCCCATGACCACCTGGGTCAGCAGCACCATGGCATAGGCCCCGCACAGCGCTCCGGCCATGACCAGCGCATCGTGCAGCAACATTTTCTTTTTCATTCGGCCGCTCCCTTTCCAAAGGATATTCTTGTTCAAGTATAAATTATACCACAGTCCCTGTTAAAGAATCAGCAAAAATCCTTTGCCGCAAACGGGGCCGGTCCGATTTGACTTTTCCCTCCCCCTCGAATTATACTGAACGTGCGAAGGGAGGCAACGTTCATGCTCACGATCCGTTCTTCAGACATCGACCTCTACCCCGGCAGTCAGGAAGAACGCCTGCCCGGGTTCTCGGCACAGTTCCCCCACATCTGCAGCCATGTGCTGCTGCCGGACGGCCCCGCCGGGGCCTGCACCTGGCACTGGCACAAAAGCATGGAGCTGTTCTATGTGGAGAAGGGTGCCCTCGTCTACCATACGCCCGGCGGGCAGCGGCTGTTCCGGGCGGGCAGCGGCGGCATGGTGAACAGCAACGTGCTGCACCGCACCCAGTCGCTGAAAAACGGCACCGCCCTCCGGCTGCATCTGTTCGAGGCGGAACTCTTGGCCGGTGTGCCGGGCGGCACGGTGCAGCAGCGCTATATCACCCCGCTGGTGCAGCGGCCCGGGCTGGACCTGCTGCGCCAGAGCCTGTATCTGGACGAGGATGCCTTTGGCTACGAGCTGCGGCTGCAGGCTTTGCTGAGCGAAGTGTGGCTGGCCTTTGTGCAGCAGCTGCCGCAGCTTGCCCCTGCCGCACCGGAACGCAGCACTGCCAGCGACAAGGTGAAGCAGATGATCCTGTTCATGACGGCTCATGCTGCCGAAAAGCTCTCGGTGGCCGACATCGCAGCCGCGGCGTTTTGCAGCGAACGGGAATGTTACCGCTGCTTTGGCACCTGCCTGCACACCACCCCCTCGGACTGCCTGCAGAACATCCGGCTGCAGATGGCAAGCCAGCTGCTCCTCCAGACAAAGCTTGCCGTCACCGACATCGCCCAGCGCTGCGGCCTTGGCAGCAGCAGCTACTTTGGGGCGCAATTCCGACAGCATTTCGGCTGTTCGCCCACCGCCTACCGGGCAAAATGGCAGGATATTGATACGCCCGGGCACAAATCCGATAGCAGGACTGCCGCTTCGGATGCTACAATGGAGCCGTAAAAAGACATCCTCATACTTCATCATAAACCAAAGCAGGGCCTGTTCCTTCGGGGGCAGGCCCTGCTTTGGTATGGTGGTTACCGGCACGCTGGCCCAGATGCCGCCATTTGACAGCACTTCTCCCCCGTAGTAAAATAATCTCATCGACACTTTACACCACTGAATCAGGAGTTTTTGCCATGCTGTATTTTGAAAACGACTACTGCGAGGGTGCACACCCCGCCATTCTGCAAAAGCTGACAGAGACCAACTTTGAAAAGGTTTCCGGCTACGGCACCGACCCCTACTGCGCCAGCGCCCGCGAGAAGATCCGCGCCGCCTGCGCCTGCCCGGAGGCCGATGTGCAGTTCATTTCCGGCGGCACCCAGAGCAACGCCATCGTCATCGCGTCCATGCTGCAGCGGTGGCAGGGCGTAGTGGCTGCTGCCACCGGCCATGTAGCCGGGCACGAGGCAGGTGCCATCGAGTACACCGGCCACAAGGTCATCACCCTGCCCCAGCACAACGGCAAGCTGGACGCTGCCGAGCTGCGGGCACTGGTGGCCACCTTCTACGCCGACGACAACCACGACCACATGGTGTTCCCCGGCATGGTATACATCTCCCACCCCACCGAGTACGGCACCCTGTACACCAAGGCGGAGCTGGAAGCCCTGCACGCTGTGTGTCAGGAGTACAAGATGCCGCTGTTCCTCGATGGTGCACGGCTGGGCTATGGTCTGGCTGCCGAGGGCACGGACGTGACGCTGGCCGACCTTGCCCGGCTGACCGATGTGTTCTACATCGGCGGCACCAAGGTGGGTGCGCTGTGCGGCGAGGCTGTGGTGTTCCCCCACGGCGCACCGGCACACTTTATGACCATGGTCAAGCAGCAGGGCGCACTGCTGGCAAAGGGGCGGCTGCTGGGCATCCAGTTTGACGTGCTGTTCACCGATGGCCTGTATTTCTCCATCAGCAAAAACGCCATTGCCACCGCCAACCGCCTGAAGGCCGGTTTTGCGGCAAAGGGCTATCGCTTCTTTATGGACTCCCCCACCAACCAGATCTTCCTTGTACTGGAAAACGCCCAGCTGGCTGCGCTGGAAGGCAAGGCAAAGTTCGGCTTCTGGGAAAAGTTCGACGACACCCATACCGTGGTGCGCATCGCCACCAGCTGGGCCACCCGCATGGACGAGGTGGAAGCGCTGATCGACCTGATGTGATCCAATTATTATAAAAAAGGCTCAGAAGCGCCGACAGGTGCTTCTGAGCCTTTTTTATCGTTCTTCTGTATTCCACGGCTGCGGGGTGCTTTCCAGCGGCTGACCGGCGGCAAGGGAACGCTCCATCAGCAGGGCAAGGTAGGCATCCTGCAAGGCGTCTGCCAGCGGGTACACCTCTGCCCCGCCGGCAAGATAGCCCTGCATCCTGTCCAGAAAACAGGCGATGGCGGTCTCGTCCTCGTTCAGCCCCGCCTGCGCGGCGGCAGCTGCCAGCGGGTCGGGCAGCGGGGTCAGTTGACGGCACACCGGCTCCCCGGCGGCATCCAGACAGCGCAGGGTGTCGTCGAACACTTCGCCCCGCTCTCCCTGCACACTGGTGTGAGTGCTGCGCAGATAGGAGTGGTACTGCACACCGTTAAAATCCAGAAACGCTGTGCCGCCGCCTGCAAATTCCAGCGTGTGCTGCTGCAAGGTCTTTTCCACCAGAGCGCCGTTATGCACCGCACCCCAGCGGGAATCCGTTTCGACAATTCTTTCCGTCCAGCTGCGTCCGGTCACCCGCACCGGCTGCTGCCCAGCGTTCAGGAACTGCCGCGCCAAGCTGACCGCGTGGTAGCCGTGCGCCACCGACAGCCGGGCAAACTGCGGCGTGCCCAGTGCGCCGCTGCGCACTGCCGCCAGCCGTTTTGCCAGCGTGGGGTACAGCCAGTACTGTTCTGCAACCTGCAGCTTTGCGCCCTGTTGGTGCAGCTGCCAGAGGGCGCGCAATGCGTCCTCCTCCAGCGCCGCCGGGGTCTCGCACAGCACGGCAAAGCCCCGGGCAAGCCATTCGGTGCTGACGGCGGCGATGGACGCTTTATTCACTGCCACCACCACGAAATCCGGGTGCAGGGCAATGCACTGCTCCGCCGAGGTGCTTACCGGCACGCCGTATTCCCGGTGCATTTTTTCGGCCTTTTCCTCGGTGCGGCAAAGCATGGCGCACAGCTCGAACCGCTCCGGCAGCGCCTGCGCGATGCGCCAGTAAAACAGCGACCGCCAGCCGGAGCCTACTACTACAAACCGCAGCTTAGCCATTTGCCTGTTCCTCCTGAATATGCTTTTGCAGCTCCTGTTCAAACCGGTCTGCGTCCAGCGGCAGGGTGATCTTCTCCCCCAGCCATGCGGACAGGTAAGCCGCATCGGTCAGTTCCAGCGCCCGCACGCCCTCCACGCCGGGGGCGGTCAGGGGCGTGCCGTGCAGGATGGCGTCCGCAAAGTTTGCCAGCATCTCCGGGTAAGGCTCTGCCTGCGGGGCGAACTGCTCGGTGGTGGTGGTCTCGGTAAGCTGCTGGCGCTCGGTGCAATCGGCAGTGCGGCGGTAGGTCTCGGTGTCTGGCGTGTAGGTGTGCAGGGTGAGGGTGTCCTTTTCCAGCAGGGCGGTGCCCTTGGTGCCCACGATCTCCAACCGCTCGGTGTAGCTGCCCTCGCCGGTGGAAAGGATAAAGGTTGCCGTGCGCTGCTGCGGGTACTCCATGAGCAGGGTGGCTTCATCGTCCACCATAAAATCGTTATACTTCCCGTAGGGTATCACGGCATAAATACTAGTCGGCATCCCGAACAGCCACTGCCAGATGTCCAGAATGTGCTGGCCCTGATTGAGCAGCGCGCCGCCGCCCTCCCCTGCCCAGCTGGAACGCCAGCTGCCGGAGCGGTGGTACATCCATGTGCGGAAGTAGCGGCTGTTTTCCAGCTGCACCCGCTTGATCTCGCCCAATGCCCCATCATCCAGTAATTTTTTAAGCCGCATATACTTTTTGTAGCGGCGCTGATGGAACATCATGGCGAAAACAAGGCCGCTTTTTTCGGCGGCGCGGTTCATTTCCAGTGCCGGTGCCAGCGCGTTTGCGCTGGGCTTGTCGCACAAGACGTGCTTGCCGTGGGCAAAAGCCTGCATCACCAGCGCCGGGTGGGTCTTGTGCGGGGTGACCACCAGCACGGCGTCAAACTCTTCTGCATAATCGTACAGCTGGTCGGCGCTGGGGCACACCCGCACCGTATCCGGCAGGGTATCCTTTGCCCACTGCTGCGCCCCGGCGCTGCGACAGACCACGGCGGTCAGGCGCAATGCGCCCGCCTTTCCTTCTGCGATCATCTGGGCATACTTGCGCCCCATGACCCCGGTGCCAATAACGGCTGCGCGTACTTCCTGCATGATGCTCCCTCCTGTTTTTCCACAATGTGTTTTGTTATAGGGGAAAACTGCCTTTCACCCCTTCAGCTTTGCTTCAATGGCAGCTTTATCCAGTGCCTCGCCGATGACGATGACTACCTCCTGCCCCTGCGGGATGGGCGCAAGGGTGCAGCCGGCGGCGGTGGCGTTCAGCTCCAGCCAGCCGCCTGCCGGGGCGGGCGCAAAGCCCTTGACCCGCAGCACCTGCCCGCACTCGGGCGCTGCGAACAGCCGCTGTGCGGCGGTCTGCAGCTGCTGTGGGGTGAGGTGCAGTTCCAGAAAGCAAAGGGAGGTAAAGGCCGCGTGCTGGTCAAAATGCAGCTTTTCGCAGCTGGCCTGCCGGTAGCCGCAGGCGGCAAGGGCGGCAAGGTCGGCATCGGTCAGGGCGTCCCAGTCCTTGGCAAGGATCTCCCCCGGCGCAAAGCGGCGGGAAGATTTTGCGGTTTCCAGTGCACGCTCCAGGTGGGCAGCGGCGGCGGCGCACTGGGCGGGCGCTGCCAGCTGGGCACGGCTCAGCAGCACACAGCCTGCGTTCATGGTCTCGGACGCCAGCAGATACTCTGCCTGCGGCGAAAGCGTTTCCGGCAGAAGGGCGTCCACGATGGCGATGACGCTGCCCAGCTGATACCACCGGTCCAGCGGGTCGTCCCGCAGGATATCGAAAAACTCGTCCACATCAAAGATGCCGCTGGGCTCCACCACCACCCGGTCAAAGCCGCGCATGGCCATGGCGATGAGTTTGGTGCGCATCCGGCGCTGGTGGGTGTCGCAGTCGCAGCCGCCGCTGATGGTCTCCACATCGCAGCCGGGGCCCAGCACCTCCTGCACCAGCATGGCGTCCACGTTCACCGCGCCAAAGTCGTTTTCCAGAATACACACCTTATGTCCCTGCTGTACCAGATACCGCACATAGCGGCGCAGAAAGGTGGTCTTGCCTGCGCCCAAAAAGCCGGTGATGAGATCCACCTGAACCATATCTTTTTACCTCCGTTGCAAAAACCCTCCCAGCGCCGCAGCGCCCGGGAGGGCATATATTTCAGTCTTTTTTCCGGCGCTGCAACTCCTGGATGATCCCCGCTGCTTCCGGCGCGATATCCCCCGGCACAATGGCCGGGCGTGCCAGAAAATAGCCCTGCAAAAGGTCTGCGCCCAGCTCGATGACCGTGCGCAGCTCGGCGGCGGTCTCCACGCCCTCGGCAACGATCTTCATGCTGCGGGGGTGGGCGTAAGCCACCACATTGCGCAGGATCTGCTGCTTGTCCGGCGAGGTGTCGATGCCACGGATGATTGTAATATCCACCTTGACGAACCGGGGTGCAAGCTGCAATAGCGTATTCTCGTTGGAATAGCCGCTGCCGTAATCGTCCAGTGCAAACATCCCGGAAAAGCCCGGTGCATTGCGCTTTCTCTCCAGTGCTTCGTAGTCGATTTCTTCCTCTTCGGTGATCTCAATGACCATGCGGCGGCGCAACTCATGCCAGCGGCTGTCTATATAATCAACATCCGCCTGCGTCAGGCAGGTGCTGGCGATGGAGTTGACAAAGAGCATGGCATCCCCGGACACGCTGCCCGCCCGGCACAGGCTGTCGAAGGTCTCCAGCGCCTTGGTAAAGGTGATGCGCTCGATCTCGTACAGTGCCCCCTGCTCCCGCGCCAGCTTCATGATGGTGGCCGGGGAGCGCAGGGTGGGCAGATCGGAGCGCATCAGCGCCTCGTAGGCGACTACCCTGCCGCTGCGTGCCGAGAAGATGGGCTGGAAGCAGTAGAACACCTGCGCATTGCTGAGCAGCTGCCGGAACTCCCTGCGGGTGCGCTCGGCGTAGGCTTCGCGGTTGTACACCCCGATGTCGAACTCCTCCACCCGGCCCTTCTCCGAATGCTTGACCTGATACATGGCAAAGTCGGCGTATTTTTTCAAAGTCTCCCAGTCCTGCCCGTCGTCCGGGTACCACGCAATGCCGCCGGAAAGGCTGATGTGCAAAGCGTTGCCGCTGGGCAGCAGCGCCACGCTCTGCCGCATGGCATTGGTCAGGCAGTCGATCTTTTCCCGCACTGCGTCCCGGCTGCGGTAGCCATGGAACAGCACAAGGAACTCGTCGCCGGAAAGGCGGGCGCAGACCGTCCCGGCGGGGGTATTGTCCCGCAGGCACTGACCGGTGCGGCGGATGTACTGGTCGCCCCAGTCGTGGCCGTAGGTATCGTTGATGTGCTTGAGGTTATCCAAGTCCATCATCATCAGCGCCGCCACGCCCATGCGCTCCGGCGCGGCGAACAGCTCGGTGCACACCCGGTTGAAGGCCTGCCGGTTGTACAGCCCGGTCAGGATATCGTGATCGCGCTCGTGCTCGATGCGCTTCCGTTCCAGCACAGCGGCGGTCACGTCCTCGGCAAGGCCGATCTTGGCGTGCCCCTCGATGGTGCTGCGCAGCATGATGTACCGCACCCCGTCCGGCTGCTGAATGGTCAAAAGCTCGTCGCCCTCGGCGGTGTGGTCACAGGGATTCTTTTCCCGGATGCCCTTGAGCACCTCCTCAAAGCGGCGCACGCTCAGCGGCTCGCCCTGCATCTCGGGCTTGCCCAGCAGGGAGAAGAAATTATCGGTCACAAACACGCTGCCGGTGTCGGTGCGCAGCTCGTAGCCGCCGATCTCCACACTGGCCATATCCATGATGCGCAAAAACTTGGTGGAGTTGGTCACCAGCTCCTTGTTCAGCTCGGTAATGGTCTCGGCAAAGCGGTCCACCTCCCGGATGGCGGTGCGGGACAGGCGGGGGAAGGTCTTTTTCTCCTGCGCGTCTATCACCTCGCGGTACAAACGGTTGATGGGTCTGGCCAGCCGTGCCGAGACCAGCAGGCTGCCCAAAACGCTCAGCACCAGCGTAATCGCTATGGTGGTCAGCAGCACCTCGCGCACCCGGCTGGAAAAAGCCAGCAGCACCGACTGTTCCATGGTACCGGCCAGAAACCACTTTTCGGCGGCAAAGGGCGCGTTGCGGTTATACACCTGCAGCGGCTCCAGCACCATATAATAGCGCTTATCGTTCAGCTCCACCCAGTTGCCGCCGTTGCCATCGCTGCGGCAGTTCAAAACGCCCAGCGGTGCATCTGCCGTTACCAGATCCTCGCCGGAGGTCACGGTCTTGCGCAGGGAGAGCACGCCGTCCGTCAGCGCATCATCGGTAGTGGTCACGATAAAATAGGTGCCTGCCTTGTCCTCGTCCAGCTCGGTGAAGGGCAGCTTTGTCTGCAAATAGTCCGTGAGCAGTTCCACGCCCACCACGCCGTATACCGTGCCGTCCGGCAGGATCAGCGGCATGGAGTAGGCAATGGCGTGCCGGTCGTCCCCGGCCAGACAGTAGGAGTTGGTGGTCCAGCGGCCATAGCTTTCCGCCGAAAGGCCGGCATCGCCCTTATACGCGGTCTGAAACACCGTGCGCAGGATGCCGTCCTTGGTATCTCCCTGATAGGGGAAGGCGGGCTGCCAGCCCTTATCCGTGCCGATGGCCAGCTCTTTTACCACTGTGGCGCTGGCGCGTTCCAGCAAAAGGTCGCTGTTGCGCTCCGAAGGGCGGGCGTCCGGGTCCATATCCCGCAGGTAGATGCCGGGCATTTTTTTGCCCACCTCGCAGGTGTCCAGATCGTGGGTGTTCAGGATGAGAAAGATGCCGGTCACCTGCTTTGTGCGCAGGGTGTCCAGAAGCCGCGGGGCAAGCGCTACCAGCAAAGCATCGCTCTGTTCGCTGCTGTTATCCAGCGTGTCCAGCGAGATATCGCCGCTTTTCAGCAGCTGCTGGGTGGTGGCGGTGATCTGCTCGCTCAGCTGCTCCAGATCCTCCGCGTTCCGCAGGATCTCCTGCACATAGCTGGCGCGGTTGCGCACCCGCATGGTAAGCAGATCCTTGGCGTTTTCGTCCAGCTGCTCGGTCACGTTGATGGCAAGGATGCTGGCGACCGCCATCAGCAGCTCCACCGCCAGCACCAGCATCATGGTGGCAAAAATATTGTAGAACACGGTTCTTTCCGGTCTGTTTTCCAAGCGCTGCCGCTGGCGCTGTTTCCATGCGTCAAACATCGCCCTGCCTCCTTTCCGTCTTTTTTGCGGGCGGTCAGCCCTCGTACTGCTGTAACTGCGCAAGGGTGGCCTGATACCACGCCTCAAAATAGTCGTCGGTCAGTTCCAGCCCGCTTGCGCGGATGGCGTCCATGTCGTTGGCGGCGGTGGTCACCGGCAGATAGCCCGATTCCACCGCGAAAGCGATATTATTCTGCGGTTCGGTGAACCACTTTAAAAAGGTGACTGCGCCGTTGATCTCGGCCTCGGTGCCGCCGCCGAGACCGCAGCCGCCGCCAGAAAGCTGCGGCGCGAGATCTTGTTCTTCATCCCATACCCTCCCGGAGTATGCAGGCGCATTTTACCCCATACCATACTATTTTATATAATACCACCGTTTCCGGCATAGTGTAAACTCTTTCTTAAAAAATCTGGTAAAAAAGTGCAGATGACGAATTTTCGTCTTATTTTTTGGCAGTTATGCCAAAAGCACGCGTCCCCTATAAAAATGGGATAGCGGAGCGTCCGCAGACGCTCCGCTATCCCGATAATAAAACTAATTTTTCCGCTGTTTATGCGCAGAGCAGCGCGGAGCGCATGCAAAGCCAGCCGCGTTACATGCGTATCCGCTGCGCGGCGCGGGCGATGGAGGCCAGCAGGGTCACAAGGCGCTTTTCGTCCATCTGGCCGCAGTAGGTGGTAAAGGTGTAGTAGCACCCCTGCACGCAGAAGGAAAGCACCACCTTGCGCACTACGTCCGTCTCAAAGGTGGGGTCGGTCTGGGCGATGCACTGGCACATGGCCTGTTCCACCCGGTTGATGAACAGCCCCTGCCGGGAGCCGGAGAACAGCACGCTGATCTCGGCCTGATGCGCGGTGAAGGCGCGGAACATCTCCCGCGCAAGCCACTCGGTGCGCTCGCTCACATCGCTGGCGGTCAGGCGGGGCAGGCTTTCCACCACCGCGTGCACCATCTCGTCCTCCATGGCGTTGGCCAGCGCATAGATATCCTGATAATGGGCGTAGAATGTGGATTTATTGATGCAGGCGCGGTCGCACAGCTCCTTGACACGGATCTTTTCCACCGGCTTTTCGCGGCGCAGCTCCATAAAGGCCTGCTTGATGGCGCGCTCGGTCTTTTCAATGCGGATATCCAGAAAACCCACCTCTTTTGCATTTTTGTTGATTTTCCAACATTTTTCCGGTTTTGCGGATAGACAAGCCCCGCAGCCCTTTTTATACTGGGTATAAGCGGAGCGGCGTTACTCCTTGCGGTACAAAAGCCCCTGCTGCTCCAAAGCATCGCGGATGCGGGCAAAGGTATCCTTATCCGGGCAGCGCAGGGTGTGCAGGTGCACACCGCCGGTCATGCGGCTCAAAAGGCTTTCAGGTGCATCCGCTGCCTGACGGATAAAGTTATCCACGTCGTACCGGTTGCACAGGTTCAATGTGGCGCGGATCTCGCCGTACAGGCTGTTTTCCACCGCCACATCCACCACCGTGCCGCCCTGATCTACCACGGTGTACAGCTCCTGGCGCATCTCCTCCTGCGTGCGGTGCACACAGGCCAGAATGCCGGTACAGCCCTTCTCCGCCGGGTGCAGCTGGTAGCCCCGGGGGGTGGCATCGATCTGCGCCCCACCGGCGCGCAGCAGCGCCACATCCCCTACCACGATCTGCCGCGACACCCCCAGTTCTGCCGCCAGCGTGCTGGCGCTTAAGGGGGCACCGGCGCTGTTCAGCCGGGTCAGGATGCGTTCTCTGCGCTGTGCTGCATTCATAGGGGGTCAGGCTTCCTTTCCGTAAAACGACTTTTCTCTCCTTATTGTAGCAAAACGCAGCAAAATGTGCAAGGTTATTCCAATCTCAGCTTTCTGAACAAAGGCTTCCCCCGGAAGGGGGAAACCTATCTCCAAAGGGTAAAGGCTTTTGCGCCGGTCACGCCGCAGGCGTTGCTTTATTCCAATCTCAGCAGGGTGGCGTAATTGGAGGGCAGCTGCACCTTCATGCGGTTCCACTCGGTGGAGACCAGCACCTCCTGTGCACCCACGGTGTCCGCCAATAGGTCGGTGACCTTGGCGGTTTCCACCGGCAGCTGGAACTCCAGCTGTGCGGGGGTATCGCCGTTGTTCAGCACCGCCACCACGGCCTTGCCGTCCAGCACCCGGGCAAAGGCGTAGCACTGGGTGGTGAGCTGCAATTCCTTTACCTCGCCGTAGGTCATTTCCGGCAATTCAGCCTTGCATTTCCCCAGCGCTTTGTATACACTGGTAACAGGATTTGTACGTTCTGCATCAGCGTAGTCACTGAGCTCCAGACAAGGGCGCAGCGGCCAGTCGCTGCCCCACTCCTTTTTGCCCTCGATGCCGAACTCTGAGCCGTAGTAGATGGACGGGATGCCCCACAGGCTGTACACCAGAATGGCAATATGCCGGATGTGCTCCCGGTTGCGCAGCTTGTTGGGCAGGCGCTCCACATCGTGGTTATCCGAGAAGAGATACAGCCGGGTGTCGTGGCACAGTCCCTGCAGCCGGCGCATGGTGTGGGCAATTTCAAAATAGTTGTGGTCGTTGTGGCCGCTCCACAGGCCCTTGTGCAGCTCGTAGTTGGTCACGGAGTGCAGCATTTCCGGGTTTGCCCAGCGGCTGTAATCGCCGTGGATGACCTCGCCCATCAGCCAGAACTCCGGCTTTACCTCGTTTGCCAGACGGCGCAGCCCGCGCATGAAGTCGAAATCCAGCACATCGGCTGCATCCAGACGGATGCCGTCGATGTCGAACTGCTCCACCCAGAAGCGGACGGTATCATAATGGTACTGCTGCACCTCCGGGTTGCGCTGGTTCAGCTTGACCAGCAGGTTGTAGCCGCCCCAGTTGCCGTAGGAAAAGCCATCGTTATACTCGTTGTTGCCCCAGAAGTTCACATCGCAGAACCAGTCCTTATAGCGGGCGTTCTCGCGGTTTGCCTTCAGGTCCTGAAACGCAAAGAAATCGCGGCCCACATGGTTGAACACGCCGTCCACGATCACCTTCTGGCCCCGGGCATGGCACCGGGCCACAAAGTCCTTGAATTCTGCGTTCGTGCCAAGGCGGCGGTCTACCAGCCGGTAATCGA